>Ga0209755_10007266_pt1 | contig 12026 bp, 12 predicted proteins | sample TergutCo191P1_FD_187301 | JGI IMG/M metagenome (GOLD analysis project Ga0209755, IMG submission 187301) | Cornitermes sp. P1 segment gut microbial communities from Petit-Saut dam, French Guiana - Co191P1 (SPAdes) (version 2) | ecosystem: Host-associated > Arthropoda: Insects > Digestive system...
CCTCGACACAGAACTCCATATAGAAGCGCGATACGTCGACAACACAGTCGTCTTCGTCCATGACAATCATGCCGCCTGAGCCCATCATCGAGCCGTTCGCGACTAATGTGTCAAAGTCGATAGGAAGGTCTAAGGATTTTTCCGTGAGGATACCGCCTGAAGGACCGCCTGTCTGCACGCCTTTGAATTTTTTTCCTCCCTTGATGCCGCCGCCGATGTCAAATACGATATCGCGAAGTGTAGTGCCCATAGGAACTTCGATAAGCCCTGAACTTTTTACTTTCCCTGTGAGCGCGAAAACTTTTGTTCCTTTCGATTTTTCAGTTCCGATTTTAGCGAGCCACGCGCCGCCTCTTGCCGTAATAACCGGAATGTTCGCAAGCGTCTCTACGTTATTAATGATTGTCGGTCTCTGCCACAACCCCTTGTTCGCGGGGAACGGCGGTTTTGGGACCGGCATACCGCGGTTACCTTCAACCGATTTGATGAGAGCGGTTTCTTCGCCGCAGACAAACGCGCCGGCTCCAAGACGTATTTCGATTTCGAAATCAAATCCCGAACCCAGAATGTCTTTACCCAGTAAACCGCAGTCATGCGCCTGTTTCAGCGCGATCCGAAGCCTTTCGATTGCCAGCGGATATTCGGCGCGGATGTAAACAAACCCCTGATTTGAGCCGATTGCTTTACCGGCTGTGATCATACCTTCGATAATTGAATGAGGATCGCCTTCGATTGTAGAGCGATCCATGTACGCTCCCGGATCGCCTTCGTCGGCATTACAGATTACGTATTTAGCGTCACCCTGCGCCTTGCGGGCAAGATCCCATTTTAACCATGTCGGGAAACCGGCGCCGCCGCGACCGCGAAGACCGGATATTTTTACTTCTTCTATCAACTGCTCGGGAGTCCATTCAAAGAGAACTTTCTCAAGCCCCGAATAGCCTTCGCGGGCGATGTATTCATCAATTTTTTCAGGATCGATAACGCCGCAGTTTCTGAGAACAACGCGGTACTGCTTTTGATAGAAAGGAATATCTTCTACGAGCATTGTTTGTTTTTTTATTTCGCCTTCATTGTAAAGCAGGCGTTTTACTTCGCGTCCCTTAACAATCTGCTCCGCGATGATTTCTTTCGCGTCATCAGGTTTTACCTCAACATAAAAGGAATCTTCAGGAAGGACTTTTACAATCGGTCCTTTTTCACAAAAACCGAAACAACCGGTTTTTACAATTTGCACCTGTTCCTTAACGCCCTGTTTATCCGCTTCCGCGTTGAGCTGCGAAAAAAGTTCGATACCTTTGTTGGATTCGCAGGCTGTGCCGCTGCAGACAAGTATATAGTGGTTATATGCCATGTTTCTCCCCTTTAGTTACTTAAAATATCTATAGCAGGTTTGTCCAGAATGTGACCGTCCAGCATCTGCTTGCCGATTAAATGTTTAACGATAATCTCTTTCGCAATCTTTGGATCTACCATTCCGTAAATTACAGCCGGCATTCCGGGAACAATAATCTCGACGGTGGGTTCGGAATGACAAAGCCCCATGCATCCGGTCTGGCGCACAAGACAGGAGTCCACAAGTTTATGCTCGTCAATACCGTTAATAAACGCGTCAAGCGTCGCTTTTGCGCCTGCCGCTATACCGCACGTTCCCATACCGACAATAACCTGAATTTCCTTACCGTCAGCTTCGCGCTTGCGAATGTCTCCCTTTTTATCATCTCTCAGTTTTCTCAAGTCATCCAGACTCATCTTTGCCATACTACCCTCCAATCCTAATTTCTGATTTATAAGATCAATCGCACTCCAGCGATTTTAAATAATCTCCCAATAAGACAAGCGAACCGACATCTTCAAGACTGCCTAAAGCGTCAATGATTTCGGATTTACCGACCTCGTACTCATTCTCCATTTTTTTCCTGCGGATGATAATATCCGCATTGCTGTCAAACATCAATATTGTCCTGAACATTGACGGAATGCCGCCGACAGGAGGCGTATCAACATTCTTTAAATCGAACCACGCTGTTACCGTTGTACCCTTCCCTTTTTCCGATTTTATATCGCAGCCGCCGCCCGATTGCTCGGATGTCTGAAGCAGAAAAGGCAAACCCAATCCTACTTTGCGGTTAGGATGCTTTTTCCCGTCTGTAACAAACGGGTCAAGCGCCCTTTTCAGCTCTTCCTCCGTCATCCCCTTCCCGTTGTCTCTTACAAGAAAACGAAACTCAGTATCCGTCTCGGTTACATCAAGCTCTACCAGACCAGCGCCCGCCTCAAGACCATTTTGCGTTATATCGGTAACAAGATCGGACAATGTAAAATGCATGTTATATATTCTGATACTTCGCGATAATTCCGGGAATATCGTTCTTGCTGATCTTCCCAAAAGTGTCTTTTCCGACAGTGAGTACCGGAGCAAGACCGCAGCAACCGACGCATCGCACAGGATCAACCGAAAACTGTCCGTCTTCCGTAACGCCGTTTGGCTCAAGTCCGAGAAGTTTTCTGGTTTCATCAATCAGATCCTGAGCGCCTTTCAGATAACAAGCCGTTCCGAGGCACACCGAGATTTTATGTTTCCCTGGTTTCTTGGTTTTAAAAAAATGGTAGAAAGTTATAACACCATAAACGCGCGCAAGCGGAATCCCGACAAGACGCGACACTTTTTCAGCCGACGGACGTGAAATAAACCCGAAAATCTCCTGGGTTTTATGGAGTATCATTATAAGACTCCCAGGTTTTTCTTTCCATTCATCAATAAAAGACATCAACTCCTGAGGGAAATTAACATCCCCTTCTGTATTCAAATTAACCGCCATGAGTCCCCCTAAATCAATCTATATTAGTATTTTACCTTGTAAACACCAAGTTGGCAAGAAAAAAACTATCTCGACATAACGCTAATTTAAGTCCATAATGTTAGTCGATGCGCAGGGAATATGTTGATTTGGGGATAATTCAAAAACAGGAGCTATTTTCTCGACTCAAACAGAACGAAATTGATTTTATAATCTCACATACCGGCTTTTTAGAACTGCCCAAAAATACGAAACTTTTTTCTTCCGGAGAGAAAGCGTCGTGTTTTTACATATTGAGAGAAGGCGAAATTCGCGTCTTCAAGAAAAACGATAACGGCAGCGAAGAAGAAATGGCTCACTTTACATCCGGCGACACAATAGGCGATTTTGACTTTGCCCGCGGAGCCTGTTACGATGCCTGCGCCGAGGCGGCGGCGGATTGTCAGCTTATAACATTTCCCGAATCAGGGTACACAATGGAATCGCTTGCCAAAAAAGAGCCCAATACAATTTGCAGTATTCTGCTGAACGCCATCATAATGATGACAGGGCGTATTAAGGCAACAAACAAACTTGTTCTTGATAATATGTCGTGGGTTCAGGATCTTCACAGACGGGCTTACGAAGACGCGGGAACAGGTCTTTGGAAACAAACATTAATCGCCGACGAGATAGTCGACGCGCTGGCGGACCCTGCCGCTCTGATCATGCTGAAACCGGATCGATTTAAAATTCTGGTTGATTCACGCGGGCATCACGCGGGAGATGAGGCGATGATCAGAATCGCTCTAATCCTGAAAAACATGACACGCCTTATCGGGCACAGCTGGGCGCTGCGTTTAAAGAGCAATGAAGTCGCTCTTATAATAAATGATTGCAATGCCGAGCAGGCAACGGAAATATCAAGACACATCGCGGATGAAATTGCGGAAATGGAACCATCCCCCGCTATTACCGTCGAAAAAGCCGATGGCGCCAGCCAGGTATTTTCTCCGTTTTATTTTTCCGCCACAGTGTCATGGTGTATTTGGCCTATTGACGGCTCAGACTGGGACGCTCTTTTTCAGGGCAACTACACAAATCTCCTTGACACATGGAAGGTATACGGAGACAGGATAGTTCATTATAAAAAGTGAAGGCATAAAGGATGATACATGGTAATCAGAGACGAAGAAGATATTAACTCGCAAGCCATACTGTCTATGATATCAAAACTATCTCTTTTTTCCGAACTTAATGAAGAGGAATTTAACGCTGTATCGCAATATTTAAAAATTCTTCATTTAAATAAGGGAGACATTATTTTCCGTGAAGGCGATCCGGGCGAGGATATGTACATTCATTTTTCCGGAACGTTAAACGCTTTCATCACCCAGTCCGACGGAACACAGAGATCGCTTTTTAAAATCAACGAAGGCGATTTTTTCGGAGAGATGTCTATTATAACACATGAGCCAAGATCTGTTTCAATCAGCGTCGCGGAAGACGCGACAACAATCAAATTCAGCGAAAAAGATTTTTACAAAATAATCCGTGAACAGCCTGTAATCGGTTTTAAAATTTTACATTCAATAAGCGTTGTTCAGAATAAGTGGCTGGATCAAACGTCAAAATCATTCAGCGATTTGATCAGGTGGGGTGAAACAGCGCGCAAAAGAGCAATCACCGATGAAATGACAGGATTGTACAACCGCCGCTTTCTCGAAGAATCGATGAAGGATCGGTTTGGAAATCAATCAATGAATTTCCGCATAATGTCTTTATTGATGATGGACTTGGACAGAATTCACGGCATCAATGATACGTACGGAACAAAAGCCGGCGACATGATAATAACAGCAGCAGCCGAAGAGATTCGCCTGTGCCTTAGAAACGGCGACATCCCTGCCCGCCTTTCAGGCGACGAGTTCGCGATTCTCCTTCCCGACACGGATAAAAAAGACGCTGTAAAAATCGCGGAACGAATCAGAAAAAAAATAGGAGAAATTAAAATAGAAGTAACCGCAAGTCAAGGCTCCTGTGAAACGATTTTTATCGGAACAAAAACCAGCATAGGCATCGCAATCGCCCCGAAACACGCGAAATCAATGGAAGAACTTGAAGACGCTTCGGATATAGCTCTCCGCAAGGCGAAAGAATTGGGAAGAAACAGGGTTGAAATTTTCGGGTGAAAGTTTACGAAAAGAAATTTACCACAAACCGCACAAACAAACACGAACATGAGCTTTGGTTAGCATGGTTTGCGGTTTATAAATTTTAGCTATTGCGTTCCTGTACTAATTTGTTTCCCATTTCACGTAACAGATACTTTTGTATTTTCCCGCTTGATGTCAGCGGATAACTGTCGACAAAGAATACGTGTTTAGGTATTTTAAATCGTCCGATTTTACCGCGGCAAAAATCACGCACTTCTTCTTCTGTCATCATTACACCGGGTTTAAGAATTACAAACGCGCCGACTTCTTCGCCGTATTTTTCGCTTGAAATCCCCGCGACCTGTACGTCTTTGACTCCCGGCATGGTGTATAAAAAGTCTTCTACTTCTTTGGGTGAAATATTTTCTCCGCCGCGGATAATCAGATCTTTTATGCGCCCTGTCACTTTGAAGTTTCCGTCTTTGTCTTTAATGCCCTGATCTCCGGAATGAAGCCAGCCGTTATTATCTATACAGGCGGCGGTCGCCTCGGGCATTTTGTAATAGCCTTTCATTGTGTTGTAGCCTCGGCAGCAGAACTCGCCCTTTTCACCGTCGGGACATTCTTCGCCTGTTTCTGGATTGCGGATCGTAACTTCAACACCGGGCAGCATCCGCCCGACTGTTTCAACTTTTACGTTGATGTCGTCATCGTAACGGGTTTGAGTCATTACGGGAGACGATTCCGTTAAACCGTAACAAATTGTCACTTCTTTCATGTACATCTGATCGATAACCTGACGCATCGTTTCAATTGGACACGGAGATCCCGCCATGATGCCTGTGCGAAGACTTGAAAGATCAAACATCCTGAACATGGGATGATTCAATTCCGCAATAAACATTGTAGGCACTCCGTAAACCGCAGTGCATTTTTCTTTTTGAATCGTCGCGAGTACGAGCAGCGGATCGAACCATTCAACAAGAGCCGCGGTTGATCCGTGCGTGATAACCGCCATCATACCAAGCACTAAACCAAAACAGTGAAACAGAGGAACCGGCAGACATACAATATCTTTTTCCGTTAAACGCTGATTGTCGCCGATACCAAGTCCGTTATTTAAAATATTTCTGTGAGTAAGCATTACGCCTTTTGGAAATCCTGTAGTGCCTGACGTGTACTGCATATTCACAACGTCGTTCGTGCCAAGAGAATTTTCAATTTCCAGCATTTCCTTCGCGTCGGTATGCTGTCCCAAAAGCAACAGTTCGTTAAAGCTGAACATACCCCGGTGTTTTTGCTGACCGATGTGAACCAGATATTTCAGGAAAGGAAATTTCGGCGAATTGATATGCCCTCTCTGTGACGTAGCCAGTTCAGGGACAAGTTCGTTGACCATCGCTATATAATCGGAATCACGCCAGCCGTTTGTAAGACATAAACAAACCATATCGGATTGTTTCAGAACGAATTCAAGTTCGTGGGTTTTATATCCTGTATTGATCGTAACAAGAACAGCTCCGATTCTCGCGCACGCGAAAAGCACTGTATTCCAATCGGGAACATTTGTCGCCCAGATGCCGACATGATCGCCTTTTTTAATGCCCATGTTCAGCAAACCTTTTGAAAAATCGTCAACTCTTTTATCAAACTCCGAATATGTAAAACGGAGATTGCGATCGGCATAAACAAGAAAATCATGATCGGGATGCGCTTTAGTTTTTTCTCTTAACACTTCAGATAAAGTTTTTTCAATATAATTCATATGTCACACCGGTGTGTAAATAACCGCTAAGATTTTAACAGATTTATCATCCGCCGAATAAACACGATGCGGCACTATCGAATCATAATAAACAGAGTCGCCTATGTTCAATACGTCCTTATCCATACCGTAATCAAGCGCGAGCTTTCCTTCAAGCACATAGATAAACTCTTCGCCTTCGTGGGCGGATTTTTCCTGCTTAGCGTCCGTTTCAATTGTTACGATAAACGGTTCCATATGGCGGCTGTTTTTGTCAGCGGCAAGAGCGTTAAACGCCATGCCGTGATGTTCGCCCGCCGTGACACCTTCGGGGACTCCGGTTTTAAACCGCGAAACATCGGCGGCTTTTCCCGCTCTGCAAATAACAGGACCTAGTTTTTCATGATCATCCAGCAGAGTGCCAAGGCGAACGCCAAGTCCCCTCGATATTTTAATTAGAGGCGCAAGGTCGGGAATAAGCCCGTCGTCTTCGATTTTTGCGATTAAGCCCACAGAAACGCCTGAGCGTTCTGACAGTACTTCCCGGCTTATTGAATAGGTTTTCCTTATTTCGGCGATACGCTCGCCAGGTGTGTGGTTTGTCATAATGACATCTTACAATTTTTTGTCATTTAACTCAAGAGGGAAAAATCAATTCCATGTAACTTCATAAATAAGCGGATTTTCTAATACAAAAAGATCAAGTAACGGAATATCGAAATTAGCCTTTCTGCCGGAGAAAGTTCCGCCGTTTGCTTTTGTTATTCTTCCCGGAAATTCGATTGACGCTTGAATTCTCGACATAGAAATCTCATTGCTTATCGCTCTTGAATAAAAAATTGATACCTGCTCCAGATACTCACTCTTTGTTAATTCTTCGCCTGTAACAACCGGAGCCATGACAGCGTTTAAGTAATCAATAACCTGCGGGGAGAGAAGAGAGAGAATTACCTGCCCGTTGCTCCGATCGATATTGATAACGCATCTTCCGCCCGCGCCGGTCTGTTCAAAAACGATAAAACCGCTTCCCTGCGCCGGTAACTTCGCCGCAAGCTGCGTAACGGAAAGGAACTCTCTGATTTGCGATATTTTAATCTGCCCTGTCAAAGCGCTCGACGACGTGTTTGTCAGTCTAACGCTTGAAACACCCGGCGCGTTTGACATTGATCGCGCGATAGCCTGACCGTCAAGTCCATGTCCCGCCTGACCGGCAGCTTCAGAAAAAGAACGTATCATAGACGCCATCCGCGGATGAAGAGACATATTTATATTGAATGAAGACGAGCCGTCAGCCGCCAGGGTTCCGTCAATCTTCGCGGCACATGATTGAAAGAGAATAAAAAATAATAAACAGGGAAGAAAAAATCGCTTCATATATATAAAATAATCTAATTGTAAAAAGGTTTCAATGCTTGGGTTGTTTATCGCCGGCTGCGGCGTTTCTGACGATGCAGAAATTCAGCAAGAACAAGGTGAAATTGAACAGGAAATTTCTGGTAGTACCGGAGGTAGTACTAAAAGCCTACAAGAACAATTTGAACAAGATTTGTTGTGGGAAAAAGAAAACTTTTATGTGTCGCAGGAAGATATGCAGCGCTATATTGAATCCCGGCTTTGTAACAAGATCGGGTCAGCCAAATTCAACTGAACTTTGGTTTTATATATTTACCCTATTTAATTATACACCAACACCCACAACATCAACATTCTTCCCATCACCCTTCTCTGTCAGCTTGCAAATTACAACATCCCCCGGCAACGGCGCTTTATCTCCATTGCACCTAACAAGCGCCTTCAAATAGTTTTCCGATGTGCCGTAACAAAAAATATTATGTTCGTGTTTGTTTGTGAAGGAACCACAGGTTCCATTTGTGGTAAAATTCTTCTCTCTCTCAATCAACACTTCAACTTCCCTTCCAATCCACCGCTCAACATAACGCGCTTTTCCCTTTCCCGCCAATTCAGTCAGACGTTCCACGCGTTTTGTAACGTCGCTCTCATGCACGTTATCTGCAAACAAAAAAGCGGGAGTTCCTTCTCTTCTCGAATACGGAAATACGTGAATCCACGCAAAATCGAGTTTTTCGCATAGAGAAAAAGTCTCTTCAAATTCTGTCTCAGTTTCTCCGGGAAAACCGGTAATAATATCGCAGGCTAAAAACGGATCGTCCTTTGCTTTGCGCAGAAGATAAACAGCTCTTTCGATAATTTGCGCGTTATAATTCCGCCCCATCTGTGTAAGAATTTTTTCGCTGCACGATTGTATCGACAAATGAAAATGCGGGCGTATTCTAGGATGCGATAAAACAGCGCAAAGTTTTTCATCGACAATCTCCGGCGCAAGAGATGATAAACGAATCGCAATTTTTTCCGTATCTGATAATAAGTAATCAAGAAGTTCTGTCAAACCAAGAACCTTTTCCTCTTCTGTTCGTGATGGTCTGTGTTGGTTCGTGGTAAAATTCTTTCCTGTTAGTGTACATACCGAAGGTATGAGTTCGTGTGGTTCGTGGTTAAAAAATTCAAAATCAACATACTGCGAGATATTCACCCCCGTAAGCACAGCCTCAGCGTGATTTCGCTCAAGTATACGCAAACGCGATAAAACTTCTTCCGCATCAAGACTGACGCTCTTACCGCGGGCAAGGCGAATCTTGCAATACGTGCAATGTTTATCGCAGCCGTCCTGTATTTTGAGAAAACTCCGGGTGTGAGCGGAAAAATGTTTGGGATTGAATTGGAAAAAACCATTATCATCACGCAAAGGCGCATTATCATTGTCATCACGCAGAGGCGCATCGAACCTTTGGTTCGCGACGCAAAGAGAAGAAAATGCATTATTTATATAATCTAGAATTTTATCTTTATTCACAACATGGAGACGTTTCTCATCAGATAATTTTAGAATATCGTCTTTATTAAGTTGCGCGTAACAGCCTGTAACGATAACGACTGCGTCAGGATAATCGCGCAGAGCTTTGCGTATAACGCGCCTCGCCTTTTGATCGGCTTTTGAAGTAACTGTACAGGTATTAATTACAATAACAGAAGGAGGGAGTTGGGAGTCGGGAGTCGGGAATTGAGAATAGCCTGCTTTGATAAAAACATCATTTACAGATTCACTTTCAAGTTGATTGAGTTTGCATCCAAGTGTTATAACTAAAAAAGAATTTTTATTCATTGTTAATTTAGAACTATTGCCTACGATCCGCCGTTCCTATGGCGGTTTACGACGTTTCGCCGAAGGCGTATTTGCACTGTTTTAATGGCATAAACAGACTTAGTTGTTCATCGTTCTTCTGATCCGTTCAAGCCCGCGCTGAGCGTCGGCTAATTGGGAATTAAGCGAGAGAGCGCGCTCGTACGCTTCTATCGCGCTTGAAAGATCGCCTGAGTTTTCACGGGTGTACGCAAGACGCGCCCACCAGCCTGCGTTTCCGGGCTGCCAATGGACGGCTGTTGAAAGCGCAATATCAGCGTGACGAAATCTTCCCTGCCTGATGTAAATTTCTCCCATGTAGTAATAAACAGAATCGATACGCTGACCTTCGGGAGCTACGTTCGCGTATTCCTGAAAAAATTGAAGCGCCTCGTTATTTCTTCCCTGAAGATAATAAATCTCGCCGAGAATTTGAGTAACCCGCGGATCGATACGATTAAGAGCGCGTCCAGCGCGGGCATAACGCAGAGCCTCATCCAGCCGGTTTAAACGAATCAGCGACCAACAGATAACAACATGCGATTCAAGATTATTAGGGTTTTCAGCGATTTCGTCTTTGCATATCTGAACAGACCTTTCAAAATTCATCAGACGGTATTCGGCAAGCGCGTCGGGGGGACGCACCTGAGCGTCAGCATTAAATGAGAAAAAAATAAAAATAACAGATAAAAAAAGAACAATCGAATGTTTCATATCGGATTTTTCCCAACCATCGTACACCTGCCGTTAAACAGGCATCCGGTTTCCATAAATATTTCGGGGGCTGTTACATTTCCCGCGAGTTTTCCTGTTAAGGTAACTTCCACTTTTTCCACAGCGGTAACGTCGCCCTTGACCTGTCCTTTGATCAGAACCCTCAAAGCGTTGATGTTCGCGTTCACTATCGCTGTTTCGTCAATTACTAAAAGCCCTGTCGCGTTTATTTCGCCTGAAACTTTCCCTCTTATAAGGAAAGGTTTTTCAAAACGCAAAGTACCCGTAAAATCGATATCCGAAGATAAAATGGTATCAAAATCGGAATCTTCCATGTAATCGCTGTATACTTCTGTCATTCTGGGTAATTATATCAGATTAAATAATTTTTTGGAAGTAGCCGCATCGGGTGACATGAGCATAGATCGCTGTTTGATGGTTCATATTCCATGATTTCAAACAATAATCCCGATACCCCCTGATCAGGTAAAAATAAAAACTTGCAGAATAGGTAAATAGGAAGTATCCTGTAGTTAGTAACAATTTAGGAGGAATCATGGATTTTGTATCAGAGATGAAAGCGAAAGCAATATCAATGTCAAAGAGGCTTGTTATGCCTGAAGGGACTGATAAACGGATTGTCAGAGCGGCGAGAATTATAAAAGATGAAGGAATTGCTGCAAATGTTACTTTACTTGGCAAGATAGGGGATATTCAGGAAGTAGCGAGAAAAGAAGGTATCGATCTAAACGATATCAGCGTTATATCTCCGGAAGCAGAGCCTAATCTGAGAGTTTACGCCGACACGTATTATGAGTTAAGAAAAAACAAAGGGATGACGCCCGAACAGGCAAGAATCGAAATAACCGAACCGCTTCGCTGGGGCGCGATGATGGTTCATATGGGTGACGCTGACGCGATGGTTGCCGGAGCTGAAAGACCAACAAGCGATGTTCTTCGCGCGGGGCTTGCCATTATCGGCACAGTGGAAGGTTTAAAAACAGCGTCTTCATGTTTTGTTATGACTGATATGGACACTCAATTCGGAAAAGAAGGAGCGATGATTTTTTCTGACTGCGCGGTTGTTCCAAATCCGACAGCTCAGCAGCTGGCTGATATCACGGAAAGCGCCGCTCTCTCGTGCAGGGAATTTTTAAATGTCGAGCCTGTTGCCGCGCTTTTATCATTTTCGACAAAAGGTTCCGCAAAACATGAGGATGTCGAAAAGGTGCAGAATACCGTTGAAATTCTTAAAGGAAAAAACGTCAATTTTGCGTTTGACGGCGAATTACAGGCTGATGCCGCGATGATCCCGTCTGTTCTCGATAAAAAAGCTCCGGGAAGCCCCGTACGCGGAAAAGTTAATGTGCTGGTTTTCCCTGATTTAAACTCAGGAAATATCGGTTACAAACTGGTTCAGCGTCTTGCTAAAT
>Ga0209755_10007267_pt1 | contig 12025 bp, 8 predicted proteins | sample TergutCo191P1_FD_187301 | JGI IMG/M metagenome (GOLD analysis project Ga0209755, IMG submission 187301) | Cornitermes sp. P1 segment gut microbial communities from Petit-Saut dam, French Guiana - Co191P1 (SPAdes) (version 2) | ecosystem: Host-associated > Arthropoda: Insects > Digestive system >...
ATTATGTTCGGAAATAATGAACTTTGAATTTGTCACAGATTCAGTACATGAATTAATTAATCAATTTAATTTACTTTGTGACTCTGCCTCACACATTAAATCTTCAGTGCCATTAATATCTTACCTCAGCATCTCAAATCACATATTATGAACATTTGTTACTTGTTAAAGTGGAAAAGATGTGGATGGCAACAGTAAGAATATAAATTCTCACCTGGCCACACACGTTGATATGTAATGGTGGTGACACCTGGCGTCTCTCCTGTATGAAACTGTCAACAGGATCTCCAGGGTACACTGTGTGTCCTTGAGTATTCGGACTCTGTTGGGTGCTAGGTCCGTGACCTGGCTTTGGGTACCCCTGGTGAGACAAATAACCTGAGTCCTTTTGGGGTATGTTATTTCCTGTGACAGGCATTGCTTGACAATCTCTGAAACAAGATTACAAAGAACAATTTTCATGTCTATGGATCATATGATTACTGACAAAAAGAGCGAAGCAATTTTAATACCTGTATTTACTGCTGTACTGCACTTACAGAATTGGTTCTGATAATACAGCACCAATCAAACACAGCACAGTTTACATAGTTAAAAACATATTCAGCACATGATCCCTGTACAGTCAACATCATTCTCATAAAAATATTTTAACAACAGTCCAAGAATAGAGTGATATGTTTCTTTAATGATCATTTTCATAACAACTTCTATTTCTGCCTTCAATTCTTCAACAAACTATGAGCTTTATTCACTGAAAACAATTTCCCAAATGTTACATGTCTTACGAGACAAATTAATTAATTTCAGTATAACTAGCACGCCTTTCGATGACTCTATATTTTAATCCAGACGCTGAACTAGACGACAGAACAACAAACACTGCACATACACAGACAATGCGTATTACCTCTAGGCAACATAAGACACAATTCCATGTAAACTGTGAAATACCACTTAAGAATTTAATGCCAATATAAACCCAGTCTAAACTATTTTCCATTTGTATTCTGAAACAGGCAAAGGTACCATGGTTGAGTGGATTTATAGGTCACATAAAGATGAACTGGAGATCAGGCCTGATCAAAAGACGTGCAGACTGCTGCCAGGAAACAACACTAAATTTACTTTGATCAAAGACCAATCCCCTGTGAAGTTGGCCCCTCCTGCTTTGACCATGCTTATTCCAGCAGCTCACCTACTGCTAGAAGTAAGCCTCGTACTTTGTTTTGGAATCTCTAACAGTTGCCGAGTTGTGTTAAGTTTGATAGTTTCCCCATCTTAAGAGCATTTGCCCTTCCAGAAATTTTTAATTCAGGGGAAGAATTACAATGTTTGTTGAAAAATTTTTGTTTGTTTCTGCACATGCCAGCAAATCAGAGTCTTCAGACAGGCAGTGTTCCTTCTGCTTGGCTGTCAAATTTGCTGATGGATGTCTTGTGCCAAAACCTTATTAAAATTGCTTGTCATGGACCAAAGAAATTTCTAGTTCCTCAACCACTTCCCTAATAGATAGCCTTTGATCTGCTCTTACCAAATAATGACTTTTGTGGTCATGTCATCATTTGTGCTTGATGAAGGATGTCCACAATGCTCGTCACTTTCTACAGGCGCGTGCCCACTTTTATAGCAGCATAATCATTCAGAAAGCTGCATAGGGCTCATGGTCTTGAAAGGATTTCATATATTTGGATTCCCTTTTTCTGAAGTTTTGTGCAAAATTTGATACACAACAACACTAATCTTTGTGACTACTGTGTCAGACTGGATGGCTGCAGTGATGTTTCACTGAAGTCATGCAAGAACGTGTTCAGACACACTCAGAAAAGTCCTGTCACAGTGTAATGCGAGGTACTATAGAAATTAACTCAGTCCAGATACTTTCTGATCAGACCCTGCAAATGCTACAGATGAAATGAAGGCGAGGTACTATCAGAAATGAGAACTATAAAACTTCCAATCTGTTGTCACAGAGGACATTTTCAAATCAGAAGACAGTTTATGGAAGATCTTAAATCACTGGAGAGAAATTTATCATACGCCATATTCAATTTCTGACTCTCATAAGTACCACACTTCCATAACAAACATACTTGGACTTCTCCTGACAGGATTATGCACTGTCAGCCTAAATGGCATCCAAACCTGATCATACAGACAGGCAGCAGACAGTGTTACTGACCTAATTAATTAATGAAAAATTATGGGAAATATTCTCAGTCTTAAAGACAGGAATTGAAGAGAAATTATAACATTGAACTGGTTTGTAACTACAGAAAACCCACAAAAAAATTACAGAAAGTAGGGACACAAATATTAATAAAGCTTTAGGAAGTGTCTGTGATAGCAATAAAAAGTTTCAAACAGTATAAATTGTCATGAAAAGTAATGAAATTAGGTGAATACACCATGTGTAAATAAAAAAAATCAGTATTATCATATTCTTATTAAGGACACAAACCTCTCTCCATCTGGAATATGGCTGCTCCCATTATGGCAACAAATTACAATTTACTTGTGGAATTAAACAAAGAAATAATGGGAATGAGGATTCAAATCATACATACAAACTCCATCACACTAGTCACTGCTGAAACACTTGGTAGCTACAATGTATATTTGCAAAAGCCCAGACTACATTTCACATGTTTTTTCTATTTGGCAAAATAAAACAATAAAGGAAACCAAAAAATTCAATTTGTATATACTGATAGTTTAAAGTACAAATACTAAATATTTAATACACAGTGTTTTCAGAAAACTCAAAAGGATTAACACCAGTGTATGGCTTGACAACAAATATTAATCCTTTTTCCCAGTCCTATGGTTACTTGTGCACAGCAAATTCAGCATACTGACCAATCAACACACAATAATGTGAAATCAACGAAAAGTGGATATACAACATTGTGGTTCAAGCTATAAATATACTGGATGTTACAACGTTAGTGTACAGAAGGGAAATGAACATTTCAGAGCAACCACACTGTTTGAGTGGCACATACGGCAAAAATTTCTGCCTCACTTTGCTACTGCAACAGGAAAAAGTCTTTTCTTCCCAACAGAAACCCAAAGAAGGTAGTTCTACATTTAGGTCAGGGAGAGAATGGATAAAGTTCAGTCAACTATCAGCAATGAAGCTATATCCCTTCAGCATGTTTCCTGCACTCCCCACTGCCACTTGATCTGTTAAGAATTTCCACAGACAAATTGTTACTGCATCTTGTAAGTGTTAATAACTATCAAAATAATGATAAATAATAAAGAAACAGATGGCTCGTTCCTTCTAAGGCAACATGTTGACAGAGGTGTACAGTGTAAGAGGGCTTTAAGTGCACATTTCAATGACAGGAAGTCAGACACTGAGACATATTTGGACTGAATACCCATTGCCATACTAGTTACTGACAAGTAACACTTACCCAGTACTGAAGCATTGTTCGTACTGCCTAAAGTCCTTGGGATAAGAGACGTGACTTACTGGCCAGCGAGACTGCTGGTTTGGTCGACTTGAGCGATTTGGAGGTATGTGGCAAGTAAACTGTGCAGAATTCCTCAATGATGAAGAACGATTATTTGAAGTCATTCCTACAAAAATAGTCAAAATAAAATTGGCTATAACATATAACCTACAGTGAGACTATTAAAATATTACACGAGTATTTACTGCTTAAATATTTATAAAAATCGGAAGTATTTAAAAACTTTTACAAGCCAAACATGCAAACTAATGTGCTCAGATCACAAAAGTTTCTTAGGTTCTTCACCGACACCCCAAAAAATAAAAGTGTGATTCTCTTACGGCACACACTTAGGCACAAAAGCAAGATTTTCTCTCATTACATGAGATAAACTCATAATGCACAAGCCTGCTGCACAAATAGATGCCTCAAAAACAAGATATACTTTGCCATTAGACTCATACTTTAGCACTGTTCCAAGTCACTTTTTTAAAACTGTATATCATTAACAGAGGAGTCAGGATAGTGCAGTTGGTATAATGATAAAGTTAAAGGCTGGATGGCTGGAATATTGGTGTTCAATTTCTGATAGTGGCATGGGTACAGATCTGCCTCTTCTCCATACACCCGGAGTGGCATGGGACCAACCCAGCACACATCAATAGGCTTTCTCCTTATGTGTACAGCTGCTGGGATATGAAAATGATTACCCCCCTCTACCTTTGGCTGAAGGTAAGCCTGCAAGCAGATATACTGCTGCTCCCCTGGCAGCCTCCAAGGCAAGTTGCTCAATTAAAGAAAATTACAATCATATCTTTTTATTGTCACCAGTACCATCACTATCACTGGCAACAATATTTATAGTTTTCTTGATGCAACAATTAATTAATTGGTATTTAACAGTCACATTACCCAATGGCTCGCTCTACAGTAAATAAATCTGATGACCCCAGATCAGGATGGCTATTTACTAATTACATATTAACGAACATGAATGGCAGTTCCATAATCTACACAGATTTCGGCTTGTATGCTGAACAGCAAAAATCAGAACATCTCATGTTATTATTAAAACATATATATATAACTGTATGAAATGGTTCTCAGTTGAGTGTAATGGGGTTCTTTATGCAAGAAACTTCAAATTTTTAAACTATAATGGCAACTGTATATGGAACATGGAGAATTAAAACAAATGTCGAGCTGAGGCATTGGATGAAACAAGAGGATATAATAAAATTTATAAAATCACAAAGACTGAGATGGGCAGCCCATGTAATGAGAATGCAGAATACAAGAACTACCAGAAAAATAACAGAATGGACGCCATATAAAACAAGATCAGTAGGGAGGTGGATGGACCAGGTAGAAGAAGACCTAAAGAGGATGAAAACTGTTGGTTGGAGGGCGAAGGTCGAAGATAGACAGGAGTGGAATAGAATTGTTGAACAGACCAAAACCCACCCAAGGTTGTAGAGTCAATAGAAGAAGAATGGCAACTGTATGTACCACCTGCTTTAAAATTCAGGAAGTTTGCATTCTGTCCACAGAGATAATTTATGCATTTTGTATGATTCTCAGGAGAGACAGGGATTAATATTCCAATTAATCCATGGTTTATCAAACTAGAGATCACAACATACGCTTCCTGGTGTCTGTTGAGTAGAAATTTTTTAATATACTGTTATATCCAAGTAAATTCACTAAGTCACTAATTTAGAGCTAGGTTTATGTTCCCAACAATGCTCCAACACTTTGATGATAAAGTTACCTAAGGAGACAAACTACCTGAAATAAAGTATGTAATATATTTCCATCTTTTAGTCATTTTTTAAAAGAGGTGTTTCAAATTTTGCATGAATGGCCAGATAAGAATCCAGTGATCAAATGCACCTTGATCTGAAAAATGATTATAGAACACAAAGTTTATCATGATTTTGGGTTGATTAAAAAATTTCAAGTGCTAAGTAAGAAGAATATCTTGGTATTGTTCGCAACCTGTATTGGCTGTTTCAGGAGGAATCTGCCATACTTTGAGAGAAAATTCTCCTTGGGTGCAATTATTTTTAAATAACCAAACACACCTACAATGGAAGTTGAACAGTTATGGAGATAATGGTGAGATAAGTTTTAAACAGCACTGTTGCACATGTTTTCATTATAAAATGCATAATAAAATGAATCTGTAGTTCTTGCAATGTTAACACCTGTACTTAAAATATAATTAACTTCTGCACAATATAAACACATCATTTAAGCGAGTAAAACTCACACTAGTTTCATAAATTTCGTTCTTATGTTCCAAGTACTTTACAAAGCACACTCGCCTCCATGTGGCTTGCCTTGGTTATAAGCTCATAGCCACCCATGTGCAGTATATAAATAACACACCATGTTAAACACATGCATGATGTGGCACTGCACGACCACGTCTGCCTCTCTCCTATATCTCTGTAACCATTCAAATTAGGATGTTTGGCTATATCAGTATAAATTAACCTAAGAAACATACTCACAAAGTATGAATGATTCTTCCTACACCCTGTATGTGTAAGCTAGAATGTTTGTTGTTGACAAGTTTCAAACAAAGGAATGGAAAGACATCATATTGAAAATACTAATGTGCAAATAGCACTATTACTGTGTTCTAAAATAGGCAGGAATTGCAAGAAAGCAGGAAGGCACAATCAGTGCATTATGGAAAAAAAAAAAAAAGTCTTTAACTAATCACAATTTTTGAACTTGTGGTACAAATTTATTCAGCCCGTATCACACAACACAGTATTTAATTAATATTAATAAATTATATCTTTCTTTTTGGTTTTCAGCAAAAGTGCATTTACTAAGTCTGGTTTACATCTGGACACACATACGTAACGCGCACACACACATATTTATTTACTGTAGAATCTGTACCATTACCTGCAACACCACTTGTAATGGCACAAACCACACATACTGAATGAATGTATGGGGACCCTTGTGTTTACATCTACTTATGTGAAGACACAAATATCTTCTGTCAGTAAATGAAACAATTTGAGGACTATTTTTGTAGCATACAGGGATAATACCATTAATGAGGTATCAATAACAGATGCTTAAATAAACATTTGAACTTAAATCTTGTTGGGTGATGTACTACAGTTGCCATGCAGTAGTCACAGATGTGCAAAACATATATCGCACATCATGTTTGGCCATGTGTTGTATAATTCTGACTTTCTATGGGCATGTGTATGTATATGAGTGACTTCAGTCATCCGTCACAGTGTAAATAAGATCTTCACTCTTCTGAGAAGTTACACAGTGTAGACTGGCAGCTAACTACCAATCTATGCAGCCTCCCTGAACAGTGAACATCTCAGGTGTACGTGTATTTTGGAAGCCATGAATGTTGACAATTGTAACCCAATTTACTGTTACTTCCACCCTCAGCAACATACGCCTCATGGTTTCAGCTACATGTGACATGAAGAGATGGAAACAAAGAAGGTATAAATTCTGATATTGCCGTAGTCACTCAGAAAAAGAATGTGTTACACATGTAGCAATCTGAGATGTTGGTTAAAAAAAAAAACTGCACACACTTCAGGCATAGCAGGGAAATAATCTTAGTTGATATTCTGGCATCAGTTCTCTTGATCCAATGTGCAATACTTAATTCATTGTAGCTACACATCAGTATATCCAAACACACATGAAATTACTCTACTTCTAGAAACAACTTCTGAAATACGCACACATACCTTTGTTACACGTTATGGTAATTTATTCACCCAACAATAAACTAATTAATCCACATAGCACAAGCACAGCTATTTGCTAGAAAATCCACCTACAATACAAGTCAACAGAACGTTTCAAACGCCACACTAACCAGTAGTGCATGTGAGACTAAAAACCAATTTTCACATTACAGACAAAATGGTGTGCCTCTTACCACAATGAAAATCACTACATTAAGCACGTTACGTCTTTAAAGTTTGGTTGTCAACCTAGTACTTACAGAACCTCCTTGTGAGTTTTGTAGGTTTTATGACAGATATAAATAAATAAACGTACACAGCTGCGGAAGATAGTTTGGACGGCAGTTTCGACATCCCTAACCCAGGTTTAACGTCAAACGCGTAACAACGAAATCGGTTAGGAGCATACACACTTCGGCATGCTCTGACCACCAGTTTTTGTCACACCACATTATTTCTGACGTATGCTAACTTCAATATAAAAACAAATACCATCAGAACGTTGACAAATATTGATCTGCTTAACTCTCTAGGTTGATAATTTTAAAACTGATCAATATATTCCTTTTACAGCTAGAATTCTTTGTCCATATCTCTCTCTCAACTAACCTGTGAATATATAAAAGAGGAAAATCGTTATCCCTTAACTGCTTGAGATAGCAGTTCCACGCAGTGTTGAAGAAACTCACATTAATGAAAATTATATGAACTCTGTACTTAAGAAATATGATACAACTTCTTTACTAAATGGTTCCCACTGCCTAACATCAGAACCAAGCTTCCATTTTAAGTTACACCAAGTGATTCAGCTTTCCCCACTCCCAACCCCGTCAGCCGTACCGATTGCGTTACCACAGTCCCATTCCAATGCCCCCTTTGCTCCCCGCACGGCATACGAACACATTACAACAACCATGGCCGTCACCAACGACCTCAGCTCCCTCTTGTACCAAACTAACCTTAACCACGCCTACATATAACTCTTAACCAACCAGGGCAAGATAATTCTTGTCTGGTACCGCACCCAGGGTTGCAAGTCAATAGCAACAACTTACATTTTCTTTATAAATTAAAGTATTGTTTCATAAAGAAACGACAAATTATTCAGGAAAGTGCATATTCTGTTGGGAATTATTCCCGAATGTACCTGTTCATAACAAAACATACGAACATTCACGAAAGAGACCGATACTTACTCGTCAGGATTTGACAACTGCAGTCACGTGACCAAGCTACTAGCTATTATTGGATTTTCGTCAGCCGCCTGGTTTCGTGTTTTGTTGTATGTGACGCAGTTAGAGTGATATAGCAAAGGTGATGAGAAGAGGTTGCGTGGTTGAAGGCATAAGTTTTTGTGTATATAATTTTTCGATTCTTTTGTAAGGTATAAATCGCCACAGTATTGTTACGCCTCTGTAAAAGACAGCACTAATGGCAATTATAAGTAACTTTTAATGTAATAACTGCAAGGGTGTTTGAGTTGACAGTTGCAACTGCTCAAAGACGCCATTTTGTTTGTATCTATGGATGTTTATAAAAGTTGTAAACAGCTGTTGTTACAACGCTTGCAGCTGTGAACTTAATGTATTGTGGTGCTAAGATTTGTGATAATTCCCATAAAAAGCAGTGGAAAAAATCGTACAATGTGCAGATTAGCAAACCTTTCCAAGGTCAAACTGTAGCGTTCGAGCGTTGGCCTACTGAATGCTCATATGTAATGGGAAAGATGGGATATCTACGTGCTAAGCTGTAGAACTGTTGTTTCTTTTGAAGTTCATATGTCAAGTACGGCAGAAATGGTTGAAAAAAACGCTGAACATTACAGTAGCGAAGGTTCCCATGGCCATAACGGTCGCCATAAGAACCCTCTCACACCAAGAATATCAAAAAGCTACTCCTGTCAGAGTGTCAACACCCCATCTAGAGGGAAATTCCGGAAAGTGGAAAGTAATTTAGAAGAGGCCAGTGAACAGCAATACAAAGTAAAATCATATGAAACCGCAGTTCAGTTGTCATTGGATACTATGAGACAGGGCACCCCCAGACTGAAACCGAGAGTTAGTCCGTCCAAGGAAGGGAGCCCAAGAACTTCCCCAACACTTGGAGTTTTCTATGCTGGTGCCAAGTTCAGTGAACCACCATCGCCTACCGCACTGCCGAAGCCCCCTACACATTGGACATCTTGTATGTACATGGCATCTGGGAACACATTCCCTCTAATTTCGCCACAAAGGTCAGAGAAGTGTAGGGAAATATCAAATCAACTGAAAGTGCTGTTGAATGTCTCGGCCTGACTTCTGATGCAGGTCCCTGAAGGGTGGACTCTAAAGAAGAGTATTATGTGCAAAGATGTTGACATGTATTTTAGAATATGTATAATGGGAAGCTAAACTGAATGTTTTGTAGTTTTCCTTTTATGTGGGAAGGTTTTATTTACTGCACAATATGTGAGCAGGACAATGTTGAGGTATCTTCAGTAAAGTCATTTTTAAAAGCTGCAGTAAGGAATTGTGGAAATTTTCTCTTTTTGTATTAAATACTGTAATTGGCAAATTAATGTGGAAAGTATTGCATTCTTTCCAGGAAATATAAAGTTCATTGTTTTGCTCACTAATGTAAACATGAATGTGATCTTTGTAGTTTGTCTGCAGCAATAACTTTACAAGGATTGCAGTTTTAGTAATAGGGCAATTTCAACTAAGTAGTTGTGAACATTTCAAGTGTGGGTTTTATGTTCAGATTTTTTAAATTCAAAATCATAGTTGCTGTACCCATAATACAAATTTATAAGATTATCTTCTCTAAGGAGCTGGATTATTCTGAGAAGGAATTCCAACAAGTGGAATGAAAGGAATTATATGGTTTGGAATTCAAATTTCTATTTGTCATCAAACAGAACTGTCTGCTTGAGATGTTATTCATCTCTTCTGAAATTTATGTAATAAACTCTCTCCTTAAAATGTGTTTTCCAGCTCTGGATAATTTAGCTCTGTATAAATATTTGTTATCAAATTTCAATAGTTTATAAGTGTAGGTTAAGTGGTTTTAATTCAGATACAGTGATTAAAAATGACTTATGCCATTCAAAAGTTAAATCAGAGGTAGACCCTGTAATTCAATAGTTTGTGTTAGGAAGGTTCTCCAGATCAATGAACAGTTGTAATGGCGTGTAATGACATCTCAATGCTACATATTTTCATATAAGTTAGTGTTTCATTATGTCCAAATGACCTTGAGAGACTGAGCCAAGATTTATATTAGTATCTAGTCAAAGAGGTCATTGATTTTATATCATGTAAATTGTAAATATTGTGTAGGAGACATATGCTTATTTTTTAAATTGTCTGTGATGATATGAAAGTTGCCTGTAAACTTCAGTTGTATATGGTATGTTTTTATGATCTGAGGGAGCCACCCTTGTATTGTAAATGACTAGGAGGAGTCATTTGTTACATAGAGATACTCAGGTTTTACAGTTCCTTCCATGTGATAACAAGGTACAAATGCTTGTCAACTGCCTCTCAGAAGCTAAAATTCATTCAGCATTCATTCCGTAGTTGTTAAGATCTGTAAATTTGTGCCCTTGGACTGTATGGGACATGTCTTCCCCCTCCGCTTGGAATTTAATAGCATTTGGAAGTGGACATGCATAAGGTGTCATGAGTGTAAGCTTTGTTAGGAAAGGATGCTGCACTGTATCAGTGACTTGAGGGTATCACAATTGTGCAAGAGTGTTCAGATGAACTGTTGTGAGAACAGCCTCTGGACTGCTGCTGATGGACATGTAACATTCCATGACATGACGTGGGTTTGCTCTCCCATATAATATCATTACATAAAAATTCAGTTCATTCTCACCAAAACCATCTACATTCAGTGAAAGTTTACACGACAATTTTCACCCACCTTGAGGACAAAGTGAAACACTAACTTCACCATTCAAGCTTGAAATCTCAACATCACATCCAGATGTAGTCCTGTGCAAGCTGTATGAAGAGGCTTCTTGTCCTTCAGCATTGTCACTACTGGGGCACTGCTGACCCACCGTCATCAAATCAGTAGAAGAAAGCCAGTAATTGGAACTGTATAAAATGTGTGTGAAGAAAAATTTGGAGAGACAATTAAGAAGAAATTATGATCATTGTGTCTTCCACAGGAAAAAGTTGCTGTGTGCAATATTTTAGGCCTAGTAGGAAATGATGGTGGTTGCTGTAATTTGTGTATGTCCTGTGTTCCGTAAGATTTTATGTATTTCCTGTATCAATACTCATCCTTTCCCTATCATTTCATATTTCCCCATTACATTTCCCTTTGTCCTTTACCCAAGAAGAGTTTTATTTTGCCCATCACCTTCCCATCCTTCTTTTACATATTTCCATAAACAGTATCAGTGAACAGATGAACCTAATTTTTCCATTTCCTAAAATAGTTTGCCTTTATTTCCTATCTCCCTCCCTTCCTGGGCCCTTTTAAGGGCCCACCAAATTCATGTTAAAGGAGTAAGTTTGTCATGTACAAACCAGTTACATTCTTTTTCAGTGATGATGTGGAGGCTGGGAGAAAGTGTGACATACTTCAGGTAAGTTTTGTGTTAACTTGACCCGCTGCATAGTGTGATTAATTTGTAGCAGTATAGCGAATGGGACTATAGGTAGAGGAGGAATTAGGTGGTCTTCGTGTGTTAATTCTCATGTATCAGTTCTGCACATTTATATAGACTTATGTGTGTTACAAAATGTTGGGGGGTAGAAAGGAGAAATGAAATATATAATATGTGAGTGCATTCTTAACCATTTGTAGTAGCAATTTACGTGC
>Ga0209755_10007268_pt1 | contig 12025 bp, 8 predicted proteins | sample TergutCo191P1_FD_187301 | JGI IMG/M metagenome (GOLD analysis project Ga0209755, IMG submission 187301) | Cornitermes sp. P1 segment gut microbial communities from Petit-Saut dam, French Guiana - Co191P1 (SPAdes) (version 2) | ecosystem: Host-associated > Arthropoda: Insects > Digestive system >...
GGGGGGGGGGGGGGGGGGAGTTGCTTGAGGACCTACATTTTAGTGGAAACATGTAAGAAAATGGTGATGCGTGCAACAGTATTACTTTATACAGGACTTGAAATAAGTAAAATGGACTACACACAAGAAAGCTTGGACACTGGCCTTATATCTGCAGTAATTACACCTCAACCGAGGTGGAAGAAAATTCCAGCCAAGCATTCATTCCTTATTCCCCAAATTATGGGTCTAACAGAATAAAAACTGTAACAATGAATGTGATGGTGAAAGCAGAAATTTGTTTACATAAACTATGTAAACTGTTGCTTTGGTTGAGATCTGTGATTTCTATAGTTGCGCATTGTCCACAGGAGTCAAGCCATGACTCTGCATATGATGGTGGCGTGTCATCAGGCACAGGGAGTCGAGAACCAACTCCAGTAGCAGTGTGTCCAGTTGTGCTTACAAGAAGGCTTACAGCCCAGAAGGTCAAGAAGTGAGTACCAGCTGTTCAGTCTTAGATGTACAGACATTCCAGGATGTTATCCAACTGCGAACTCCGTGAATCAGATTTCTTGTTGAGAAACTCGTAGTTGTTCAGTAATCAACAGTTTTCTTCCGATTATGGGATCCTTCTAGTGGGCCTTATTGGTAGCCACATGATTCCATTCGCCACTCACCCACCATACTTCTTGTTATCCAATTTGTAGCCATTTTGGATTCCTGACCCCTGAAGGTGGGGCCCATAGGTTGTCCCGAAACATTGGTAAGGAATTACTGTTACTCATTGCGTAATATCCCAGAAAAGTGCAGGTCTCAGTTTTTAGCCTCTTTTCCTTCTGTACACAAAAACATTGTGCTTATCATCCCACCATGCTGTTGGGGCTGTGTGTGTGGGGAGGTGTGGTGCTGACATGCATTCATGCATCTCTTTTGGTTTTTGAACCAGTTCACTGAACCCATCTCATTGCCATACAGCAATAACAATATGGCTTCATGAGGTGTGCTGTGGGAAGATGCAGATGGTTGCCTTTGCTAGGATACTGGAGAAATCCATATAACAGTTCTTATCCCATCTGGGGAGAACCCTAGTTCTTGATTTTAACACAGGTGATAGGGTACAGTGAACACGCAGATGGGTGAGTGCAGATGATACCCTCTTTTGGATGTATGCACTGTTTGGTAGCTTCATATTATGATGTTTTGGGGGGAATGTACTGCCTCCATCTTCAGGATGAATGTGGTTCAGGTTGATGAACCATCAGCTGCTGAACAGTGAATGTGAAAACTTACAACTGAGTGCAGGTATTTCTGCATGTTCCGGTGTAATAGGTTCTCATGTGTAGGAAGGTTGATTTTTGGGGTCCCACCAAACCCCCATAAGTCTAATAGTAAATTTTCTCACATACAAGGTGCACGTGTAAATGGTCATCCTGTTTTACAGTACATTTTCAGATTTTTGTATAAAAATTTACCATTTAATGTGTTTAAAAAGCATTACAACCATTACCCATGTTGTGCTGGTTGAGCTTTACCACAACCACCATTCACCTGAAGTCTGCTTTATCACTTTATCACTTCTGGATCTACTGGTTTTGTTATTCATTTTTAGTTGTGTTCACAAAATTGTGACAAGCAACTATTAGCTTCATCATGTCTGTCCATCTGTCTGCATGGAACAGCCTGGCTCAGCTCCCACTGGATGGATTTTTGTGAAATTTGATACTTTTGATTATTTTTTGAAAATTTATCAAGAATATTAAAATATGATTAAAACCTGGCAAGAATGAAGGGTACTTTACGTGAAGATGTATGCATATTTATGATAGTATCTCGCTGAAATCTTCTAAAATGAGAAAGTTTCTGACAAAAATTGTAGAGAAAATTAAAACACACAATTTATATTTGGTAACATTTTTCCAAAAATCATGCTGTTTATGAGATAACATGAAAAAATATGGTAGAGCCAGACAGGCCACAGATGACAATATAATATGGCACATGCACATTGCATGCTTGTTAACAAAGGCTACAGATACACACTCTGAATTTGTAATACTTACTGCTCTTCACTGCAAAAATGGTTTTACATGTGCACTTCAGTATTACGTTATACATGCCTTGCCTGTCTTGTTCCTGAAGTGTGTCAAAGAGGTTTGAACTTCAGGTGTAGTTTCTTGCATTAGAAAATAAAGTGTTTTGACTTAATGAGCATTGAAAACACATGTAAGAGGGCCTTGAGGTGCAGGACACATGTGAGATAAATAAAGAATGTGCACCTGTGCTAGCAAGAAATGACATACTCATGTTGTTAGGTAGTCCATTACGACTTGAGTTTTATGTAGTATTTGTTAGCACTAATGTAACTTTATATCCAAGTTCTGTGCATTGTTCTTTAGCACTAACATTATATCCAGGTTTTATGAATTATTGATTATTACTACCTTGACTACTTCCAGTTGTCCCTGATAGTGTTCTTTATAATAAAAATACAACAAAATTCCTTTAATCTGATATCCATTAATTCAGAAATCCTTATAATCCAGCATTTGATGAGAGTATTTCTAAGACCATAAGTTTGCTTTTTACCAGAAAAAAATTTCATCAATAAAAACAGGCAGATCTCAAGTGACATGTTCAAAAGGCCTCCCAGAGTGTTTGTACATCAACTGTTGTGGTATGTCCTTTTCTCTTACTGTGTGCCCTGTGGCATGCTGTCTGGAATATGATGTAGCATTCTGCATGATTGCAGTCTGGAATATATTGTAGCATTCTATATGTCTATATGATTGCTGTCTGGAATATGTTGTAGCATTCTGTATGATTAGTCTGGAATATGTTGTAGCATTCTGTACAATTGCTTTCTGGAATATGTTGTATCATTCTGTATGATTGTTGTCTAGAGTATGTTGTAGCATTCTGTATGATTGCTGTCTGGAATATGTTGTAGCATTCTGTATGACTGCTGCATGAAATACATTGAAACATTCTGTATGATTGCTGTGTGGAGCATGTTGTAGCATCCAGTGTGATTGCTGTCTGGAATATATTGTAGCATGCTGTATGATTGCTCTCTGGAATACATTGGAGCATTCTGTATGATTGCCATCTGGAATATGTTGTAGTAGTATCCCCTCATTTATGTATAGCCACTCTAAGTAGTCTCTTTCATAGCATTTTTCATGTCCTGTGTCCAGGAAGGAGGATGCAGCATATACAAAGTTTGTACATGACATCACAGAGGATGTTCTGGCTCAAGGAATCTACAGTGACCAGGGACTGTGGCGGCTCTTCCAGCGACACGTGACTGCCAGTGAGGGCCAACTCAACATGGTGAGAGGGGTAGCACAGCACTTGGAATGCTTTCATCTGGTGTCATATCAAGAATTGTGGTGGGATTTTTATTTATTGCAGGACCGTATGCAAGTTGAGGTGGCCCGACTATGTGACCAACTTGGCATTGCAAGGACTACTTGGAGTGATAGTGAAAGACATCTGCTTCATGTGACTGAGGGCAGGAAGATGTCCTGTGACAACTTTCTCTCAGAAGCCAAAGAGGTGGCACAAGACAGAGTTAAGGCAACTGTGTGCATGAAGAAGGTAAGGAAAATTCCATGTCAGACAGTGGGTGTCTCCATGTCTGATGAAACTGTGGGCTCAAGTTCTGCAGATGTGTTACAAGAGTCTGAGAAACCAAAGGTCATTGGAAGCACATGAACAATCGGCTGTCAAATATCTGAGATATCACTGACCAATCAGAGTGTTTCTCCAAATAAAACATTGGTCACACAGACATGAGGAAGTTTATAGACCCACATTTAGTTTTAGAACTGATGTACACGATGACGGTAATCCACAAGGCAGCTTCTGACCTAGACACAAATGATAAATGCAAAGCCTTTGTCTTGTCATAGAGGAATCACATCTTCCTATAGTCAGGCTACCAGAATGGTGACGCATGTTAGGGACAGTGCTAGTGTAATTCTCAACAGTATAATCACTGCCATGGTATTGTCACATGAAGGAATGGAATTCAGCAGCAGGATGCTGAGATGATTGCAGCATGGCTCACAGCCTACTACTAACAGTGTCAGCGTATTAGAATAATGAAGAGAACCAACAGGAGTATCAGCTGACAGCCAACAGTCTTCACCAGATGGAGAAAACAAGAATTAACTTGAACCAGCCCATGACATAGTTCCATCTTGCCTGCAATTGAACAAGCAGCAGAACATATAGTGCCTTACGGTAATCTTCACATACCACAGTGTTATTTTTGTACAGTGCTTGGTGTTGCTGTAATAAAATAAAATCAGAATGCTTCTTGTACGGTGTGTTGCCAGAGGATGCATGGCTTTCATCACCGATGACACTACAGCCTTCTTTATGTCATAAGAGACATTTTAATGTCATTCTCCCATTTCCCTCTACCTTCTGCTCTTATCAGATCTTGTCCCTGGTAAGATGCTGCGATGTGGAACATCACCTGTTCACGTTACAGTTAGACCCATTATACAGGATGCGTAAAAACTCCATGCCCAGACTTCGTGAGGTGGTAGTGGGGACCAAAATAAAGATTTTTTTAAGGAACTGTATGTTGGAGATGCATTCTTGCAGTGCTGTGGACCATCACATTGGATCTGACTAATGCTGGAAATCAGGCAAAACCCCTAAGTATACTTAAAAAAAAAAAATTTGTACCATTGTAGAGCAGATGCAAACATACTGCCACCAACCTTGATTAACGGCTGATGATGCAGCGGAGACTGATGCGTGCACTAAAAAATGCCAGGCTGCTGCTGTCTCAGTGATAAGGGAAATAAGATCTGCTTCAGAATTAACATTTCACTCCCACTTACAGCTATCGCTGGATTGGATGGGGCGAGCTAATGGCTTGGCCTCCCAGATCACCGGACCTCACACCAATGGACTTCTTCCTATGAGGCCACATTAAAGCCCTGATTTAGACGTCACCAGTTGCTTCTGAAGAGGATCTTATTCCCGTATTGCTGAGGCAGCAGCAACCATCAGGCAACAACCTGGTATTTTTTAGCACACACGTCAGTTACTTTTGTGTCGGCTGTGTATTGAGGTTGGTGGCTGTACATTTTAACATCTGCTCTAAATTGGTATGAAATACAACTTTTTTTCAGAATACTTCAGTGGTTTTGCTTGATTTCAAACCTTAGCCTGTAGTCTGACGCAGTTTGACAGCCTGTAATTGGAAGGATGCATTTCCAACATACAGTGTCTTGACAATAAATCTTTGTTTTGCTACCCCCCTATCACCTCATGAAGTTTGGGCATGGAATTTTTCTGCACTCTATAGTTATCATACTCTTCATGGATTATTATACTTCTATCAGAATTGGACACCCCTTTTATTTATTCAAATCTTTCATAGTCACATTATGGGAATATCATGCCTTTTAAGTTTCATCTCCAAAACAACTCAGCAGATTCAGTTAAATTAGGTGTTAACAGGCTACATTTTTATTTGAGAGGTACATTCCATTTCTGTACCTACTGGTCCCACAAAAAATGAAAGCTCAGAAATGCATCATTATATGAAAGTAAATGACAGAATGTCCAGTTTTGATATTTCAGTTTGTGCAAGTGCATTGAAACCCCCATTTAAAGTTCCTTTATAAAGAGCAGAGAGAAGTTTGACCCTAATTGGATGGCATATTGAAACAGCCTTTGGATTAGTGGAATTAATTGTAACCCCTAGTTTTAAGAAGGAAGCAGACTCAAACTTCATTGGTTGTTGCTAGTATCATGCAACCTGAATCCTTCAGTACAGTATTAATATGTAGGCAATACTGTTACTTCATGGACAAAAGAAAATGACATTCACTGTAAGTGCTAATGTGAATGCTCACAATCAGCAATTGGTGCCAGGCAGACATGAACACTTGCTACACATTACTAAGCATGACATAACTACATATAATTACAGTAATTCCAGTTAATGAGGTGCAGTATTGCCAAACCAAAGCAATAGTTACATCTCCTTTGTTATTTACATAAACCACATTATACAAATTTTCCAGTTTATACTCCCATCCTAGGCAACCTCTCCAAGAAAAAATTGCAGTCCAGGGCCAATTACACATGCTGCTTTTACTAATGTTCATAGATCAGAGCTTCCACATGGTCCATATATGCACATGACAAGCGGGCAGTACATTCATCCAAAATGCGAATACCTAATAACACAACTTCACATCCTGTAGATCTTGTTGCTCCATGCAATCTCAAGTCTGAAATCCTTGGGTAGACTAAACAATCTTCCTAAAATCTGATTACAAATATATATTCCATGTTACATTACAGATGAAGTGTAAACATGCACATTCCTTTACTAAATGTTCAGAAAACTGTGGCACAGACAGAAGTGAAATGCTGATCAGTACAGTCTTTTAAAAAGGTCACTGGTTGGGAGGCCTGGACTGAGAACATGTTAAGGAAATTATCTGTACATATATTAAAAGATGATATACTTGGAGATCTCCCTTATTTGCACACATTTTCCTTCTCCACAGGTTTTCTTTACATCACTGTCCTGGGAACTGCCAACACCAAGACACTGCATTTTGATTGCTGTTCATTTTAATGTTACCACAGAACTTGGCTTTCCTCTTATAAAGTACGTTACTGTGTAATCTGGCATGTCATCCAATGAGGGTGAGAAGTGTGCACTGAACATATGTTAATTTTTTTTATTTAACCCTTTAATGCCAAACGGCCACTAAAGTGGCCGCACAGTGAGCCCTTTAAATAGCCGAATGACCACTAAAGTGGCCGGGGGTAGGGGATTTAATCCCAGAATCAAAGATTTAATTCCGGCTTCAAAGGGTTAAACAAAGCCAAAAACTTAACTGCAGCTTGAAAATGTTATTTTTCTCTGAATTATACACTAGAATATTTATGGTCCTAACATATGTTAGAAATATTTACCAACAAAATTAAGGAATACATATTTAGGGGTCATACTATAAAATCCTTATGGCTATCCTAAATTACTGAATTTGGTGTCACAGACAATGCAGAAGTTGACAGTGTATTATTAATTTCAAATACCCTAGCAGGTTGAACAAATGAAAGCATACATCACAAATGCTTTAAAAAACAACACCAAAGGAACATTGGCTGCAGTTTTGGAAAACTGTCACTCTTCTTTTTCCAAATGGAAATGGAGGTACAAGAATCAGATCCTGAACATATTTATGCGAACAGAACCACTGCTATGAGTGCTGTTATGAATGATCATGTACTCAGTGAGAAATGTCATTGCAACCAGCTAAAGACTACAAACTTTATTGGCCACACAGTTACAAATAATAATACAACAGATCCAGACTGTGCAATGGGTGTAAGCCATCTTCCTTATTAATATGCTGACATACAGCACAGTTTAGAGACAAGCTATTTTGTAAGTATAGTTTAGTGTATAAGCCAACTGTACCCATTTTCTTAGTTCATGTTAATATTGCCATGGAATAGTGAAAACCAACTTTACATGGTCCATATTCTGTACATTAATCAAATGAATACATTATGAATACCAACAAATGCACAATAGTATTCTGATGTATAATACAGGTTACCCTGCAATATGTTTTGCTCACTTATGTGGCTAACCTCAGGAAGGCACAAACAATAATAAATCATAACCAATCCACCATGGAAAACAATCATACAACCAGAGCACAAAATCGCAGCTAAAAGGTAATTATAACAATAAGTTTACAATGTGGAGATAAAAAAGTTGTGAAGTGTATCATGGTATAAAGGATGGTGTTCACAGCAGCATGTAGTATACCACCATCCAAGCAAAACAGATTAGATGTACACAGTACGATGCAAATCAGTTCATCTGTAGCAGCTCTGCGTACAAGTTGGTTGTTCGTTGTTGACACCGAGGGAACATAGGTTCTGTTCAGAACATGGGGAAAAACAACAGCTACAGAAACACAAAATGCTTAAAACTGTTAATGGAAATGACGATATATCTCATATGCATGTCTTCAAATGGTTTAAATATTCAGAAGGGAACATGAGAACCTTGCATTTGATTCAAGGAGTGGACAGCCACCACTTACTCAAAATCCAGAAAGAGCTGCTAAAGTATATGAACTAGTGGTCAGAGATTATCAAATAACTCTAAGAGTGGAGGATAAATTGTACATTAATCAGGAGATTATTTGTCAAATTCTACATAAATAGTTGGGAATAAGGAAGACTGCACAATGTTTCTTCCACACATCCTCTCAGATGAGCTCATTCTGCCATGATACTGAAGCATTTTCTAGCAAACCATGACATGGTGATCAGCCACTCACTTCATTCACCTGATCTGTACCAGCTGACTCCTTCCTGTAACTTAAAAAGAAAACTCCTCTGAAACAAGATTTCAGAATATTGAGGGTATCCAGAAGAATATAACAGCTAAATTACATGCAGTTCATTTGCATATCCTTTCTTATTGTTTCACACAATATTAGGGACATAAATTTGATGATGTTTTAGAATTTAGATCTTAACAGTTCAGGTATGGCATAAATTCAAGATAACAGGGACCTTCAGAATATCATGACACATAAAACTGAAGCAGCAACGTCCTGAAGTGACAAAGTTTGTAGTTTCAAGCATTTTATTGGAAACTGAATGGAACTGTAGAATTCATTGTGGCCTGATGACTAGTGCCATTTTGATCATCTGTAGGCTGCAGATTCATATTATTAAATATCATTACATACAAAGGCTGTAAAACAAACTTCCCAATGGGATATACAGAAGGAAGATGTGTTCATAACTGTGTAACCATAATACACAGATATATGGTTCCTAAACTGGACTTTAACCACACCCCAAAAAACAGTAAGGCAGTCAATAAATAAGAGTGTACATGAGATCACAACCCAGCAACAGTAATCCTCATTTAATGTCTTCTCAGATGTGATGCTGTGGTCTGATATAAATTTGGTATGTTCTCCTATCCTGAGGATGATGGCAATGTGTTCCTCCAACATGTCATCAAACTTCCACCAATTTATCCTCCACTCTTAGGGTTATTTGACAGTCACATCCCAGGAGACGGTAATCTTAAAAGCAGCACAACCATTTTCTGTCAGCAGTGGCTACTATATCACAAGTATACGTAAATAACTTCAGTTATCACTGTTGTGACTCATTCTCCGATGTTATCAGACAGGGAGGTTCCATTGCTGCTAGAGTCCTAAGTAGATGAAATGTGGTGTTCAGCTTGAAGCAATCAAATAATCTGGGGACTGAAGGAAGGTCTGTAATACTGGCTACAGTATCATCAGGACACATCTTTAGAATGGAGGGAAGTTCATGTACAAGTATATCCATACTATTGCCACTAGGAACGCTTCAATGCCGTCCCAGATGTCTGACCATGTGGCACTGCCATGGTTGATACTCCAGATAATTGTATGCAACCAGGAGGATGTTTCAGTTAGACCTCTCCCATGACAATCTCAAACCAGAACACAATTCAAGTACCTCCATAATCCAACCATTCCACCTTCTCCCACTGTACACAGCCTAGCCTGTTTCTAACAAGGCCGAGCACATGATGTTGCCGCAGCTTGCACAGGAAGGACAGCACATCCAATGAAATGGCCGAGCAGTGGCGCTGCAGCTGCACCCATTCCATTTGAATGTTACCTGCAGTATGCAGTCCCATGTTAACAATTACCAGTGACAGACACATATTGTTGTAACAATGCAAGATCATGTGTACAGGTTACTACACATTTATGCTGCTCTCCAAGTGCTCAATACCACAGATGTCTCCACTTGTTCAATGCCATGTCACAATTTTCTGAGCACATATGGAGGTAGCACAGGACTGTGTGAGTGGCCACAGTGGCTTCATCTTTGGGAACACAAAACTGCTCCTGCAGGAAACCTACAAGCTGAAAGCAAAATCATTAGCTGCAAGTCATCCTGTAACAGACACTTCATGCTAGGATTGTTATGTGTGCCTGTCCAACAGCAATGGAACACATGACCCAGCCTGTCAGTTCATTTATTTATAATGAACCAAAATTAAGAAGTTCTGTAAAGCAATGGCAGAGAGAGCTGGATCACAAAGGACAAAGAAAGGGCAAATAAAAGACTTAACAAGAATGCAAAACACCAAAATTGAAGCAAATAAAACATAAAGGAAAATTGGTGAAGCAGAAAGAAGACTGAATTAATAATGAAACAATGCCAAAGAACTCTTTAAGGACGTACAATTTGAGGATTCCATTCCTTGGATGATTTCAGACTTCTGAAAGGGTGTAAATGAGATCTCTGTTCTTTTTGGGATTCTGACCATTGAAGATGGGACGAACATGTTGTCCTGAAAAGTCTCTAAAATTCTACCATTCTGCACTGTGTAAAATCCCAAAAGAGCACAGATCCAATTCTGTTCTTCCATGAAATGGTCCTATATCACTGGATAATCAGTTCCCAACACTTCATATGAACACAGTGCCTTCATCTTCAAGGGTCTACGGGTTGTGAGAAGAAATATAATTTGACAAAAGGCAGCGGTTTGGAAGGCAAAGAATGAAATCCATGGTCATGGAGGTATTCTGTAGTGCTATGCTACCTTAAGAATGCATATCACTCCTTGATTCCACATTACACTGCACGTAAACCACAGCAATAATTTCATGCAGTGATGTCTTTCGTGACAAGCTAACAGTTCCACAGTTGATCAGCAAATTACTGGCATTTTATGGAACCTGAAGGTTTATTATCATGTTCACTGCCACTGGTTCCTATCCTGCCACATTAATACAGTTCACAACCCCAACCCTTATGATCCATTTTGATATATTCCCAACCATTCTTCTTCTCCACCCAAAAATTTTGGATGCACACCAGTTACCATGCCACTATTAACAAAATGTACCTAAATTTTCCTTCCCCATATTGTGATTGAACAAATGCTGACCTACAAAACAGCTGTTCTTTTGACACAGCTTCCAGTTTCAAACCCCCAGAACATTACACAACTGACAATGTCACCTGTCACTTTATGTGCAGCGTTTGCTACAAATATGCCTCACCCTGCCCCCACAGTAAACAAGAACAATCCTAGTAAAATGTATATGTACCTGTGTTCTAGCCTGCTGGATTTGGTGGCCCGCACCAGACCAGGGTGAGTGCACTGGGTGCGAAGTCATCACCACAAGACAGCCAAATGATCGAGTTGTCCCACACACATTCTGGATCCAGTTCTGAATTAGTTCATACAACTCCCCAGTACAAAAACAATACATATAAAAATATATTTAGCTGCAAAACGTAGATAAATCTTATAATTAAAGCAGGACATGGACATGCCTTTCTAATCCCCAAATAATCGCTTTCCCAGCTCCATGAGCCTATGGGTTCTGCATACAGCTAGGGCATCATGTTCCTTCAGGACTGTGGTGACACTGTTGTTGGCATCCACCAGATGGCACAGGAAGTCCTCATATGCAGATTTTGTGTTAGCTGGGAGTGATCCCATCCTAACCTTGTGGAGTGTGTCAATAATTCCCTCTGCCCAGCCACTCTCAATTGCAAACTCTGATATCCATGGTACCAGTGCCAGCACTGCACTCATTGTCTGCATTCCCAAGAACCACAGTTCCATGAGCTCAAGCCAGTACTTCTTGTAACTCATTGCCACAACCAGCGATGTTGAATCAGTTGACTCATCCACGTTGTATGCATCCCACAGGAAGCGAATGGTAGCCTGAATGTAGCGGCAGATGGTGAAATCATTCTTCTTAACTCGTTTTGCCTGCTGTTTAAGTAGCAATAACCCAAGAACAGCTAGGTTACCATGCAAAACCAAGTTTTCTGGTGTACTCTTCAGTTCTGGCAGGTTGTTAAATATGAACTTCATCAGTGTAGCAAACAGTATACTCTCCTCCACCATCTTGGCTTCAAGTACAGTTACATTCATGAAGATGTTACAGATGCTGACCATTGCTGTCCTTGAGTCATTCATATCTTCCAGCATCTTAGGATC
>Ga0209755_10007269_pt1 | contig 12025 bp, 8 predicted proteins | sample TergutCo191P1_FD_187301 | JGI IMG/M metagenome (GOLD analysis project Ga0209755, IMG submission 187301) | Cornitermes sp. P1 segment gut microbial communities from Petit-Saut dam, French Guiana - Co191P1 (SPAdes) (version 2) | ecosystem: Host-associated > Arthropoda: Insects > Digestive system >...
GGGGGGGAGAAGGACATTATAAAATGAGTACTGTCTCTTGACTTGACACTGTATAATGTTCTAGAAATTTACTGTTATGTCTGCAGAATATCTATGAATTTCTACCAGACTACATGGTGCCAAAATCACAAACGATACTATGTGTCATAGCCAATACTGCCAGAATCTCATACCTCATTTAATAAATAGACGGCATCATGTACTTACAACATATAGCAGCAAAAGCCAGTGCAAACTTACTACTTAAACAAATGGCTGCAGCTACCAATGTGTGACAGTAAGCTTTTACAGTGTATTAGGGTCTGTGAATTGCCTGATGTCTCTCACATGAGATTCAGGAGTGTTCATGTGACTATTTTATGGTGACAAATCTTAAACAAAAGCTGAACAGCATTGATGTTTATTTCAATTTCTAGAAACAGAATGTTGTTAACATAAAATCAGGTCAACATCATTTCAATGGGTATGCTAGCTCAGGACCTGAGCCAGCATACCCAACACACACATGATATATCAATGCAAAATTGCTGGACTGCACACAATGTGTGATTGTACATGATCTCCACAAAGATATAAAAGATTTTATTAAAATAGATGCCATTGTGCCCACATTTCCACATGTGACTGATGTTCAACATCAGTCTTTTAAACGTTTTAACCTGTAACTGTGTTACTACATATTCATATGACTGAAGAACTTCAACAGTGTTTAAAAAGTTGTGCATCTGTGGTTTTAACTTTTGATTGTTTCACTACACATACACATCACTGAAGGAACTGTAATGATATTCAAAGTTGTGCATCTGTGATTAAAAAACAATGACTTTATAATGGACGGTTCATAGGGGCTTATAATCATTTAATGTGTTGCAAAGAACTTACAGGTAGACTGGGCTCCCTGAAGATGGTGTCAGTAGACAATGAAACGCATCACACCAGAAACTAGGATGTGATTTGGAATATACAGTGGCTTGCACAAGAGCTTGTTTTAAATGGTGATAAAGAACATGCTGCACAGTATGTATGACATTTAGACAGCACAAGAAGTTTGCCCACGCTTCTCATCAAAACCGTTTGGACAACTTGATTTTTCAGAACAAATAGTGACTGATGATGACAACTTGGGTATTTCAGTAAAACTTACAAATATGGGTCCCAACTTCTTATAATAACTGTCAGATTATGTGTGCCTACTCCTTCCACTTCAAAGTCAATCCTAGAATTGCTAAACCTAGATATAAAAGTGTACATATTGGCTGAAATACAAAAGCATGGGTTTACTGGATTTCACAAATAACTGTCCGTTAATCCAAAACATATTAAGGGAGAGGGGCATGTATGTGTATACACAAAAAAGGGTTATGTAAGTTCATAAACCTACAGACCTTGTACTGATAGTTACGATGCAGAAAAAACTGCTTTACTGATTACAGACAGCTTGGGGCAGTGTTTCAGCCTATCTTACAATTTTAATTATTCAAATAATAATCTGAACATTCCAGATTACTGTACTAACTCTTCAAATGGAGTAGAAGGTGTTAATGACACATTAAATCCAAAACTGAACAGGATTTATCAACAAAAAATATATTAATTAGGTCTTCACCATGCAGTTATAACTGCTGAAAAATTTACATGATAGCAGATTCTTACCTTAAGCATGCAGTTAAGTTTATCATATGCATCTGGAAACATCAATAATACATCTTTCTTGGTGATTCTATAATTGATATTTTAAGACACTTTTGCAAGGATTGTTCATTCACAAATGCATTATATTCAGAGTTAAATATTATTAAATCATAATTACCACCAGGTTCACAGTATGAGTTATGTCTGATGAAGAAATAAACTGCCATTGCAAATGACATCAGATTCACAGCCAGAAGTTGGTATTTGATTCTAAGTGACCGAGCCTCTATGTTGTCAGGTGGACTCCGTCTCATACTTCTAAGCAGGTAACAAGTCAATATCATGTACAGTTCTGATGTGACCATGAATGTCACAAAACATCTTTCATGAACAACTGTAAAATAAAAATGATTATTATGCATTATATACACTGAACAGAAAACAATAGATTGGCATTCATATGTTCCTACAACAGATAAAATTTCAGGCATATAAACTGGCAAATCTATGGTATATTCAACAATCAAAATAGAACATATTTTCTTAGAGGCTTTTACTTCTATTACAAAGTCAAATCTTCCATTTCAGTCTTTCTCACACTTGGCTGTAATGTAAAAGCATTTCTTTACTTTTAGTGCTTTACTTAGCAACAATGTAAACTACTAAAGACTAACAGGCCTACAGTACTGATGTTAGCTGTAAGAATATCAGTATGGGGCATAGGTGGAATTATAGTGACATGGGAAGAAGGGAAATGGCTGCCTTCCCTGCAATGCCAACTGCATGTCGCAATGTAAGGCATGCATATTACCATTGAGCTAACATGTCCAGTAGTACATGTTGCTTCTGTCACACAAATTTTGGTGTTGTGAGGTGTTATTACATGTACATTTATGAAGAGTTCTGTAGTACCAGGGCAATGTTATGTGGCTATTCTGGTTGATACACTTACCATGATTTTCTGCAGATGAAATAAATGTCAGACCAATGAGTGCCACATTTTCTATGACATTCAGCCAGCAGGCAATTGCTGCCATGAAATGTATCCATTGGTACAATATGCCTTGATAGTACCTGTAGTACATTCTGGCAACAAGCAACCTTGGTACAGCATGAATTGCTATCGCTATCCTCCACACATGCCGTTGTGGAGAAAACCCCCCAATTGCTGAAGATATTGATGGTAAGAAGTTTGCAACCTGATAACAGTGAACAAAACATCAGAGCTCTTAACCTCTTACACAGAATATAACAACAATGAGGAATAAGACACTTACCTCACAGTGTGTATATGTGGCCCTTTCGAAGTGAAACAAAATGGACCATATAACACAGAAGATAAAACTAAGTAAGGGAAGGGAAACTGTTGTCCACGCCAACTTCCCAAAGGGAACTTTAAGTACAAAACCCTTACTCTTGTGGTGAAGAGGCAAGTATTCCGAACCTTTCATCACGGTTGCAGACATTTTAAGGTGACATTTAACCTCCCTCAGGCGAGTCTAAACCAAAACGCCAACAAAAATACTGTTATCTGGGATAATAATTCCCGATTGCCATGACATTCTAACCTAATGTCTCATGTTGTAACTTTTACATAACTGAAAACTGTTCAGAGGTCGCAAATACTACATACGATGTTCTTAATGACATATTCATTATATTGCATTTGAGCTTCGTTTCCATCACGTTCGTTCCTAGAATTCTGTATAGTTTACGGACCTACGAAGTCCTCAACGATTTCTCCAATCGATAAATGACACGACCATTGGTACACCTGATCCCGTAAATATTTTGTGGTCTGCGATTTGCCGTGAAAGTTGAACATCGTCAAATGAAGCTGCGAATGTGTGTTACGCATGCGTCGCTTGTTACGCCATTGCAGCGTTAAAGTTGCCTACAATGGGACGGTTCCTGATGTGTGTGCAGGTCGAAAGAGGCGTCGCGGTGTTTGACATGTAGATAATTTTGTTGAATATTTTGTAACGGAGTGGTTGCGGACATCTGAAATATGTAAGTAGATATTAATGTGCTCCATACTGTGAGTTTTTTTGCATTTATTTGTTGTTAATGCATTTGCCCTGCTTGTCAGACGTTCTTCAGGCCCGGATTTTATCTTGTTAGCAATGAACTAAGAATAGTGGCAATGTAAACAACTGTCCCCAGACCATCGAAATGTAATTTAAGCGATAACACAAAGTAGTACGTCCGGGAGGTTTGGCACTTTGAGGTTTGTGTAATAAACACAGGCTGTGACCGACCTAGAGACCAGTAACTGAGGATGTAATGTGTTCATAAGCAGTTTTCTGTTTGTCATGGGTTTTCAGGATTTTGAAACTAATTGGCAGATTCCCTGTTGCTGATTTTTAGTGACAGGACTAGGTGTTCAGCGGTTCAGAGCCTCAAAACTGGCGTTTATAGAGTTAAGTTAAAAACAAAAGGGTTTACATCAAACATACACTTGTTTGCAGGATATTTTGGTGGTCACATAGTCCAGACTGTGAATTGTGCGTTTTATTTGTGGTTGTTAGACATGGCTGAAAGCTATTTTAACTACTTAACAGTCTCTTAAAATGATTTTGGGTTTGATTTTTGTACAGTTATTAACTGAACATGAACTGTTCCAAGTTAACATTGTTGTATTATATTCATGATGTACCATATATTTCATGAAGATATGATGTTCCTTGTACATGTTATGCATCTTGCATATATCCTGACTTTGATGATTTCAATAATCTGTGTTACCAAAATGTGTGGAATATAAAATTTTAATTCTTACATGTAGGAACTGTTTCAATTTTGAATCCTTGTATAACCATCCAGTTTTACCAGTCAGAACGGCATTAATATTAAATAATGGAGTATTAAAAGAAAAATTGATGATTCTGTTACAGAGATAAACGGCAACAAATTTTATTGATGAAACATACTGCATGCTTTGATCAACTCTTCAGAGTATCAGTAGAATTTCAAAATTGGCTCCTTCTCTTTTCTCTCCAACACTGTTCATTCACATAGCATTCTTCACATCACATTCAAAGCATGCATTGCCCACTCCGGTTTTGCCAACAGATTTTCTATGAAACTGAGTGATGCTAAAGTCATTATCTTCATGAAAACCGAAATCAAATTGCTCACAATGTAAACAGAAATTGAAACAGTGGTAATAGGTGCCTTTTTGCCATACATGGCCCTATCAGCTACAAGACATGACGTGGCCTTGGAAAATGTATCTAGATCTTCAAAGTGGATGTACATTCCATCATCAGAAATTTTGCATGTGTAAAGTATTTCTAACGTTGGTTTTCTGGATACAGTGCACTGCATTATACTAAAGTGATAATCCACTAAGAACAGACATTGGTTCATGAGTCAAAATTTTGTCATACCAAACTTCAGTTTTTAGTAACATCTAAACATTCCACAAAATCTGTAAAGATGATGGTGCACTATGGCCATTTATATATATGATTTCATCAACTGTCAGCCACCAGTTAGTTCTGGTTATGGCAGGTGGATTGTAGTACTGATTGAATGGAGTAATAAGTTTAACACTATAGAAAAGTTTTAGAACAGTGAACCTGCTGTAGATTATTTTCTTTGTCTGTTGAAAGGTTGGTGATTAGTGTTATTAACTATACAGGTTTTGCTATTCACGGTTATTATGATTTTTTAAATCTCTTTACTGGCATAAAGATATAATCACTGAAAGCATGGATGAAATTTTTCTCTACAATGTGTAGGTTGAAATGAGGTTGCTACTGTTATTTTTGGTATATCTTCTAGATTTTGGGAGTGGTTACTGTATGACCATGGGTACCACTGAGCTTGTTGGCTCAAGTGGTAATACGTTTGGAGTGTTTGGTTCAAATTTTGGCTGAAATGTTTGTTCAGATGTTGGTTGCATGTGATTTTCATCAGTATGTCAAATTAGGCCACAACTTCTTCTTTGGATGTCCTTTCCACATCATTATTTATCAGTCCAACAATTCAGTGCTGCATATTCACTAATCCTGCCAATTTATGTTATATATATTCTGAGCTTCTGATGGTGTTGTAAAATAAACCACATTAACTGTGGGTGTTTGGAAACAGGGTGTTGAGAGTATTTGTACCATTGAGAAAGGAAGGATCATGAGGTTAAAAAAAATTAGATCATTAGGTGCCTACATCATGCAACGAAGTACTCGAGTTAAAGGAAGGATTTTAACAACTCTTAGAGAAACTGCGCGTGAGAATTATAAAAAATGTTTATATTTTAATTGCTACGTAAAGATCATTATGACTTGTACAGTTTGTGAGATCTCACAAATTTAATATTTATATGCATGCTCCTTGAGTTTTAAAATCATGTATTTAATGCTTGAGGATGGTCAGTATGACTGAAACATGTAGTTTGTATTGAAATTACCAATAAAATTTTTTGTGATTGATGGCAGCACATGTGTCACTTTTAATGTGATATACCACAATAGGGTTAATTTTACAGAAAAAAAATATATTCCATATGAAATATTAAAATAATGCAATCATTGAATCGGATGGGTGTAAAAAATTTTGCGTGGAAGGCCATAAGGGGAGAGACCACGTGGAAAACCTAGGGATAAGTAGAATGATGATATTACATGGATCTTAAAAGAAATAAGTCATAATGGTGTTGACTAGGTTCTCCTTGTGCATCATAGTGCTCAGTGGTGGACTGTTTTGAACACAGTAATACACTATAAGTTTCCATACAAAGTGGGGAATTGTTTGAGTGGCTGAATGACATTCAGCTTCTCCGCTCTTGAGGGATGCTGCTGTGTGAAGTTTTGCAATGTTGATAGCATTGGGTTATTTTTGCTGTTATCTGTTGTTGTTGCTGCTGCTGTTGCTTGGATATATTCATTTTCATTTATACTGATGTGATCTGATGCTGCTTCGAATTTTATTTAGGATTAAGTTTGAGACGTTTACGCACGTTCGGGAGCAAATACTGAACATGCCGTGTATCCATGTGAATGGGAATGTGACACGTACTGTTTTAAATTATAATTATATACAATATTGAGCGTGAATTTTTTTTTCATGGTGTTCTGATTGAGGACTCCGTTCTTTGGAGATATGATGCCATGTAAGTGGATAATTGGTTCCTGACATTTTGAAGGAAAATTGTTTCTTTATTGTCAAGGGTATGTGAGGTTCGGACCCTAGACCCTTGAAGGTGAAGACACCATATTCTTTCGCAACCCCAGACATCAAATATCCAGTGTTGCAGTGTTACATCCCAGAAAAATTGTGGCCACAAGAATTACATTCTGCCAGTTTCACAGATTTCATGAAGGTTTTGTTGTCGTCTAACTATATCTTGATTGTTAAATGTCCTTAAATGGCAGTAATGCAGCAGTTATTTTGTTTGTATTCTTTCATTATTGCCAGATGTATTGGGAGTATATGAAACATGCTGTAGCATAACAAGCAAATGCTCTGATTCTTTAAATATAATGAGTGTTTTGTTGTTGTTGTTGTTGTTGTTATTATTATTATTATCATCATCATCATCATCATCATAGACTGGTTGGAATATACATAGAAGTAGGATTAAAACTTTGGAGAGTTATGTTTCGATGACATGTCCATGTGTCAAGAGCAAGAATTGGATCTGGCTGGTTGAATGTGGACTGTCTTCCCCTATATCACATATAATTGTCTAGAGCTTTGCAAATTTGGTGTGATATTTAAATCACAACCTACTTGCGGTCTACAGGCTGTCATAACCAGTGTACAGTATGAATCTTGACCACTGCCTGTCTCACATTGTACAGTACAAATAATGTGTACTGATTTACTTATTGCTATAATGTGTAATAATATTTCTTGCAGTGTAAAACTTGGTGTTTTTAATATGAAGTTAAAATCAAAGAGGTATCATCAGATCCATGTTAAACATTGATAATGGTGGACTGCTTGGGGAAAAGCATATGAAGCCAGGGATCGTCACAGTCCATCTTTCTACCTGGATACTCAGGGTTGTTAGTGGTCCTTGGTCTTTCATTCTGATGATTGTAGTTGGCCCTGCCCTTGAAAATTGGTGGTGGCTAGGCACCATTAATGACGTAACAGTGAATTCCAGATATCTTTTGGTTTTCTTGGCGTGTAGCTGGATCTCAGAGGTCTTCTTCATGAGGTGTCCCTGTGCAACCCAGTACTGCGGTGCCCAAGAAATTTGTCTGGTGCTTGGCTTCATTGTTGTTCTCTGCCAGTGTCTGTGTAGAATAGTTGCAAATGCTCCTTAAATCTTTTCTGACTTGCATGGTTTTCTGCTTAGCATACACCTTGCTGCATTTACACAGTACAAAATATGTATATGACACCCAGTAGTCCATATGAATGCTGAAAGGTGTATGTGGACTGATGGGCCATGCCATTGAGATGAGATGTAAAGAATGTGCATAGCACATACAAATACCAACCAAACAAGTAGACGAAAATGGAGCACAGTACGAAAGCAGAGCACTGAATAAGCTTGAAGGATATGATGGTCTAGGCTAAAATGACTGGCTGCATGGACTGCTTAGTGAGAGGCCATTGAGATGCGTTCACATCCCCATAACTTGAAGGGGGATGTAGCACTCACACTTTCAGTTATTCAAGGTAGCTGACTGGCCACCAACATGCTTCAGTGAGGTATAATGAGCAAAGTGTTTGAATGAAGTACCATTGATAGCTAACAGCCCTGAGTGTCCAGGTTAAGAAATATGGATTTCTGGACTGCTTGACCCTTGAAGATGGGAGTGATAAGTTATCCCAAAATGTTTGAAATAAACTACCAATCTATGCTGCATAACATCCCAGAATAGCGAAGATCTCAACATGGATTGTGATGGTGGCTGCGTAGCTTTGCCCACATTCTGTCAGTGTGGTCCCTGCTTGGGTAGGACACTGAGCTACAAGAGCTTCCTTCAATAGAAATCCAGTGTTAAGCCATGTCACTCAACACATCAGCAGGTGGTGACAAGAGACATTCTCCAGAACATTACATGCAACCTGCATCTTGATGATTCAGTAGCACAGCATCTCATTCTAGCAGACCTGAAGCCTCAGCAACACTTAAACTCTTGCAGACTCCATCTTTACACTGCTAAATGCCCAAGAATAATTCATTGAAACTTAGTGTTGTTTAATGTTTTAGAAGCTTTGTTTAACAGCAGTGGATATGGGCCCATAGGAATTGTGTAGGCACACCAGTAGTAAATATTCATGCCAACACCACTTTTTTTCTCAGAAATATGTGTATGTATTCAAACATGATTTACAGTAATACTTTAGAACTGTAAACATGTCTTAGGTATACATTAGGTCAGTATTGGGTACTAATTGTGCTATTGTTTGGTGAATATTTCTCTTGTTTGGTCATGTTTGTTCATTTTACAACCCACTTCAGAAGCAGTGTGCATGTAAACATCTTGAGGGACCCTTCACACTGTGAAACTGGAGTTGTAACATGCATTGTATGTATGTTTGTAATGTTTACAACTGTAATTAATCTAATACTACTATGAGTACGTGGTGTAAATTAACATAGCATGAATTAGAGGCCAGGAAATAGTAATGAACTTGAGGTCTCAGAATGTTAGAGTGGCATGTGACCAGATATATTTATCCTTCCACACTGATGTAGTAACACTGGAATGTGAGAGAAAATATGTAATAGTGTGTGTGACTTTTTTTGGTTTTAAAGAAATGATAAAATATTCATTAAACAATTTCATTGTCAGTGTTTTATGAGGAAATCAGACCCTGCATTAGAAAGAGCTCTAGGGCATTTCTTTTCTCAAACTGACGCTTGGTAATTTTGCATATGAAATGTAGTATGGTTCTCCCAATAATAATAGGTGATGAAAAAATTCTTGTCTCTCTCTCTGTCTTTTTTAACTCTGTGTCTGTATAAGCCTGTTGGTTGTAATTTGGAGCATGATAATTATTTCCTCTTGAGTAGAACGACTGTATGAAGAAGGAGTAACCACAGGTTTTTCTCCTTGCAGGCTAAAAGTAACCATCCCCTCTCATCAGTACAGCCATGTGGTATATAACAGAGATGTTTAAACATCATCTGGAACATGATTGCTATTTCTGGTAGAGGGATAGAGTTGAATATTGATGAATTTTAAGAAATGTCTGCAGTATGTAATGGCTCCCATCAGCAGCAGGTATATCTGCAACATCATAAGAACAGAAATGAAGCTGCCCGACGGCGCTGGAAGATCTTGGCTCGAGCCTTGCAAAAAACCTGTGATGTTGATGCTGCTCCAACGAACGTTCACGACATCATATCAGTACGGCGCTTCACAACATTTGATCTTGTAACATCCCGCCCCATAATACTAAATGACAGTTCTAGTGATCCTGATGCATCATGGTTTGAATACACTGCCACCATATTGCAAGAGACATATTCCTTGAATATTAGACATCCCACCCGGAGTTTCACTGCAGCTGAACTCATGGGATTCAACAATACTGGAAACATCTGTGTTTGGCCATCAGAAGAAGTACTGGCTTACTACATTCTATGCAACTTACAGTATTTTTGTGGTAAAACAGTTTTGGAGTTAGGGGGTGGAATGACTTGCCTTGCTGGGCTCATGGTGGCCAAATACACAACAGCAATTAAAATCCATGTCACAGATGGTAATATATCAGCCATTGATAATGTACAGTTTATTGTAAAGCAAAATGGTTTAGGAGATCGTGTGACATGCTCTGTCTTGCAATGGGGGGATATTCAGGTTAGGCCAGTTGGTAAGCACATTTCAACGTATGATATTATTTTGTCTGCCGACTGTCTGTTCTTTGATGAAGCTCGTCGGGATCTTGTTGAAACTATCTGGATGATGTTGAATGAGGGTGGAACCGCGCTTATTATGGCACCACGAAGGGGACAAACATACGAGAAATTTGCAGAGGAAGCCAAGATGAGAGGCTTTCATTGTAAGAGTAAGCAGTATTACAATGAACATGTATGGAATAGGCACTTAAAATTGAAACAAAGTTGTGATTATGATGAGAATATTCATTACCCAATGCTCCTGAGCCTGAGAAAAATTTGTCTTGAAAATTCTCATGATAACTAAGTTACTGTTTGCCTTTTACTTTTTAGTAAACATGTTAATGAGAGGCAAACATTAATTGCACAATAAAATGAAACATTGTTATGTAACTGATGATGTGCCATGAATATTGCCAAACATTACCAAGAACCAGTATTTTTTTTGCTCGCAGTAATGTGAATCTAGTGTTGGAATGTCAAAAGAATGCATAGTCTTGATTTTCTTTTGTTGAAGACATTAATTCAAGGACAGATTGAAATATATGAGTATTCTGTTATGCAGCCAGGCACTGAAGCTATATTGGCATGGTTGACTGTAACCCCTATGTAAATGTAGCATGTTTTGCCAAAACATGCTGGGGGTCTGCCAGTGCTATCCACTACCTGAATATCCATTAAATCAGTACTAAATATATTGCCATTTTGTTAATTTGAAGCTGCTTCAATTTTATTGCTTGTGTTGGTTTTAGTTACAACTTTCATTTGTGAATGAGAATGTTCTGAAGGTCATTAGTCAAATATATTTTGCAAATTGTGGTTTGTGAAGGTTAAAAACAAGAAGACTTAGTGTTTTAGACCACTGGTATTCACGTTGCATCTACCATGTTATATGTTAATGAACTATCCTGTAAGTATGATTAGGTGAAAATATGAGAGATATGGGGTTTTTTACTGTGTTTATAAGTTAGGATTCAGGTATTGGTACACAGAGAAGTGGGCCGTTGATTCCCCAAATGTGAAAGGAAGTATGTGTTTTGTAGATGTGTTATATGCAGTGCAGCATAAGAACAAAGAGGACCTGAATCTGTGAATGTATGAAGTAGAAGATATGAGTGGATATTTCTGTTGTGATCATTTTGGTTATGCAAACATGGATGATAATATAGTGTGAAGCTTATATCCTCTTGTACCAGTGTTTCAAACCATAGCAACATTTTTGTGTGAAATTCAAAATTTATTAATTCCAGCTTGCTATTCAGTGGGTACTGAGGACTCTCCCTGAGGGCAAATTGGGTGGAGTGTCAAGCTGTTAATTCTTTGCATTCCATTCCATCAGGGTGTATAAAGACTTGAATTCTTTATGTTTATAAATGTGTGAACTGTTTAAAAAAATGGATATCAAAATTTGTCTTCACAGTTGTCCATGAGTACTCCATTTAAGGTAGTGTGAGGGTTCATGAAGTATGTGAGAAAATTGCATGTCATTTGAGTTTACTGTGGGGTGGTAAAATTAATGCTCTTTTAGGGAAGTAAAAATTAATGCACATTGCCTCTGTGTTTGGAATAACCCCGAGGTTCCTGCCA
>Ga0209755_10007270_pt1 | contig 12023 bp, 6 predicted proteins | sample TergutCo191P1_FD_187301 | JGI IMG/M metagenome (GOLD analysis project Ga0209755, IMG submission 187301) | Cornitermes sp. P1 segment gut microbial communities from Petit-Saut dam, French Guiana - Co191P1 (SPAdes) (version 2) | ecosystem: Host-associated > Arthropoda: Insects > Digestive system >...
TGCGCTAGAAAAATATTTTGTTAATATGTTTTTATAAAAGTTATTACTTAATGCAAATACCATCCGTCTCTACGTTTTATATTTTCGGTACATTTGGCGGCACGTTAATCACAAGGGAGTTTATCGCCTCTACCGCTAGACAGCCGCTTGCTCTGTTCCGCGCGAACCTATGGTTCGACGCTTCACTACGCAAGCGACAGACTAGCGGCGGTCTTGAAAGTGAACGAGTGAAATCCCTCTCTCCCTGCCTACACGCATGGAACAGACATTTTTTGTAGTGATAGCGATAGTCGGCTCTTGCCCCGCCACGATTTTTAAAAAATGAAAAGAGCAACCCTCTTTGAAAAGCTCTTGAAAGTGATAAAGTCAGTCAGTCTTTGGCGGGGCAAAAAAAAAGAAAAAATGTAGCTTGCCGAATTTGCAATCAAATTTACAAAGCTTTATATATATAAATAAATTTATATATATTTTCTTTTTTTTATAGCATATAGTACATAAAAAAAAGAGTAATAATAAGGAGTAACAAATTATAACAAATAATAACAAACTTAAACAGATTTTGAATGTAGCATAATCCGAAATTAAACTGCATTTATGCTGCATTGATGATACAAACAGCCCGATACTTCGATATCGAAGCCGATTTTTTTTGTTATCGGGGGGCGTGTGCAGCCGCTAATTTTTGCTAACTATTGCCAACTTTGAGAAAATAAAATGTCAAATCGAAAAAACTATACTTTTCTTTCAAGAAAAAAGTAACAAATATAAACAACAATTAACAAACAATAACAATCTTGTAAAAGGAATTTCCCTCTCAATGCCTTGCAGACCCAACCTTAAAAGGGGGCGAGGGGGAAATTTTATGCAAGATATAAAAATGCTAATAAAACAAGATTTTTTAATAGTTCTGAGGCTATAAAATATAAAAATAGGTTTATTTTATCGTTATTGCGTATAAAATTGATAATTGGTATACTTTATTTTAATGACTTTTAACCAAATTCTCCAAAAATACAGGGATATTTCATTTTCCGAGCGTGATAAAGGCTACCGCTTCGAGAAACTTATGAAAGCCTACCTTCAAACAGACCCCATTTATGCAGGGCTTTTTGACACAATCTGGCTTTGGAGTGAATTTCCGTCAAGAGCAGACTTCGGAGTAGGAGATAAAGACTTAGGTATAGACCTTGTAGGGAGAACCGTAACAGGCGATTATTGGGCAATACAATGTAAATGTTATAAAGAAGACGCAAGAATAGACAAACCAAAAGTAGATACTTTTCTCTCAACATCGGGAAAATCTTTTTATGATGTTCACGAAGCAGGGAAAAAAGTCAACTTTACTTTCCGCTTATGGATAGATACCACAATAAATGGTTTTAACAATGAAGCAAAAGCAACAATAGAAGGTCAAACACCCCCTGTTGGTCAAATTCATTATTACGACCTTGAAAATGCCGCAGTAGATTGGAAAAAACTGGACGAAGGCAAAAAAGCCGATATAAAAAAATACGACCCAAAACCGCACCAACAAAAAGCAATAGACGATGTTCATGATTATTTGAAAAATAATGACAGAGGAAAATTGATAATGGCTTGCGGAACAGGCAAAACATTTACAAGTTTACGCATAGCCGAAAAAGAAACATACGAAAAAGGGCTTGTTCTTTTCCTTGTTCCTTCAATCGCACTTTTAGGACAAACATTGCGAGAATGGAAAAACCAATGCGTTAAACCAATTCACGCAATCTGTATTTGCTCAGATGCAGGAGTTTCAAAATCAAATGATAATGATTATAATATTTCTTCTACATCAGACCTTGCTCTCCCTGCTTCAACAAACATAAAAAATATTGAGAAACAATTTGAAACAGCACGATTTCTGCAAAGTACCGAAGGTGGAAACATAGTAGTTTTTTCTACTTACCAATCTATTGAAGTAATAAGCGAAGTACAGAAAACGATTAACAAAAAGAAAAAAGATAGTTTTCTTTTTGAACTTGTTATTTGTGATGAAGCGCATCGAACAACAGGAGTAACGCTTTCAGGGAACGATGAATCAGCCTTTGTAAAAGTCCACGATAACGATTTTATTATTTCAAAAAAACGAATTTACATGACCGCCACACCCAGAATATACTCCGAAGCCGCACAAAAAAAAGCGAAAGAAGCCTCAGCCGAAGTCTGCTCTATGGACGACCCTATGCTTTACGGAGAAGAAATGCACCGTATCGGTTTCGGAGACGCTGTAAGTAAAAAATTATTATCAGATTATAAAGTAATAGTCCTTACTGTCGATGAAAACCAATTAGACGAAAACCTGAAGAAGTCATTAAAAGAAAAAAATGATGAAATAAATAAAGAAATAAGTACAGATGATACATTAAAAATAATCGGCTGTATTAACGCACTTTCAAAAAAATCATTAACCGACAAAGAACTCTTTGAAGGTGTAGACCCAACTCCAATGAAAAGTGCAGTAGCATTTTGCCAGAGTATAAAAATTTCAAAGGCGACAGCGGAAGCGTTTAATGTATGCAAAGAAATATATTTTTCTACACTTACAACAGAGCAGAGAAATGAAATAGTCATAGTCGAAGCAGACCATGTTGATGGCACAATGGGAGCACAGCAAAGAGAAAAAAAATTATCATGGTTAAAATCCGCTGACCAATCAAAAAAAGAATGTAATATTTTGCATAATGTCCGCTGTCTCTCCGAAGGTGTAGATGTTCCTTCGCTTGACGCTGTTATGTTCCTCTCTGCACGAAACAGCCAAATTGATGTAGTCCAATCTGTCGGGCGTGTTATGCGAACATCGCCAGGCAAACAATATGGTTATATAATTATCCCTGTAGTAGTACCGCAGGAAGTTGAACCTGAAAAAGTTTTATCAGGTGACAACTTCAAAGCAGTATGGGCGGTATTAAACGCACTTCGCGCGCATGATGAACGATTTGACGCATTGATTAACAAAATAGAATTAAACAAGAAAAAGCCAGGACAAATAAGTGTTACAGGTACAAATATCAACGGTAAAGATATATTAGGCGACCCAGAAATAACAGGCACAGCAAAAAAAATAAAGACCGAATTGGAAAAACAACTTGAATTAGAATTCTCAAAATTTCAAGCGATGATTTACGCCCGTATCGTAAAAAAATGCGGTACAAGGCTTTATTGGGAAGAATGGGCAAAAGATGTCGCAAAAATCGCTGAAAACCACATCGAGCAAATTACCAAAATAATAAGAAAAGAAGGAAAAGCAAAAGTTGAATTTGAAAAATATATCAGCGGCTTAAGAAAAAATATAAATCCTTCCGTAACTGAAACAGAAGCGGTAGAAATGTTGGCACAACACATTATCACAAAACCTGTATTTGAAGCCCTTTTCGATGATTACTCATTCGTAAAAAATAACACAGTATCTAAATCATTACAGGGAATAATAGACGCTCTTAATGAGCAAACCAAAAAGGAAGATACTAAAAAACTAGAACGCTTTTATATTTCCGTAAAAGACAGTGCAAGCAATATAGATAACAGCGAAGCTAAACAAAAAATAATCGTTGAACTATACGACAAATTTTTCCGCACAGCCTTTCCGAAAATTACTGAAAAATTAGGTATTGTTTATACTCCTGTAGAAATCGTGGACTTCATTATTCACAGCGTAGAAGATGTTTTACAAAAAGAATTTGGCATAAGCATGACCGATGAAAATGTGCATATCCTTGACCCGTTCACAGGAACAGGAACATTTATCACTCGTTTATTGCAAAGTGGTATAATTAAGAATGATGATTTAAGAAGAAAGTATACAAAGGAATTACACGCGAACGAAATAATATTATTGGCATATTATATCGCTTCGATTAATATTGAGAATGTTTACCATGATATTACAGAAAATAGCGAAGATAATAAAAATATCAAACTAGTTGTGAAAAATGACAAGAATTTTGAATACGGAAAAACCGATGAAGGTTATGGATATTCAATAGCTGCCGAGAAAAATATTGATTATGGGAGCGGTAATACATCTGTTCCCTATACGCCATTTCCAGGTATTTGTCTGACAGACACATTCCAATTAGGTGAAACTAAAGAAGGCGAGGAACTTTTTAGTGAAATATTTCCGCAGAATTCAGAAAGAGTAATTAAACAACAGAAAACACCATTGCGGATTATTATTGGAAATCCGCCTTACTCGATAGGGCAGAAGTCCGCTAATGATAATGCACAAAATCAAAATTATCCAAAACTTGAAACTAGAATTGCCGAAACTTACGTTAATACTTCTTCTGCTAATCTAAACAAGTCCGCATATGACTCTTACATTAAGGCTTTTCGTTGGGCTTCAGACCGTATAGATTCAAAAAATGGTGGTGTGATTGCTTTTATAACTAATAGTGCATGGATAGAGAAAAGTGGACTTGACGGAATGCGTAGGAATTTAGAAAAAGAATTTTCAACAATCTATGTTCTTGACTTAAAAGGTGCATTAAGAGCAAAAAATAAAGAGGCTATTAAACGTGAAGGGCAGAATGTTTTTGGCATTCTTACAGGAGTTGCTATTACTATACTGGTTAAAAACCCTTTCCTAAAAACTGATAAATCTAATATTTATTTTTATAACATTGGAGACTATTTAAGTAAAAAAGAAAAACTCGACATTTTAACAAATAATATGTCAATATTAAATTGCAATATAAAAATTAAAACAATTAAATCAAATGAACATGGTGACTGGTTAAATAAACGAAATACATTATTTTCAGAATTTATTCCGCTTGAACCTGAAAAAAAATTTGATAAAAAAACCCAGTCTTTTTTCTCTACTTACGCCATTGGTGTATCAACTAATCGTGACCCTTGGGTCTATAATTTTTCTAAAAAATCACTTGAAAATAATATGAAAAACACAATAGCCTTTTATAATGAACAGCGGAAGTTAATTGAAAATAAGTACATAAAAAATAAAAATATTGTTATTGAACATTATATTGATACTGATCCAAAAAAAATTAGTTGGACAGTTAATTTAATTAGAGATATTACTAAGAATAAAACACATAAGTTCAATAAAATAGCATTGATAACTAATATTTATCGGCCATTTACAAAAAATAATATATATTATGATACACATTTTATTGAACGCCCTGGTATTTGGCAGCAATTATTCCCATCAAATGATGTTGATAATTTGAATATTTGTATCAATGGTATTGGTTTTAGAAAAGATGTTTTTTCATGTTTAATAACAAATAGTATAACAGATATGGGTTTTATTGAAAAAACTCAGTGTTTCCCTCTCTAATTGGTACGAAAAAAAGGAAAAAGTACAAGGCAGTTTGTTTGAAAAAACTGAAGACGAATATACTCGCTATGACGCAATATCAGATTTTATTCTTGATCAGGCAAAGACAAGATATGGCTCAAAAGTAATCAAAGAAGACATTTTCTATTATGTGTACGGCATACTTCACAGCCCCGATTATAGAAAAACCTTTGCAAACGACCTCAAAAAAATGCTCCCACGTCTGCCACTTGTAGAAAAAGTCGCTGATTTTTGGGCTTTCTCAAAATCAGGGCGTGAATTGGCTGATTTACACCTTAATTATGAAGAATATAAACCGCCAAAAGAAATATTGATTAATGGTAAGCCTATCTCTCGAACAGGTTATCCAGAAAATCAATTAGTGGTAAGTAAAATGTCTTTCGCTAGCAAGGAAAAAAAGGATACAATTAAATATAACTCATTTTTGACAATATCGAATATTCCATTGAAGGCTTATAAATATGAGATAGATGGCATTTCTGCTATTGAATGGATTATTGACCGTTACCAGATTAAAATTGATAAAAAAAAGAATGGTAGTGGTATAAAAAGCGATCCCAATGATTGGGCAAAAGAACATGAAAATTCGCAGTATATTTTGGACTTGCTTTTGTCGGTGATAACGGTAAGTGTGAAGACGGTGGAGATTGTTGATGGGTTACCGAAGGTTGAGTGGGAATAAATATGATTTCTTCATTAGTAATAAAAAACGTAGCAACATTTGATAATCATTGTAAACCTATAGATAATTTAAAAAATATCAATTTTTTCTTTGGATATAATGGTACAGGAAAATCTACCATTGTACGATATCTACAAAACCTTTTAAAAAACGAAAATACTATTGATTTTAATGATTGTTCCCAAGTTGGTTATGACTCAAAAAAACATCAAATTATTGTTTTTAATGACATTTTTATAAATGATAATTTTATTCAAAATGATATTTTAAATGGTATATTTTCTTTTAATGAAACAAATGATGAAATAGATAAACAAATAATTTTTTATAACCAACAAATAAAAGAATATGAAGAAAGGATAAAATCAATAGAAAATAAAAATAATATTCTTAATAATAAGCAAAAAAAAGAGAATGAAGAGCTGTTAAAATATTGCTGGGATTTTAGAAACAACTTTGATACTTTTTCAAAAATAAATTTAGAACATTCTGGAAGAAGAGCAGATCATCTTAATAGAATAAGAAAAGAATTACAAAATGGAATAGTTGAAGTTATTGATATTAATCAATTAAGTAACAAATATAAAATTATTTTTGAAAATGATATAAAAGAAATACCAATTTCTATTAGTGTTGAAAATTACAAAAACATTAGGAAAACTGAACATGAAATTTCAATATTATTGGGAGAAATAATTATCGGTAATGAAGATGTCAATATTGCTAATTTAATAAAAACATTAGATAATCGTAAATGGGTTGAAGATGGTACAGAATATTTGAAATTTTCTAAAAATATTTGTCCTTTTTGTCAAAAGCAAACAATAGATAATGATTTACAAGAGCAATTTACTAAATATTTTGGTGATACTTATAAAAAAAGAATAGAAAAAATTAAAGCATTATCTTCACAATATATATCATTTTCAAAGCAGTTTCTGTTAAGATTACAGGAAATAGCAAATATATATAATAAAAATAATATAATTTCAAATGAGTTGGGTGAACTAAAAAATATTTTTGATAATAATACGAATATAATTAATGAAAAACTGATGAAACCTAATGAGAAAAAGAAAATTATTTCTATATTTACACAAAAAAAAACATTATCTGTTATTATAAAAAATATAAAGGAAGAGAATAATATATATAAGGCACAAGATGAGAATAAAAATATTCTTATAAAAATGATTTGGAGTTATATATCATATCACTGTGCTTTTTATATTAACAACTTTGATCTAAGAAATGAAAAATACAAAAAGATTGAGAAGTCATCTTTAAGAGTAATTGAATTATATAAAAATAAAATAAATGATATAACATTACAAATTGAAGGATTAAGAGGTCAAACTGTAAATACAGAAGTAGCTGTGATTAATATTAATAATATTTTAAAAAATGCAGGTTTTGATGGGTTTGAAATAAAAGAAATAAATAGATCTAATAATATATCAAAATATCAAATTAAACGTATTAATAGTAATTCACAGGAGATATTTAAAACTCTAAGTGAGGGAGAAAAAAATTTTATTTCTTTTCTTTATTTTCATCAATTATGTATTGGATCTGATGATATTAAAAATAATAATAAAAAAAAGATAATTATTATAGATGATCCTGTTTCAAGTCTGGATAGTCAAGCTTTATTTATTGTTTCAACATTAATTAGGGACTTAATGGAGAAGGATATTAAAAAGAAAGGTTTTTTAAATACAAATATTGAACAGATATTTTTATTTACTCATAATGTATATTTTTATAAAGAAGTATCATATGATCGTTTTATTTGCAATGATCTATGTCATTATCAAGTTTATAAAAATAAAAATATTTCATATGTTAAAAATAATGGAAAATCAAAAATTAATGATGATTATTCTCTTTTATGGGAATCACTGAAAGAAATTAAAAACAATCAAAATAATGATAAATCTATAAATATTTTAATTTCTAATGCAATGAGAAGGATAATAGAGAGTTACATTAATTTTATTGGTATTAAAGAAAATTCATGGGGAATATTAAATAATAAATCAAAAAATGATCCAAATTATTTTATTTGGTTTGGATTTATATCTTTAATTAATGAAGAAAGTCATAAACTTGGTGTCTTTGATGCAGTCTATTATCAAAGATTATCAACTGTAGAACCAAATATAATTTTTGATATTTTTAAAAATATTTTCAAAGAAATAGGAAAAGAACATTATGAAAAAATGTTTGGTGAAATTATTGAAAATGATGATAATACTCCTTTCGAAGCAATATATGAAAATATTAAGGTAGATAAAAATATTGAAATAGATTTACCAAAAACATCTACAAAATTAATAACAAAAAATGTAGAATCTACATCACAATATGAACTATTCTAGGAAAATGATATAACAGGAGCCACCCATGACCATAACTAACCCTCAACTAACCTTCATCACTTCAATCAAAGAAAAAATCCGCTTTGCTCAATATGAAGCGCTCAAATAAGTAAACACCCAACTTATAAAACTGTATTGGGAGATAGGCAAAGATATTTCCGAGAAGCAAAAAGAAAGCTGGGGAAAATCAATCGTTCCAGTCCTGTCAAAAGAACTACAGAAGGAGTTTCCCGGTATTAGCGGTTATTCGGAGCGTAACCTCTGGCTAATGACCCAGTTTTACAATGAATATCAAAAAGCCGAATTTCTGCAACCACTGGTTGCAGAAATAAGCTGGACAAAGCACATTGCCATAATGAGTAAATGCAAGGATAATCAGGAAAGGCGTTTTTATATCATGGCAACTAAGAAATACGGCTGGTCAAAGAATGTCCTTAACCATCAAATTGAAAATAAAACTTATGAGAAATATCTTTTGGGTCAGACTAATTTTGATGAAACCCTGCCTGCTGAAATAAAAAATCAGGCAATATTAGCGGTTAAAGACGAATACACATTTGATTTTTTGGATCTATCCGATGAGCATACCGAACGCCAGTTAGAATCAGCGTTGGTAAATAATATCCGTTCCTTCCTCCTTGAAATGGGATCGCAGTTTACCTTCATCGGCAACCAGCATAAGTTACAGGTTGAGGACAAAGAGTACTTTATCGACCTTTTACTGTATCATCGTGAGTTGCGATGCCTTGTAGCCATAGAACTAAAAATCGGCGAATTCCAGCCCGAATACAAAGGGAAAATGGAATTTTATCTTTCGCTTTTAAATGACAAAGTAAAACTGCCCCATGAAAACGACTCAATCGGTATCATCATCTGCAAAGAGAAAAATAGGGTCATTGTCGAATATTCCCTCAAAACAAGTTCAATGCCGATAGGAGTCTCGACATACACAACAACCGCAAAACTTCCCAAAGATTATAAAAATCTCTTGCCCGATAATAAAACCATCAGTAAAAAACTTGATTTATTTTTTGAAGGACAAACAGAGGCAGAATGAAAACTTTATCAATCCGACAGGCCTTCGCTGCTTTAACCTGTCGGGGAATAAAAACAATCGAAAACCGTTCATAGGACACAACCTACAGAGGAAAATTACTGATACACGCATCAGGCAAGCCGCTTCCAGCCCGCTTTTAAGCAAACCAGAAACGGCAATTTTTAATCGCCAGTAATTTTAAACAGTTGTTTTTTTAATCGGTTTAATAACTTCCGCTTTAATAATCTGATTTTCAGGCGCATTGAAAGTTAAAAGATTATCTTGAACAGCAACAACCTCTGAAAATTGTTTAGTATCAAAATGAGTATAATGCTCCGTCATTTTCAACGACTTATGACCAGTAACTTTCTGCACCTTGCTAAGACCCACATTAGAAGTCAATAAAAGAGTATTCAAGAAATGCCGCCACGCATGGAACGATAAATTCCTTTTCAGTTTTTCTTCATAATTTATCCCGATTTTTTTAAACGCCCGATTAAGCCCTTTATTCAGCCAGTCATTTGTAATAGGAGTTTTACCGCAGTCATCAGAAAAAACATAACCGCTACCGTTTTTCACAAGCAAATCATCAAGCATTTTTCTCATAGACGCAGAAATCGGAATAGTCCGATCATGTTTTGTTTTAGTATGATCAACATATTTTTTTCCCAGATATTGACCCTGCACATGGATATAATCATTAAAAACCATATTACATCGCAACCCCCGAAGCTCGCCAATCCTCAAACCGGTGCAAGCCGCCAAAAGATTAGCTTTATAAACAATTTCTTTATCCCAAACAGCCGACCAGTCAATAGGGAACAAACGCTTAAATTCATCGGCGGTTAAAATAACCCTGACAGTTTCCTCTTTTTTCAATTCCTTGACCTCATCACAAGGATTAGACTGTAAAAGTTTTTGTTTCACAGCCTCGCCCAACATTATTTTCAAAGTGAAAAGAGCCAGATTGATAGTTTTCGCCTTTAATAATTTTTTCTGTTTAGCCTCGATTATTTCATTTCCGTTTTCATCAAGTTTTTTCTTTTTATTTTTCGGCGGTTTATCAGCAGCCCTCATACTGCCTTTTTCCCTCATAAACAAAAGCCAGTTTTCAATAACCAAAGGCGTAATTTCATCAAGTTTTAATTTCGCAAAATAATCTTTAATATGATTTTTAAAATTACCTTGATAAATAATCAAAGTGCTGTCCGTAATCGGTTCGTGCAGTTCACGCCATTTCAAATAGCGGCAAGTTTCGATATCCCACCAGTCAGCCGAAAACTCCGCAAAGGTAGGTTTCTTTTGTTCAGGAATTAACAAACCGTCTTTAAATAATTTCAGACAGTATTCATTCGCCAAAGTTCTTTTTGTCAATCCAGTCGATTTTGCCCATTGCCGCTTTCCTTTTTGGTCGTAACATTAGTAATAATAAACCTGCTGACCAGACGGAACAGTCCTCTTAAATAGCGTAAAAGTAGCCTTATTCCTCATAAAACCTCTTTTTTAGAATAGTGCTGTCATAACTGCACACATTCTAAATTCAAAAAATTGGTTAGATAGAACTAGCAACGCTAATTCTTTATAGGATAAAGATTTACAAACATTTTTTAATATTGGAACTATCCATTGTACTAGTCTGTGCAACAAACGGTAACTGCTACGGGCGCTGTTCGCGCCCTCAGTTACCTAGAACGTTATGTGCAATTTGCCCTAAAATTATTACCATAGTATTGACATAAAAGACATAAATTCGTATTGTTAATTATGGTTAGTAAGGACAGTTTGCTTGAAAATATATTAATTGATATTGAAGAAGGTATTAAAGAAAATATCAATACAGAAAGCCTCGCTAAAAAATATTCATTTTCAGAACGCCATTTGCGAAGATTATATCATTTTTATTTTAATCAATCAATAACGGATTATATACGCTCACGGAAATTAGCGGCAAGCATTGATCATTTGCTTAAAACTGATTTAAATGTTTTAGATATTGCTCTCGAATACGGATTCGATTACGAACGGTCATATAGAAGGGCTTTCAAGCATGAATTTGGGATTACGCCGAGTGATTTACGTAAATTAGGGCATAACATTAGAGTTAAGCCGCCTTTATATCTTATGATGAGAAGAGCCTATTTTTCGGATCAATTGTTGATATGGTTCAACAGTTCCATATTGTAATCATACCCAATAAAATTTCTTTTTCTTATTAAGTAATTTTATTGTTGGAAACAGGAAAATATTCTTAAAATGTCCGAAAATGTCCCTTTTTTTTAATTTGAGTTATATATTTTAATTACAGGGTTCTACCTGATATTTTTTTAAGGAGAAAAAAATGGAAACGGTTAAAATTATCACTTTACCGAAGTGTAGGATGGTAACTTATGGGTTTGAAGGGGATCAAAAGAAATTTAACAAAATGTGGTCGGAACTTGATCAAAAAAGAAAAGATAAATTTTTCCCGCGAGATTTTATGTTTTTTAATGAAAAAACACAAAAAACTGTATGGTTGTATGCCGTTGAAGAATGGGTAACTGAAAATGACACAAAAGGGTTTGAAATTATTAACTTTGAAGG
>Ga0209755_10007271_pt1 | contig 12021 bp, 6 predicted proteins | sample TergutCo191P1_FD_187301 | JGI IMG/M metagenome (GOLD analysis project Ga0209755, IMG submission 187301) | Cornitermes sp. P1 segment gut microbial communities from Petit-Saut dam, French Guiana - Co191P1 (SPAdes) (version 2) | ecosystem: Host-associated > Arthropoda: Insects > Digestive system >...
AATTTATGGACACCCTCAGTCATTTTGATTGAGCAGGGATAGAGTCTGAGTGAAAGAATAGTTCTCAAGTCATCAGTGTAGATCCAGTGATGCTCATGGACAAAGGAATGTGTAGTTCTGGGAACTTTGCAGAAATTTATGTTTCATTTAATTTAAATAAATTAAGACAGGAAAGGCAAACAATGAAAATATAAAGATTAAGATGTACAGCAGTATAATTTTGCCTATCATTTTGTATGGAAGTGAAAATTTGTCATTCATATTGAGGGAGGAACATAGGTTGAGGATGTTTGAGAATAGAGTGCTGACGAGAGTATTTGATCCTATGAGGGATGAGATAACATGGGAGTGGAGAACACTACATAATGAGGAGCTTTATGATCTGCACTCCTCACCAAATTTAATTTGGGATATCAAGTCAAGAATAATGAGACTGGTAGGGCACATGGCATGTGTGGAAGATGGGAGAGGTGCATACACAGGGTTTGGTGGAGAAATCTGAGGGAATGATACCACTTTAAAGACCTAGGCTAGATGGGAGGATAATATAACTATGAATCTTCAGGAAATGGCATGTGGGGGATGGGGGAGGCATGGACTGGAATGATCTGGCTCAGGATAGGGACAGGTGGTGGGCTGTTGTAAATGCATTATAAACCTTCATGTTCTATAAAATGTAGGGAATTTCTAAACTAGCTGAGGACCTGTTTGCTTCTCAGGAAGAACTCAAGAACTCTGCTCCAATGGTGTTAGTTAGTTAATTAGTTAGTTAGTTGATTGGGTACTTGAGGCAAACAATGTCATAACTGGAAGAGAGGAGAATGCCACCTACACACTGAAAATAGATTGACTCAAATAGGTTTCAGGTTCCAGTATTCTTGTCTGAAATCCTTCAGGTGTCTTGCATTGGATACCAGGGTTTCAAGTTCTAAGTTTATACATAAATTTTAGCGAGGTGCAAAGAATTCATGAGAAGCAAGGGAGAATATTTACAACATCTGTTGTTACTTAGATGAGTTTTGTCTGTAATATGGTTAGACTGTATGTTTCTCGATGTCACTACCAGTTCATATCTGTGCCGAAAAATTTGAAGGCAACAGCTCCCAATTAACACGGCTAAGTGACTTTTATTCAGCAAGTTGCAATGTGATCATGCTGCATAATACAGTTTCACAACTGGTGATCAGAATACTGCTAAAAGAACAATGGAATGGAATTGCTTGATTCCACTGCATGGACAAACAAACTGAAGACAGAAGCTATGCTGGTCACATATTGTTTCAACCCTTTAAGACTCTGTGGTTATTTCACATACTTCCAGGTTTAACACTTACAAATTTTATGTTCTGCCCCGCAGAGTGCACTAGGTTTTCATTATGGATCTGAGAAAAAGCAGCAATTATTTCCCCATACAGCATTAACTGATTGATTTTATACCTCAGACTACTGTGTCTATTGCATGGCACAAACTGGGTCTGTAATTATAATTCAGGCTAATATTTAACATTCAGTCTCTGTGCCTGATAAAAATTCGAGGAAAATTTATAAATATAACAGAGCCAAAAGGAACAGTGAAATGGAGAATATTACACAGAATAGAATATAATAGAATTTATTTACATTCCATAGATCCTTTGTAGTACCAGGATGTGGAACAAGTCATAACGTGAAATATAAGGTAGTATAATACAATACAATATGAAACATGATGTTCGTACAGTTGTAAAAACATAACGTAACATAACATAACATAACACATCACAGATCAAATATAGCAAGGTATTTGTGTTAATAAATATTTAATAATGTGCGCACCTTCGGTTGAAAATGTACCTAATGCAACATAGAGGAGTAAGAGATATCCCTTCAATGCTGGCTCCAATATTTTTCATCCTATTATTATTATATTTATTTTCTATTTTTATTATAATATTCATCTAATGAATAAAAGGAGTTCATGTATAAGCAATGTTGTAAAGCATTTTTAAATGTCCTCAGATTATCAGAAAATTTTTTAACGGTGAAAGTAAGACTATTAAAAATCTTAATACCTGAATAGTGAACTCCGTTTTGATAAATATCTAAATTTGCTGAAGGTAAGTAAAGGTTAGAAATATGTCTAGTATTAATATTATGAATTTCTGAATTTATCAAAAAATTTATCTTTGTTGTTAACTACAAATATAAGTGCGGAAAGTATGTATTGTGACATAAGTGGCATACTTGTTAGTTTTTTTAATAAAATTCTATAGGATTCTCTATTCCTATGACCTGTAATAATTCTAATAACTCTCTTTTGCATCCAAAAAATTTGTATTATGTGACAATAATTTCCCCAAAATATTATTCTGTAACTCATGACTATACGAAAAAGAAAATCAGTAATAATGTTTTGTCAGACATAAGGGGCTTAATTGGATCTGATTACATAGCAAGCAGTGCTTAATACACTTATCAGATTATCTATACGTATTATCTATGATAATGTGCTATCAGTAGTTAGCCTAAGAAAACTGGTAGATAGAACACTGGAGATTAATTTATTATTATAACCATTCTCCATTTTAATTACTGGAGGATTGTTAGTCTTAAAGTGAATACAGTGGATTTTTCAAAATTTAATGAGCCATAATTGTTTTTAAACCAAGTGTGTATAGCTTCAAATACTGTATGAATAGTTGAATTAAGTTTGGTTGTGTTTGAGTAAGTAAAGAATATACTTGTATTGTCAGCAAACAACATAGGTGCAGATTTGTTATTTGTGAAATGAGGTAAATCATCTATGTATAAAAGAAATAACAGGGGACTCAGGATGGAACCCTGCAGTAGTCCACGTTTAATCAATGTCCAGTTAGAGAGAGTACTATAATGGGGTGGCTTACTATAAATTAAAACTCTTTGATATCTGCCTTTAAGGTATGATGAATAGAGTTATTTATCTATACCAGTTATTCCCAAGTTTCTAGCTTTGATATCAATCTGTTATGATTTTCACAGATGAGGGCTCTTTCAAGATCACAAAAGATACCTCCTACTATTAATTTATTGTTCAAGGCATTTAGGATTTCATTCATTAGTTTCTGAGTGGCATTTTCCGTGGCTAATTTCATCTGAAATCCATACTGTTCACTGCATAAAATGTTATTATTATGTAAATGTTTTAATAACCTTGATTGCATTACCTTTTCACAAATTTTGGAAAATGATGTAAGGTGAGATATTGGTCTATAGTTAGATATGTCTTTTTATTTCCTTTTTTGTATTTGGGCTTTATTATATAGAATTTTGATCTATTGGCTAAAATAACGTTACACCGAACTTTATTACATATATAATTTATGGGTGAACTTATGAATGGAGAGCTTATTTTAATAACTTAGTGGAAATTTCATCAGAGCTTTGTGAATCCTTTGATTTAATTTTTTTTTTTAAATTTCAAATGTTGTTGGTTTTTTTATTAATTTTTGTGTAAGTTGACTTATGAATTTGTAACAAAGATTGTAAGCGATTGTTGTTATTGTCAGTATCTGGACTATATTTGTTTTGTGTGTGAGTGGTATTATTATTGATGTTAATGTTATCAGCTACTGAGAAAAAATAGTTATTAAAAATATCAACAATGCATTATTTATTATTGATAATATTGCCATCAGTATTTCAAGATTCAATTGCTGCATTACTTGCTTTCCTATGTGTCTCCAAACTTACTCCCTTCCATGCTGTTTTAATTTTAGTAGTGGTATTTGTTATCTGGTTATCATAATATAATCTTTTAGCTTCCATAATAACATCAGCCAGTATTTTACAGTAACTTTTGTAATTTATTTCTAATAATTGAGTTATTACTATTTATGCTTGCTACGTGAAGTTCCCTTTTTCATTTACAGAAAGTTTTTATACATATGTAATGTAATTTATTTGTGTTCTATAAATCCAAATTAGGATACAATCCTGTGGATATAGACATTGTCAAATACATACTAGCACAATATACATAGTGTTGGAAGAATCTTAGCTACAATAATAAAACAATAATAAATAATACAATAATGAAACACCTAAAACTAAATGTCAATTCAATTTTCAATGGAATATCTCTGATAATTAAAATATTCTTTACTATTATAAAAGGAATTTATGAGTTAAAACCTCTTTAAAGCATTCCAAAACAGTACTATCTCATTAGTTAAGTCTTTGATATTGTGAGGAAGGTTGTTAAAAATTTTAATTGCTGAGTAGTACACTCCCTTTTGGAACTTTGTTCGATTAGCTGTGGGTGGATGTAAGTTGGTTTTAAATCTTATGTTAATACTGTGGATCTGATTATTTGTATAACATAAATGTTTGTTTTTTATAACAAATATTGATATTGAGAAGATATATTGAGAATATAAGGGCAGTAATTCTAATTTTTTGAAGAGTTCCCTACATGAATCTCTCATCTTGAACTTGTGATAATTCTAATCACCCTTTTTTGAATTTTGAAAATCTTATCACTATATGGCTGATTTCCCCCCAAAATTATCCCATAACTCATAATTGAATGTATGTATGCAAAATAGACCATTCTTAAAGTTTCCGGAGACATTATAGCTTGTGTTGTTCGAATTACAAAGCATGCTGGATTCAATTTGGACATCATTTGGTCTATATGAGCCTGCCAATTTAAATGAATTTTGTAATGGACTTGCCTCTTCTTTTTCATTAATTCTTTTGTTCCTAATACTCCCTGCTATTTTTAAAAAGTAATTGTTAAGTTCATTTGCAATGGTTATTTGGTTATATACTATATAATCATTAATTCTTAAAGATTTAATGTTATTCTTATTCATTAATTTACTTGTTTCTTTACGTATGATATTCCATGTGGTTTTCGTTTTATTTTTTGACTTACTAATAACTTCTTTATAATACAGTTTTTTCGCTTCCTTTATAATTTTAGATAACATTTTGCAGTAATGTTTGTAATATAACTTATGTTCCATTTCATTATTATCCCTCACTTTCAGATATAACTCTCTCTTTCAATTACAAGAGGTTTTTATCGTTTTGGTTATCCAAGGTTTAGAAATTGTATTGAAGTTTGTACGTTTCTTAATGAAGCAAGATTGAAAATCCTTAGATATACATTTAAAAATTTATTGAAAGAACTGTTGGGATCGTCCTCCATAAAAATTTCTTCCCAATTTTCATGATTTAGTAGTAACAGGAATTCCAGTATACTTTGGTCATTTATGTCCCTCTTTGTGGTGATATTATTTATTTGTTTTGTAAGAACAATATTTTATATCATTATTATCATTATCTATGAATTATTATGCATGACCTTACTAATTTTGATTTGTGGACAGCTAGAGTAAAAAATCCTTAAAAGGAGTAAAGGTTGTATTAACATCATCATTCTCAAAAACCAGATCCCATGTGTCATAGCTTAGACTATTCTTGAATTCTGCCATTGTATATTTGTTAATATTACTTGTAAAATAAGGTTGAAGCTTGTTGGGTTTATTCTAGAGAACATTTAAAATTACGGTTTGTGCATCATGATCAGAAAGTTCGTTTATTAGTGGGAATACCTGATAATTATTTTACCTGGTGATATCAATGAAAATATTATCAATAGCTGAACTAGAATCAGTGTAAATTCTGGTAGTAAAATCAGTTTTGCTGACAAGATTGTAGGGATTTAAAAGAACAACAAATTGATTCCTCTTTTTGTTATCATTATGATAGTTCACATTTATATTACCACATATTACAAGGTTTAATTTCGGTGTATACAACGATTGCAATATTGTATCTAGCTGAGTCAGAAAATGTTTAAATTTACTTGTTGGAGATCTGTAAATAACCAAGACACAAATGTTTACAAGAGTAGAATTAAGTTAGAAATTCCACAGTGTGTACAGTTTACTAAACTTTTTAAGGTAACTCTGCTTGATGGATGTTATACACATGTAGGACATACAATAGAAACAGGACATTGATATAAATTACTGGTTTAAAATAAGGAAGTATCACCTGGGGGACCAAGAAGGATGATGTTTAAAGATCATAAAGAAATAGGTAGTGAACATGATACCTGGGTTAAAATTGCCAAGGGCAGAGTCCAACACTGAAGTAGTTTAAAATGGTCCAGGATTAGTAAAATAGAACACTTCTGTAAACACCGTGAAATAATTCAATTCCATAAGAACGCAGAATTTATTAACCAAAATAACAAATATAACGACTGTAGGAGAATGTGTATGTTGTAATTATTAACAAGTTGAGGGCACTGATCTTGAGAAAAAGGATAGCATTGAAAGCTCCTGTATCCCTTAGAATAATGTTACTAAAGCACTAGTGAATAATAAATTGATTCTTGGTGTTACAGGAGATATAACTATGCTGGTGCGGTAACACAGTCTTAATCCAGAATGGATTATATAAGAGAATTTGATATCCGACTGGACCGGGAAATGTACTACGCTGGTGAAACTCTTGTTGGTCATGTAGTCCTTGACACAGTTGAAAATTTTAAGCTTCGTGGTAAGTACGCAGTGCTGTAACTACTTTCTGTCAAATACAATTTGCTTTTTTTTTTAAATTGACTTGATTGTGGTAAATTTCTCTCACTCTTACTGTCACTTCTACTTCATTGGATATGCAGAAAGATGTCTAGGCCTAGAAATAATGATGAGGTTTAACATGTGACATTCTGTGTTGTGTCAATGACAGATAGACTGTGTCTTCTAAAAAAAGGTATGGGTGTCTGGATGATATTCATTTCTTTATTCAATACTGAGGTATTCCTAGGTGTTACAATGATGCTTCCTCACAATAAAATAAAATTATGAAATTTTATTTTTTCAAGTATTGGTTTTATCATGGAAACCTGTGAAACTCTCTTCATTTTTGAAAGATATATTGTAATAAAAATGAGTAATTTTCTACAGAAAAGACCTCACCCATGCATATGATTGCCTCTGAGCTGATATCTCAAGTATCTGAAATATATCACCTATGTATGCTGTCTCTGTCACAACAGGAGGTTTTGTCAGGGATTTCAGTAAAGACATCACATCTGTGTTCAACAAATTAACAAATGGTTTGCAGTCAATTTATTAACTTTGAATTAAAAAAAAAAACTCAATATGTACAGTTTATGACAAAAACACTCCTACAAGGGAAATATCTATCAGTTACAATAATATGTTTATTTTGAACACCTTGAACACAAAATTCCTCGGATTAGTTCTTGCAAATTCCCTATCTTGGAAGGATCACATCACACAACTAATATCTGAATTAAGTAAAGCATGTTATGTACTTAGGTGCATTAGACCATTTATGTCTCAAAGTGCATTGACATCTGTGTACCATTCCTACTTCCATTTGCTTATTAGCTACGGGGTAATTTTGGGGGGCAATTCTTCGTGCAGTTCACATATCTTCTGACTTCAAAAGAAGGCAGTTAGAATTAATATGGAAACAAGACCAAGGGATTCGTGTAGAGAACTGTTTAAGCACTTGAAGATCCTCCCACTACAGTCCCACTACATACTTTCCCTTTCAATATTCGTTGTGGAAAATAATAATCTTTTTTATGTAAATTCAGAAATACACATAATTAATACTAGACAAAATTCTAACCTTCATCAGTCTCAAGCTGACTTAACATTGTATCAGAAAGGGCCTTACTATTCTGGCATTAGAGTTTTTAATAATCTCCCTCCCAATATAAGAAATTTATCTTGTGATGCTAAAAGATTTAAATCGGAACTGGGTAAATATCTTCACCTAAAATCATTCTACACAATTGAAGAATATTACAACAACTGTCAATCATAAGCTTATGGAAAGGATACTTTTAAACCTATGCCTTACTTTAACTACTTATAATGCATACTAATGATACTTGCCTGACCTACTAACATTGTAAGTGTTCATATAGATGTGCAATGTATAATAATTATGTTTAAGTATTTTGTATATACTATTTTGACAAGTTCCACATTTAGTGGTGTCTGTACACAGTGATGGATTTATGGAATATAATAAATGATATGATGTGGAGGTACAGCTCCACTCTTTCCTATTCTTGGCATTATACTCAGGTGAATGGTCAGTTTCATGCCCTAGCCTCTGTACCACCGGGGAAAAAGCCCTCAGTACCCATTCAATATAAGGCTGGGTGTGCCCCAAGCCAACTTGTATGTTAAGGTACCTTGTCCCTGCTGGGAAATGAACCAAGTTCCCTTGTCATCCAGCTCATAACATAGTTACTATGCGGCCTTATTTAACTGAATAAAAACAACATAATGTCAGAAGTGTTGGAAATTTGGGTATTCTCAGATTTTTTTCTTAATATTGGGATATTTCTTTCTTCTTGTCTTGAATAAAATCTGTATTAAAAATTACTTTGAGAAGCACCATGTGACATAACAATGTTAAACAACAGGACATGAGTCATTCTCAGTTCTTGGCCATCTTCAGGGAGCTCATGGTTGTTTTCAATGTTTGCAGCTTAGATCATGGTTTTTTTCAATAAGTGCAGCTCTTATCATATAAGCTGTACATACTAATAAAACCATGAGCTCCCTGAAGATGGCCAAGAACTGAGGCTGAAGCATGTAAGAGCAATAATTAGTATATAAAAACATTTTGCAGCAAGTTGGTATTAAGTATTATATATGTAACTATTTGCATGGAAAGTGTAAAATGTTGAAAAGGACATGAGTCAATTCCTGAGTGTACTAATATGTTATAATATTCTTCATTTAGTGTGTACTTGAAGTAACAGAATTGACTCTTGTAGTGGCTTTCCTTATAGGCCAGTGGGAATATGATTATATAATGTATGATTTTCATACTAAGCACTTTCACTTAAGTCTGTTTTAAGAAACACAGGCCAGAGGAGAAGTGTGTGTGTGTGTGTGTGATTTAGTAATACCATGCTACATTTTTAGCATGATGCCTGCATGAGACAGTGACATTCGTTATGTTATGGTGGTAGCCTATTTATTTCAGGCAGTTAAAATGTTACCTACTATATTCTCTGGGAAGAAGAAAAAGTCATCTGCTTGTCATGAGATCAGAAGTGCTTGAAAAGTTAAGTGCTCATATCTCATAATGAAGCATCAGAAAAATTTAGTGTTACTAAGAGAAATGGAGAAAATTTGGGTATTTCTAAAATGTCACTGTCATTGTCATTGTCATCACTGTTGTTGTTGTCGTCGTCTTTGTCGTCATCGTTGTCACAGTCTTTGGACACTAGGCTGTTGAATCTGCATTTTAATAAGCAAGAATTTAATTATTTTTATTATGATTATAATTATAATTGTCAGTGATTAGAAGGCAGTGGGGAGGAAGCCATTACAAATTACCAGGGCTCTAATATGTTGCATATGTTTCTGTATAATTATGTCATATTGTACTAATTAACTCTTTCAGGCCAAACCCAGGTCACTCTGAAACTGAGAGTCAGTCTTTCCGATTTAATAACTTACTATGAAGACTTTTAGCCGATCTGCCCATTCTGGGGGGTCTGAAAAAATATTTTCACCTGTGCCTGAACCCATTCTCGGCAGTCTTGATAATTACGGATAAAAATTCATATTCTGGTTTAGTTGTTCAAAGATAAGCAACATGTCATATTTTAGGTAACATGCCCTGTCACTCAACAGAATCTTAAGATGATAAATGAATGGGCCATTAACTCTGTATACCTATTATGCCTTCATTACATGTTCCACATTGTTACTAGTTAGATGAAACTGAATCCTAAAAGATTTGTGCAACATCGGGTTGAAGTATTATCATACATAGACATCACCAAATTTGGATTCATGATAGAGTGAGTAATAAGAAAAAACCTAATTTATTTCAGCGGTTCGAGTTGTCTTGCGAGGCAAAGCACATGCAGAGTGGAAGGTTGTTGTAAGTGGAGACAGAAGGACTGTTAAAGAAGACCAGTACTTCATTGATGACAGAGCCACTATATGGGGAAAAGGTTCATATGCTTTAGATTTGTATGTCACAATGAGATTCAGGTTATCATGGTCTAATCATTTTTATTAGCATTCAGTTTTTTATAAATCTTTTAACCAACTCAGTTGAGCAGAATCCTTCCTGAGAAGCCAACAGGTCGTCAGCTAGTTAAGAAATTCCCTGCTCTTCATGATACCTGAAGGTTCATTCAAGTTCCTGACACCTCTCCATATCCTGAGCCAGATTAATCCAGTCCATGCCTCCCCATTCCACTTCTTGAAGATCCATTTTAATATTATCCTCCCGTCTAGGCCTAGGTCTTCAAAGTGGTGTCCTTCCCTCATGTCACCTTGCCAAAACCCTGTATGCATCTCTACACTCCTCAATATATGCCACATGCCCTGTTTTTCTAGTTCTTCTTGATTTGATCACCTGAATGATAGATAAATCTTTTAGCACATGTTACACATGAGACTTTATAAAAAAGACTTTATTTTAAGTATTATTTTTACAAAACTATTCCTACATCTGAAAAGGTCGATCTTACGCTGCATGCGATATTACAGAGTCCTTTGTGTACCAATATAATTTCTTAGACAGTGTTCAATTACAAAACTTATAATTATCTTGTAACATTACTCAGAGTTATGGGTGTGTCAGTTTAAAGAACACATACAGATGTGTGATTAGGAAGTCATAAAATTGGGGGCAGTTCTATTTATCGTCTTAAAAGTCATGTATTATGATCTCAAGTTGTGTACCCCTAAAAAATGTGGCATTTAAATATGACAAGTAGTTAATCATAAAGAGGGATTAATAGTACGTTTAAACTGCAAATGAAAATTATGTTACTATAAAATCAGGCTTAGAGCTCCAAATTAAAATGTAATTATAAACATTTTTATTATAGTTTCAAAATTTTAATTTCAAGTAAATAGTTAAACTTAATGGATTAATGTTAATCTAAGCTCAGAAATCTGTTACACAATTATTGAATTAGAAACACTGAAGCAATGAAAATTAAGTAGGTGGCATTCACTGCCATAAAAATATACAATGACAAAGTATTGTAAAAGTTAAATGTGCTCCAAAAAAAATGATACATAACATGGCAGTGATTTAACCTTACTCTTCTTTAATTGATTAGCTGCATGAGATACTTCGTTGTGATACAGTTACCTCAATCCCTCTCTTACATTAGGTTGGCTCAGAAATGGAGGGGGGGAGTAAGGTGCAAAAAATAACACATGAATCCATAGTGCCATTCAATTCCTTGGATATGCACTGTCTTAGCCAACTATTTTTAATCTCTGTGATGACACTGAATGTCATGGTTCAGGCCTAGTGTTTGTTTATAATCAAGACAGACTACCTTGACTGAAGGTGGTTATAGGTTTCTTCATATTCCTTCACGAACTGCTAGAATATTACTTTCAAACAGCACATAACCTCACTGTCACACATCATTTGCAGTGTACTTCATATAATCATCTTCTTTCTCTTCAGTGATTTATAGTTATTGCGGTTGATATAAGTATGTAAATAAATAAATATGCGATTTGGTAGCATCTTTCAATAATTCATAAGACATTCTACACCTAAGGGTGTCATAAGTAATTTTTTTGACCATAACTTTATCTTATTCTTCATGTGCAAATTCTATTGTAATAATACAGCATTTTGAACAGTAGTGATTATGATACCCATAGTAAATAACTAGATTTATTATTATTTTGGGGATTCAATTTGGTGCTCTAATATGTGTTTTGCATTTTTTTTCAAGACAAACCAGAAGGCAATGTACCAATCCTACCTCGTGGTCTCCATCAATTTCCATTTCAATTTCAACTGCCAGAGAGTTCTCTCCCTTGTTCATTTGAAAGCAGACCAGGCTTTATACGGTATTACATCAAGGTAAGTTACATTACTGACTGACTATATCCACATTAAAGGAGGTGGCAATGGTGTATTATACAAAATCCCATATATTCATTTGTTATCTTGTATTTCATATCTTCCATGTATGTTCAGATGTTTGATTCTATAAGA
>Ga0209755_10007272_pt1 | contig 12020 bp, 6 predicted proteins | sample TergutCo191P1_FD_187301 | JGI IMG/M metagenome (GOLD analysis project Ga0209755, IMG submission 187301) | Cornitermes sp. P1 segment gut microbial communities from Petit-Saut dam, French Guiana - Co191P1 (SPAdes) (version 2) | ecosystem: Host-associated > Arthropoda: Insects > Digestive system >...
TGTTGTCATCGACTCCCAGGCGTTGCTCAACTCCTGGTACTGAGCCACGGTTGCCAGGATCTGCCCATACAGTAGCTCAATCGGTATGTCGTGCGACCTTCGTCGACGCAGCTCTGTATTCCTGTCCGAGGATAACTTCTCAACTTTAGCGACACAGACAGCAATGTCCATTTCTAGTTCGCGCTGGAGCTTGAAGAATTCCGTCATCAACAGTGAGTGGTTGAATACTCTGTTCATACACACTGATGAGCTTGTGCCTAATGTCTTTGCAATCAAGGTACGTCAATACCAAATCCGCAACCGGTTGACTCGGCGCACAAGCGATCAACGCCGCCGTCCGGGCGCTATCACGCTTCCACGCCAAAAAATTCTTCTGATCATCTTTCGACGCCTTTTCAGTGTTCATTATATTGGGACATTTCCGCGATCTGTCAATAATTGACATCATATCACTCTGTTAGAAATGGATGTTCCTTTGCCATTTCCACTTGGCCCAATTGGTTTTACCAACTAGCTTGTCCACTTTTATTTTAGAATCCGACGCCATATTTTCATGCATTACCTATATTCAATTACCCACAATCAACTGAATATGGAATACTCTAACGTTCACGGCGTACGGCTTTTCCAGTTGCAATAACAGCAGATGAAAATATGTCACCGATATGTATTATCTCTTTACGACTGCACTAATATAGTCTTTTGCAATCGTAGGCTGTCCAAAAACTTTCTTTGTTTGTAGCACACAAAGCCACACAAATAACCTCACTTAGCAATGCACTTTTACCGAGTACGCGCACTATGCGTGATCTGGGATCATAACCTGTTGAAGTTAGTAAACGGTGCACTTCACTCGACACAAAAGCGGTTTATTGTGCAGATAAAACGCGGTTGCCACCAACAACATGCCACACTGCATGCGCATCCAGAACACCCACGTGACACGTACATATCTACTCGTAGGTCATGGACACCAGAACAGTAGCAGTAGTCACACACAGTCGAGTCCACGGCACAGTGTTTATATCCGTAACAACAACAACAACAACCACAACCACTACTACTACAACAACCTACATACAAATAACGGCTACTTCATTTCAGAGCAAGGGAAAGTAAAAAAAATTTCATCCCAGACACATAGTGAAAATTAAGACTGTTCCACTGCAACGTTTTTAGGTGAATGACAAGACGATGGACACCTAAGAGGGATGAAAGAGTAATACAGTTGAAATAAAAAGAGAGATAAAGGAAAGGAATAAAGGGGATGTGAATAGTGAAACATGGGGTGGTAGGAAAGAAGGTGGAGAGAAAAGATGACATGATGTAGAAGGAATGGGAAAAGAATGAGGAAAATGTAGGGAAGGAGACCAAAGTCATGGAAGAAATAAAGGAATATGTATGACAGGTCATGTGCTGGCACAAGTGTGCACAGCACATTTCATTAAGTTGTGCACCCAGGGAATTTGAAAAGTAAATAAAAGTAAAGTAAGTAAAGTACTTTTCATTTTTTAAAGGCAAACATTAATTGACAACACAATCATAAAGGTTCATTGTATTCACCAAAAAACCAAAGAAACTAAAACTTAACTAAATTTCTTCAATTAAAAACTAAACTCCACTTAAAAAATGAAGTACAAAGTACCAAATTTTTTATGTAGTGTTAATGAGAACACAGATATTCCAGCACACTTTGTATATATGCCTAAGTGTGTTTAAAGTAGTAGCAGCAGCAGTAGTAATAGTAGTAGTAGTAATAGTAGTAGTAGTAGTAGTAGTAGTAGTAGTAGTGGTAGTAGTAATAGTAGTGGTAGTGGTTGTTGTTGTTGTAGGAGAAGGATTAAGAGTAGGAGTATTTAATTACATCTCTCTCAGCTACATGGATTATGCAGCATCAAAGGGTAGGTGTCTGTGAATGTGAAACTGCACAACACACAGAACTAAGCTGTACAGACTATTCTTAGATTAAATCCCAGTACTTTCACGGAAAATTTGACAAAAACCAATGGAGAAATTGTCAGGATTCAGTCCCTGGGTTTAATTTAAAACCTGGAACCTCAATATGATACACTGGTGTTAATCAGAAAAATACATCATCCAATGACAGTGCTGCTGTCACTGCTGATGACAATAATAACGATGAATGATTTTTGGATGTATGAACAACAATTTTTGAACCCACAAATGTAACAAGGACTGGCTTTGTTGACACTTTCCCTACATGATGATGTATAATGTTGCAGTCATCCAAAGCAACATAATTCCTCACAGCTTTCATTAAATCTATATCTTACCCCTCCTAAAGCAATTCAAAATTACTATGCTGCATATTGTTTACTCACAAGTAGGCATAAATTTCATGCAAGTGGTTACTGTGAATGCACTCAGAGTCAAGACAAAATATTCCCACCTGTCTTTCAACCTTGACCACTCTTGAAGCTAAACTAATTTTGGAGGCATAAACATCTTTTGCTTTCGAACCTTGTTTTCCCAGGATCTGGTCCAACCTGTGAAAAAACAATTCTTTACTGTTATCATTCTTGCTGGTTGCCTCAAGGTATATCATCAGTCTAAATTCTGTGTTGTTATGGACAAAGTGTAGAATCCTTACCTGTGCTAGAGAACAAGGACTAGTTTACAGTCACTGTAATTTTGCATGATTTTGTTTATGTTTTCAAAAGGGAAAATGGTAACAAGATATTATAAAAACTGTAATTTGTTTCCAGTTTTAGAATTCAGTTGGTGATTGCGGTGTAAGTCATGCTTAAAATTTTTTAAATTATTGAAAACAAATTACTTTGGAAACCAGCTAGTGCATAAGTAATTGAGGCATTATTATAATGTAAAATTCATACACATAAAACTTTATAAAAAACAATAACATTTTTTGTTTATATAGGCTAAACAGATTTATGATCTATACTTTTTAGTAATAATGAGTTTATGGCAAATGCCAATACTGATCTTACAAACTTTGCAGTCTTCTTTCCACATGCCAAGATGAAGAAATTGGTTCATGATTGTAAGCATAAATCACTGTAGAATCCCACATTCCAAAGCTGCAAATTCTTACACAGTTTAAATTTCACAAAGGCATCTAAAAGTCTGTAACTGGAATCCTTATCATGAGAATTACACATTTTCATTAAAAACAATTAGGCCAGTTCTTCATAAACTTTGTAATTTAACAAATAAAATTTATATTTGTGATCCAGAACGCTCTTAAAAATTTCAGAAAGTAAATATTGTGGTGAAAAATACTTCAATAGTGTCTCAACAGTGCCAATACCATCATAAAATTTAGACCATGATTAACAGTGGCTTATTAATACCACATAAAAGCCTGTATTGTGTTGATAACCTTTGTTATTTTTGTAATGTAACAAATGTCATACCAGAAGTTCAGCCATGTTTGTAAACTGGTATGACATTTTTCATACACTAATTAATGAACTTTTATTTCCTAATAGTTAAAAGAATATATATAATTTTACATTAAATATCTAAAAGGAAAATGCACTGTCGTGTATGAATTTGTACTTTTTTAAGATAAAAAAATCTATGGAATGTGATTCTTAATTCTGTGGCAGAACACTGTCATTTAGAAGATACGTCCAAAAGCTGATGAATGTTTAGGTAACATAACTTCCTTTCTTTGTATTTTGTTTTTGTCTCAAAGATTAAAATCCTTACTTCAAACATACACACACATGTAGCTATTTGTTATTAAAAAAAAGTAATTTTTGTACTGATGAGAACGGATAACTTTCTGACAAATATACTAAAATATGAAGCTCTTAAACAGAATACGGTATTTGTTTACAATACAGCTGAACAAAAAAAGCAACACTGAATTGATTAACAAACGTACCTGAACTGGAGGTTTTTGACTCGGTTCAAGAGATCTGCATGCCCAGAGGAATATTGCTCTATCACATCCTTAACATCGTAAGGTTTAAGAGCTTCTCTGAACTTCTTACGTGCCACAAAATACTTCAGCTACGGGCAAGACAATGAATAAACACCATTCGTAACCGTGAAACACACCACAAACCACACCAATGAAGAGACATAACACAAAACAAAAGAAATTACGTGTCTGCACACAACAAAGAAACTTGCATGTCACTTCTTGCAGTTTTTATGTTTCCTTGTGCAAATAATGAGCTGTTCAACCATATTCACGTTCAAATATATGTAAAAAAAATTCAAAGCTGAGTTAAATAAAACTAAAGACTGTATTTTTTCGTGCAATATAAAAGAAGGTACATGTATGCTTCTAGTCAGAGATGCAAGAAGTTTGGTAACAGGTGCACCTATAGCCCGAAAAACCTACAAATTTATGGAAGGCAACTGCTAAGATAGCATTTATAACCGGTTTGCAACCAGCATATGTTCTGACACTACCTTAGTATCTTCCCTATGAAGTAACTTAAGTTTAATGGCAATAAAAGACTTCAATAATATATGTAGCTGTAGTTGACAATGCTGTCAATTAAGCTGGTGATATGAAAATCAAATACAAAAAGTGAAGAACCAAATAAAATTGGACATAAAATTATTAAAGTATTTCTGTCAAAGCAATTAACATATATTAAGTAGTAATAAAGACCACATTACACATTCTGTCCTAATCATAATCCAAAAAACATTCATTTCATATGAACACGACATAATGAAATAAGCCAAAATTTCAGTCAAAATCTTTGCTTTAAAATAAACATTTAAATGTGTATTTTACCAGTACATTTCTTTAGAACTTCAATCAGAATTCATATGTTAATCTACAGTGAAGAATTTTATTGGCACTTTTGAATATCAGATATAAATTAAAGAGAAACTATAAACTTAGGTTATGGAATTACTGTAGAAAAAATATATTAATTTTTTAAAAGCTGTATTAATGCAGATAATGGGAATCATGTGGTACATTCTGATATCGATGAACCTTCAAGGAAAAAGCGCTGTTAGAAATGTGCTGACTTAGATGTGCATAACACACATACAAAACACACACACACACTTTTCTCAGATACGAAACATATTTTCATTGCCACACTAACAGCTACTACATGTTGTGCATTCAGTCATGGCAAACTCAAACTTTAAACATCAAACCTCTACTTCTAACACACGCTGAGAACATTCTAACATTACTTATCACAGTTCTGAAAGACAAAAACACTGGAGAAAGATATCACTGAAGTGCTACCATTTCTCTTTCTCATGCCAGCTTCAGAAAAAAAGAAAGCTTTGCAATATTGTTAATACCAACGACTAATAGCTTTCAACATTTTGCCAACCACACCTCACATGCCATAGCTGATGCCACCAGAGCAACTGCATCAATTTTAAAAAAATTTAGTTTCTGCAAATATGCATAATTGTATAATACTGAATAATGATGACGATATTGCTGATAATTATGAGGGTAATGGTAATATTACTTTTTCTTAAAATAATTTTTTATGAGTAGCTAAAAGAACTTCACAGAAAATTTTGATCACAGTTGTAATTTAATGTAGACAAAATTTATTTAGAATTCTAAAAGGCTGTTTAAACACCCAAACATAATTTTTTGGATGTAAAATTTATGACCATAAAACTAGGTGAAAAACAACAACGTTTACTGTTTAATTTATTCACTCACTTCATATCTATGAGGGGATTTATGTGGAAGTGTAAACACTTTTTATTGCAGTTTTCTCCTTTGTAAAAAGAATAATGGCAGTGAGGTGTGTTTGGCAGGTTGATAGCTACTGCAATAGACCATTGCACAAGAAGAATAGCAGTGAAGACGTTTTACTGCAGCATCACAGGACGAGACGCACTGACAAGAACAAACATGAATCAATCAATGCATTCCACACCATGTCATATTGCTGGCACAGGTCACAGACACAGATCGGAGTTAGACAAGCCAGACCACAACACATGTTGGTGCTAATGCATAGAGATACCATTCAATTCCTAGTAATTTAGCAACATTTTAAAACTGGTAATGAAGCCCAGAAAAAATAATGACAATATAACAAATACATGGCTCTATGTAATTTGGTATAATGTGATGCAAATGTAGATTATAAACAAAAGGACTGAAGCTGTTTCATGATATTCTGAAACATTTAAAACACCTACCAAGGAAAAGTGGATTAATGAATATTCATATAAACTTATCCGTGATTCATACTGTCAGTGGTTTTGAATTGTCTTAAAACATAACATCTGGGAAGGGCCACATATGCTTAATTTGTTTCAAATACCTCAAACAATATGGTGATATTATAAAGAAATGTAAAGTAATCATCATGAAACCACAGTGATCCAATTACCCTATAGTTTCCACTGGAAGAGGGCCTGTGTCACATTATGTAGACACATTTTTGAAGCACTTCACTACATAAAATATTAGAAAAATGCATTATGTAGCTCAGTGTCACTCCCAACTCACAAATTTGGAGAGTGACCATGCTCTTATTACTGACAGTAAACGTGTAGGCATAACTGTGGAGTGAACTGGCACAGCATGAAGTTCATACTAAGTATTATGAAATCCACTACTGTGGAGACATGGCACACTATGGACATACACCATGCATCCAGCTTCATTCACTGAATAAGGAAAACAGACTAAAAATATTTAACTAGCTTTAAGAATGGTTAAATAAGTAATGCACTTTCTGAAATTTAAATATATGCCAATGGTTGTTGCATCCTGATGTTGCACCAACATGTCAGTATACATTGTAGCTACCTTGATTAATGATGGATGGAGGCAGACAGAGACAGAAAAGTGTCTAACTAAGAGTAAAAGTGGGAATGTGATGTTATTTGGCTATGGAGTGAAAGCCAAATTACAGAACTGATAATTGTATTTTCACTGTGTTCTTCATACACTAAATGCAGTTTATTTGAAAATATTTACCACTGTTTGGAAACTTTTGGTAACCTGTTTAATTATATTTACTTCCAGTGACTTAATCCACCATAAAAGCTGCAACTGCCATCCTGCCTAACAACCCTTAAAATATTTAACAAGCAATACTCATTGGCTTCAATGAATTTTACAATCTGTACATATATATTATTAGCACTCTTTTCACAACACTGGGAGAAAATGAAGGGGGTAGGGTGAGCATGTATAGAGGGATGGTCAGATCTGACTGTCTGTATATGCAAATTAAACAACCAATGGACATATTTTAATGACACCTGATACAACCTTCATATATATGTCACTTAAATTAATATTGTGCACGAATGTATGATGTGGAAGCAACACCAACAGAATTACCAAATTGCAGAGGCCATTGTGACTATCAGAAGCATAGTAACATTTAGTACTACTAGAAATCACTATAATGATGACAACTGTAGAAGTAATAGAAACCAACATACATATATATATATATATATGTAAAGTAAGGACAATTAAGCTTCATAAGAAATGCACACACTATTGAGGAAAAGTTAAGACTGCAAAGTAGAAGGCAAAATACTGCCAATGTGTGTCCTGCAGCACTGATTTTGGTTTTGGAGTGCTGTGTAGTTTAATCAGCAGAATTAAAAAGGCATGTCTACAGTACTGAAGAAGAGAATTGTGACATTCACATGGAAAAACTAAGGAACTAGGGGAGAGGATGTAAACTCTGGATTTTGTCTTCTATCCCAGTAGGAAATGTTTTGCTACAGGAAATACCACCAAACAACAAAAACATAAGACCATAAGTAAAGTTTTGTGGAACAGAAAGTCACATGACCATAAACAATGTCTTACAGAACAGTAAGGCAATGTATTTAAGAAATGGTTTATAGAAAAGTAAGTTACATGACCATAAGTATAACGTTTTATGAAATAGTACGTCACATGGCCATAAGCAATTTCTTAGAGAACAGCAAAGCAATGACCATAATATTTTAAGGAAAAGTTAGTTACATGGCTTTAAATAATGTTTTATGGAACAGTAAGTCATATAACCATAAGTAATGTCTTACAGAAGAGTAATGCAATGTCTATAAACAATGTTTTATGGAAAATAAGTTACCTGACCATAAGTAATGTTTTATGGAACTGTAAATCACATAACTATAAATAATGTTTTATGGAACAGTAAGTCACATTACCATACCTAACGTTTTATGTAAGAGTAAGCAGCATGGCCATGAGTATATGACATGAAGTAATCAGTTACATTAAACACTTTATTATCCAACTAAAGCACAATATGTAATATGTAAATAAAATTAAAATTATAAAATATTTAAAAGTGCTCCACTTTTAAATATTTTATACTTTTAATTGTATCTACATATTATATATTGTGTATTAGTTGGATAATAAAGTGTTTAATTATCATTGATGCATGGTGCAAACATGAAGATTAATAAGTTACATGTCCATAAGTAATATTCTACAGAATGGTATTTGATGCTGCTTGGCAACTATCTACAAAATTACTAGAGTTATGTGGACCAGAAGTGTACTCATGCCTCCCCTGAAAATATAGCACCATTAGTGTTAAGATAAAGCTCACAGCATGGGAAACAGTGGGTATCTCAGAAGGTAGTGGTGAACATAAACAGTGGGAAAATAAATACATAATGCTCCTGCGTGAAAATGTAAGGAACTGAATGGTATCTCTTGGAAAAAATGTTACTTATTGTATGCTGTTGGAGTTCAGAGAATATGGCACATTACTGTTATCACTGGGACACATCAGCTCTCACATGGTATGCTAAAGCAGAACCCATCCTCCACAACACAACAAAAAATATCATTCAGAAAGAAGTTTTATCTCCAATTTTGGTTCTGTTTGAATTCTAATAAAATTTATGACAGTGAATGTGTATGCCTCTTAGAACTGAAGTATTAGGATACAGCAATTCTTGGCTGTAATATGTTTATTACTTAAAATTATGTTCTTTACATTTAATTTTATAGAATAAATTATAACAAATAATGAATACAGGCATTAAGTGAACATCATAATATGTGGCATAACATAAAATTTAATTGTGACTGAGTTCAACAGTTCAATTTACCTTTTACAGTGTTTATTATTTCTGGTTTCTTATGCCATTTCCCTATTTCATATAATAATTATGTAGTGTTTTCATCACAGTTCTCCTGAACACTACATCACTGATCAAGTGTTCTATATTTCAAATACTTTTGCCCTATTTTATCTTCCTAAATTATCCATATTTAGGAAAACAAAATGAATGAGTAGTGGCTTGTATGACAGCAGAATTTGATGTTAGTTCTTCCACTAAATAGACAATAATGAGAAGAGGCATTTGTATCACTGTACATATTTTAATTTCGAGTTAAGTGTTTCACATTTTGGAAGCACATCTTTAAATGTCTGCTCAAATTGTATAAAACAGCATACTATGATAATAATGCAGTCATAACAGTTGTGGCAAAATGCAGTTGGGGTTCCAGAGGATGGGTCTGTTCACGCATGTCAAGACTCTCTTCAGACTGCAACCAACAGGGAATACAGTGTGGAGTACCTCTGTTGCACGTTCTTAACACGGCCAAGCAAGTCAACATGACCTGCTGAGTACTGCTCTATCACATCCTTTACATCATACGGCTTCAGTGCCTCCTTGAACTTGCGCCGAGCTACAAAGTACTTCATCTATAATATTACACAAAATGGGAGGAAAGACAGTAACATTAAAATGTTCATTATTACTTAATTTATCTGAGAGTAGAGTAGCTTCATTCATGTGGTAAATCAAAGGCAAGAATATACATTGAGTATGTGATAAACTTACTAATGAAGTCCTGTATTTGTCATGATTCTCAGTTTGGTTGACTGAGCACCTCAAAAATATGAGTTTAACCTAACAATAAAGAATGTTGTAACAATCAGACATTTCAATAATGGAGGCAACAGCTTACAAGGAAAAACTAGCCGAAGTTTGCAGCATAAATTCTGTCCAAACTGTGAACTTTCTTGAGGTGGCATTTATACAAGACAAGGAAAATGATGTTAAAGGGCTGTCTAATTTCCAACTATTTTTAATTATTCAAGACTTTTACCCAAACTGAAGTTTACTGTTCCCCTTGCAGCATGTTCCATATGTCATTATGGCGGCTGTTTTTCCCCACACCCCTCTAAGAATGATGTATCTAATCAGCAACATGCACACAGTAGGTAACTAAATGGCACATATATCTATTGGTACTGTCCATTTTCTGGACAGAACCCCTTTCTTTTTTTGTTTTACATTACTAACTTTTCATTTGTAATTTAAGAAGGAATATAAGGAACATTTTAACATACAACATACTCTATTAAGTGGATAATATTAGAAGCATTTTATAAATGCATTACATGTAACTGGTCTGTGGTCTAAATGGCTAGAATTAATCTGGAAATTATTTACAGTACACTTATTTTACATTTTTTTCTATATTATAGGAACCCAGTTTGTGCACAATTTGACCAAATAGTGACTGACATAGTAATATTTCTTACTGGCAGAAAACTTTCACAATTAATTCCAGGAACTTCACGATATGCTGCCTCTAGAGGTTACAGACAATATAATTTATACAGTAATTCAAAACTGAACAAACAGTGTGATCATACAGTCATTAATTTAAGTGGAAATTTAAGGAACCTTCAAATACCAATTCTGAAGAGATAGGAAGAATAAGATTTTGATGCATTTACTTCATTTTTTAGAATAAAATAACAAGTTCCTGCCTCATTTTGTGCTTCATTAATAATCATGAAACTTCAGATTTTGTTACTAACATGCAAGTTGATTTATTAGCATGCAGAAAGGAGAAAACATATAGCCTGCTGGTGATGACAATGACATTTGTTTTACCATCTTTGTCTCTTTTGTGTGTGTGTGTGTGTGTGGAGACATACTGAAGCCGTGTATTTATAAATACAATAATAAATACAACAAGAAACATTTTTGAGATGCCTATAACAGAATACCAAACTGAAAATACTGTTTATAAGCACACCATATTTCCATTCAATATGCCTTCGTCACTATAATGCCAATGATATTTCAAGCCACTGACGTCAACAAAAAGCTTTTTTAAAATATTGTAATAATTTTTCCGATTTCTGGAGAGAATTAAAAATTACTCTATGAGCTGAAATAATGGTAAGCATTTAAACAGAGCTATTCTGACTCTCAGATAAATGCATATTGGAATACAGAAGTGATTTCATATTGGGTGACTGGTATAACTACAAAATTAATTTTGACTTATATTACATGTAATTGAATCTAGTTTTTACCGAAAAAAAGCACCGCTCTCTATTCTTGAAGTCAATAAATTGTATTACAGAGTCTATTTTCATGGGCAAGTATCAAAAAGAAATGATTTGCAGATTCAATTAGCCTCAAAACACATGCAATATACACCTTACAAGAAGCCTGCTGCTCAATTTGGTAGTGGTGGTATTTGGGATTATGTAACTTGCAAGTTACATATGTATCAGAGAAGGATGTCGGATGTAAAATCGTTACAAAAAAGAAAGTTATTCAGTTTTATTGAAAATGTTATCTTAGTTACAATTCTCTACCAGTGAGGCGTACGTATAGTTAACACAAGTGTGCTTCACCCTGAAACCACTCCTGTAAAGCAGATCTACAAAGCATGTTACAAAAGTGATACCAAAATTGAAGGTTATTTGAGGTTCTACTATCAGTTACATGAAAACCAAACATATTGTTGGTATCATGATCTTTACTATGAACACACAGACATGCAAATCAATGTCCAATCTATTTTTGCAAACCCATTTTTTGTTTCTTTCCCATTGCCTGTTAATATAAAAATTCTTTTCCAAAGTTGGTACCATTTTGTAATTTCGTCCTTTATTCTATCATTATACAACATTAAATCAAATATATTTACAGTTTCAAGATTTCAAGTTTCAAGATTCATTTACATAATTTACTCACACTGCCAGGGCATTTTTATTCTTGAATTTAAAACAGTGGGAGGAATTATTTTTAAACTGTAAAGACTAATACTA
>Ga0209755_10007273_pt1 | contig 12019 bp, 12 predicted proteins | sample TergutCo191P1_FD_187301 | JGI IMG/M metagenome (GOLD analysis project Ga0209755, IMG submission 187301) | Cornitermes sp. P1 segment gut microbial communities from Petit-Saut dam, French Guiana - Co191P1 (SPAdes) (version 2) | ecosystem: Host-associated > Arthropoda: Insects > Digestive system...
GCCGTTTCTGATACTCGACGAGATACAAAGCAAGCTTTTTGAGCTGGGGGACAAAAGACAGGCGTTCAAATACGAGGCGTTAAGCAAGGTTCTGGGACGCACATTCGACAGAATAGAGGAAGTATACAAGACCAAGGTGCCGCTTACCGGTCTTCCAACGGGTTTTGACAAACTGAACGAGATGACCACTGGTTTCCAGCCCTCGGATTTTATCGTTATAGGGGCCCGCCCTTCGGTTGGTAAAACGGCGCTGGCCCTCAACATGGCTTCCCACATTGCCTTCAGGGAGCAGCGTCCGGTGGGTTTCTTTTCGCTTGAAATGCCTGACATTGCCCTTGCCCAGCGTCTTATTTCCAGCGAGGCCATGGTTGAAAGCAAGAAAATGCAGAACGGCTTCATCAAACCGGAGGATTTCAGGAACATATTGAGGGCCGTCGGGGTGATGAGTGAGAGTAGGCTTTTCATCGTTGACGAGCCAAACATGAAGCTTCGCGATCTTCGTACCCAGGCACGTAAATTGCGCTCCAAGGAAGAAGTGGAGATCATTTTTATCGATTATCTAGGCCTTATAAATCACGGGGATAACAGGTTGCAACGCCATGACCAGGTATCGGATATCTCCCGAAACATCAAAAGCCTTGCACGGGAGCTGAAGATTCCCATCGTGGTTCTTTGCCAGCTTAACCGGGAAATGGAACGTTCGGGGCATAGCCAGCCGCCCACCCTTGCGAACATAAGGGATTCTGGTTCCATAGAGCAAGATGCGGACTTGGTGATGTTTCTTCATAGGAAGCCGCCTGAAAAGGATAAGGGGAAAAAAGAGGGCGAAGAGGAGCAGGAGCAACCGCAGGAAGGCATTCCCGTCGAACTTATAATAGCGAAGCAGAGGAATGGCCCAGTGGGGCATATAAACCTTGTGATGCAGTCGAAATACACGAAGTTTCTTCAAGAGAAGGTTCCGTTTGGTTCATAAGACTAGGCGGATTATTTGGTGGCGGCAAATTGAAAAAAGATGCCGACAATTACACTAGTGCAGGAGGTATGCATGGCATTTGCGGATAAGTACGACCTTAGCCAGTTGAAAAACGAAGCCGAAGAGATTGTGCTAAAGGAACTGGAGCGGCAGCTTGCCGTTTATGACGAGGAAGAGGGTGACGAGCAGGAGGAATTCTGTCGTTGCAATGACTGTGTCCTTGACATGGCGGCTATGGCGTTCAATTCGGTAAAACCTATATACAGGTTTTCGCTTCTGGGTTCGCTATACGCGGCCCAGGCTATGAACGATCAGGAATATGCCGAAAGCGTTCAACAGGCGGTTGCCCAGGCTATTGCCAAGGTAAAAGCCAACCCATCTCACGATTAGTCGGAGCCGAACCCTGGCAAGTATTGACATTTCCCAGGGTTTCGGGATAGCCTTTTAAACAGAGCCGGTCAACCGGCAAGGAGTGAACTATGGCCCAGGCCAGTAAGAACAGCCGAACTGCGAGCGCGTCCCAGAAATTTTTCTGTACCTGTGGGGGCGAAGTCAAAATGAAGGCTCTTTTCGAGAGCGGCAAGATCAAGAATATCGCTGAGTGCGAAAAGTGCAAGCGAAATGAACGCCGCCCATCGGACTTTAAGTAACGGTTAATATTCGAACGGAATGCCATTCATGGATCTGGATGGCGTTCCAACTGAGTTTTGAAAATTATCGATCTCAAGCAACGGGCCTGCAATAATGGTGGGTCGGTGGTGAATTTATTATTGGGGGTTCCCTTTGGCAAAGAAGAAGAGTTCGGCGGAAAAGCGTCATCGGCAGAGTGAGGTCCGGAGGCTACAGAACAAGGCGGTAAAGAGCGCGGTAAGGACCAGTGTCAAGAAATTTGTCACGCTGGCACAGAGAAAGGATATGCCTGAATCTGGTATCGCCGAATCGGAGGCCGCCCTTAAGGAAATGGTCAAGAAGATTGACACGGCTGCGCGGAAAGGCATTATTAAAAGAAACGCGGCTGCGCGAAAAAAATCGAGAATGCAGAAATTCTTCAATTCCCTGAAGGCGGCACAGTAGAATTTTGCCTTTGGTGCCTCATCTGGGAGGGGTATGGCGGTAAAGAAATTCACAAAAGCCGATCTCGTTAGTGCATTGCACGGCAAATCGGAGATGAGCCGTAAGGAAGTAAGTACGATGCTTGATCTCTTCCTACACGAGATTAAATCCGCCTTGATGCAGCATTGTGTCATAGAGCTGAGGGGCTTTGGTACTTTTGAGGTAAAGGTACGGAAGGCCCGTTCGGGGGTGCGTAACCCCAGGACTGGCGAGGCCGTTTCGATGCGTTCCCATGGTATCGTATCTTTCCGTCCGGGGCGCGAACTTAAGCAGGATGTGCGGGATATTATCGAAGATGAAACCGGCGCGACGGCTGGGGATTCAGGGGGCTTGCCTACGGCCGTATGATTAAGTCTTTTTTTGAGGGTCTTGGACTTACGGCTATTGCCGCTCTGCTTTTTGCTGGGTCTTTCCCTAATCCACTAATCGAAAACGGTGTTCCGTTTCTTGCGTGGGTTGCTTATGTTCCTGTTTTTTTTCTGCTTTACAGGGTAAGTCTTGGGGTCTCCGCCTTGTGGGGGGCTTTGTACGGCTATACCGCCTATCTGCTTTTCAATTACTGGCTTGCGGATTTTCATCCCCTTGCGGGGATCATCGTCCATGGCATCTATATGCTGTACATGGCCGCGCTTTTTTTCATACTAAGGCTTGCAATTGTCTTTTTTCCACGAAGGGCCTACATTGCCCATTGGGTAATCTGGCTTGCCTATGAGTATATCCGCACGCTTGGTTTCCTGGGCTATCCCTACGGGATAACTGGATACTCGCAATGGCGTATGCTCCCCTTGATTCAGATTGCCGATATTTTCGGCGTGTGGGGGGTTTCCGCGCTTGTGGTGTTTCCTTCTGCTTGGCTGGGGGCGGCACTGGGTACGGGTTCGGGAAAGGGGCTGCTTGCGTCGGGTTCCCCAAACCTGCCGCGACCGCAATTGCCGGCGATGATTGCGACTTGGGTCCGTAAAGCTTCATATAAGATAACGGTTTTTTACCGCAGGGAAAGGGTTGCCGCGATTGCATGGCTTGCGGCGTTTGTTGCAACCCTGCTTTACGGCCTTGCCGCCCAGTCGGATTTCTCCGATGCGCCCCATGCGAATATCGCCCTTATACAGCACAACACCGATCCCTGGCGGGGGGACATAATAGCGCGTCGTAATAACTTTGAAATCCTAACCCGTCTTTCCGACGAGGCCTTGGCCGCGTACCCCAGGCCGGACATGGTGGTCTGGTCCGAGACGGCCTTTGTAACCAGTATTCACTGGCACCATACATACCGACAGCATCAACCGTCATGGCTACTGGTAAGGGATCTTCTGGACTATCTTGCCGTACAGGACGTGCCATTCGTAATCGGCAACGACGACAGCCGCAGGGATCCCGCCAGAAACCCAAATCCCCAGGAAAGCTTCCGCATCGCTTACAACGCCGCGCTGCTTTTCGAGGGCGGGGAGATTGCCGGGATCTACCGAAAGATACATCTGGTGCCCTTTACCGAACATTTCCCGTTTCAGGATCGGTTACCTGGCATTTACCGTGCGTTAAGGGATGCCGACACACATTTCTGGGAGCAGGGAACCGAGTTCAAGGTTTTTTCTGGCCCGGGTTTCTACTTTTCCACTTCGATTTGCTTCGAGGATTCCTACGGCTATCTTTCCAGGGAGTTCGTGCGGCGCGGCGCGGAAGTCTTGGTCAACCTTTCCAACAAGGCCTGGGCCTGGAGCCTTTCATCGCAGAACCAGCAACTAGGCATGGCGGTGTTCCGCTCAATAGAGAACAGGCGCTCTGCGGTCCGCTCCACCGCGTCCGGGCAGACCGCTGGCATAGCCCCTAACGGAAGGATCATAGCCATGGCCCCACCCTTTACCGAGGCTTGGCTTACCGTTTCGGTTCCAATCATAAGGGATCGAACCACGATTTACACCCGCTTTGGGGATTTTCTGGGGATTCTTTTTGCTTTAGCCGCCGCTCTGTTATTGATTATTGGGTGCGTATTGTGTATAATGAAAAAAACCGCTGGAAACCGAATCGCGGTTTCCGAGGCTTCTAGGATAAAGTCGGAAAATCCGCAAAGAAGGAAAAAATGAACGCCCGAAATAAAATATTGATTGTTGACGATGACCCTGTGAACCTGGATTTCTTCCAGCTCATGTTAAGCAAGCTCGGCTTTACGGTAGGGGAAGCCACCGACGGGCTGGACGCGTTGGAAAAGCTGAAAGAGTTTTATCCTGACATCATTCTTCTTGACAATATCATGCCTAAAATGTCAGGCTGGGAACTGACGAAAACCTTGAAGGAAGACCCCAGGTATAGGGATATTCCCATCATCATGTTTTCGGCCCTTGACGACGTAAAGGACAAGGTTGCCGGTTTCGATCTTGGGGTTGACGATTACATTACCAAGCCCTTCAATTTTTCCGAGGTGCTGGCGCGGATAAAGGCGATACTGCGAACCCGCGAGCTGTTTACCCAGATCGCCATGCGCGAGTCCCGCCTAAGCCTTGCCGAGGAGCTGAACCGTGACATGCGGCAGACCCTTGCTGACTTGGCAAAAGGTATAAACGATCTTGATGCCACGGTATCCACGGGAGGGGAGCTCGAAGAAGGGGCTTCGGGCGGTATCCTGGACATAACCAAAAAACTCCGCGGCTTTATTGAGGAGCTGGATTCCAAGGTTAGCAAGACGGTTTCCGAGTGGGATAACCTCAAAAAGAACGAGATTGGGCTTTCCGCGCTGGAAAAAGAGGCGCTCAAATTTTTTCGACAGGAACAGCGGTAACAATGTCCAAGCAGGAAGGGAAAAAAAGGGATACCCCCGTGGTAACCCTTGGAAAGCATACCGTTTTCAAAGGGCACATCAAGTTCAGCAAGACGCTCCATGTGCGTGGAAAATTTAAGGGAACCATCGAGGCTTCTGGCGCGTTGATTGTTGACAAGGATGCCGTGGTGGATGCCGATCGTATCGAGGTAAGTTCGCTTACCGTGTATGGTACGGTTATAGGAAACGTTTTTGCCGTTGACAAGGTTGACATGATGACCGGGGCTACGGTGCAGGGTGATGTTACTGCGGCCAAATTGCGAATTGCTGATGGTGTCCTGTTTCGTGGCCAGTGCAGCATGACCGGTGCTGAAGCCGAACCGGAAATTTTTTCCCGTCCCGTCGGCGAGATCAAAGCCGAATTGGCCCGTGTGGGTAGCTAACCGAAATGATTGGCGCGGAACCTTCGGAATTCTTGAAGAATTCGGAGGCAAGGGCCACCATGACGGCGTTAAGCCTTGTCGAACTTCTTACTCAAAGCGGTCGCACTTTAGTCCTTGCGGAATCCTGTACGGCTGGGCTTGTATCCGATCTTATTGCGCGGATAAGCGGGGCATCGGCGGTGCTGTGGGGATCGTTTGTGAGTTATTCCCAAAAGGCAAAGGAACTGATGCTTGATCTGGACGGTGGTCTAATCGAGCGTTGCGGATTGGTAAGCAGAGAAGTTGTAAGTGAAATGGCAATTCATGCCTTACGGAAGTCTGGAGCGTCCTTTTCTGCGGCGGTCACCGGTCTTGCCGGGCCATTGGGTGACGGAAGCGCCACGCCGGTGGGGACGGTCTGGATAGCGCTTGCATTTTTGGGGAGTGCGGGGGAAGCCGAGCTGGCAATGGAAAGGAAAATGTGCTTCCGTGGAAGCCGGGCGGAGGTACGGATGCAAGCCGCTGTTACAGTACTGGAAGAATTGTTAAATCTTGCGGTTAGGACTGTGGACAAAAAGTTGCGAACCGCTTGACAAATCGGGAATAAGGGGCTATGATGAGATCACATAATCCAAAGAGTGTGACTTTGGTTCAGTGTCCGGTCTTTTGTCGAGCCTGTAAATTCATAACATGCTAATCTTATTGTCCGTGTGCGCTCGATGCGACGCGCGTAGAACGGCAATCCATATAGGTGGTTTTAACAATGGGAATGATTCGAAGGGGTAGGAAGCCCAAAATTACGGAAAACGAGGAAGCTATGAATCCTGAAGAGACGACAGGGGAAAATGGGGATGCACAGGGTAGTCTGCCGTTCTCCTCGGAAGCGGATGTAGGCGAAGGCGGTGAAAGGCCAGCCCGGGTCGTAGTACGAAGACCAAAAAGGCCCTCGCCGCATGAGGCACGCAGAGGCCGACAATCGACTTATTCGACGGAAAGCGGGTACAGGTCCCATAGTAGACACTCCGTCGCCGATAGGGGAGTGGAAATTTCCACCGGGAGTGGGGAGGAAAGGCCTGCGGAACATGGCGTGGCTGCCTCGCAGGGCGATACTGCGGAAAGATCGGCGGATATGCCGTTGCCGACTTTCCCCAAGCTTCCCTCCATGCCAAACCTGTATGGCAAGCCGGAACCAAGGCTTGACCAGGACAACGGCAAACCCCGACTTACCATCAACGAGCTTATCCGGCTTAATATGAAAGATCTGCGGGAACTTGCCGGTTGCTACAATATTACCCAGGACGACATGGTTGCCATGAAAAAGCAGGAAGTCGTCTTTGCTTTACTTAGGGCGCACACCGAACGCGGCGGGATTATCTATGCATACGGTTCGTTGGAAATACTTCCCGACAGTTACGGGTTTCTTCGTAGCCCGCAGAACTCATACCTGCCCGGCCCAGACGACATTTACATCAGCCCCAGCCAGATACGGCTTTTCGGCCTTAAAACCGGCGACACCGTTTACGGCCAGATTCGCAGCCCCAAGGAAGGGGAACGTTTCTTTGCCATGTTGCGGGTGGAAACGGTCAACTACGATGACCCGACGGTGGGCCAGACCCGAATCCCCTTCGACAACCTTACCCCGCTGTATCCGGATCGCAAGCTGGATCTGGAAACCGGTACCGAGGCCATAAGCGAAAGGATCATCAATCTGTTTTGTCCGATAGGCAAGGGCCAACGCGCACTGATTGTCGCGCCTCCCCGCACTGGTAAGACAATAATGATGCAGAAGATAGCCAACGCGATCACCAAAAACCACCCCGAGGTGTACCTTATTGTCCTTCTTATCGACGAGCGTCCCGAGGAGGTCACCGACATGGAGCGCACGGTACGGGCCGAGGTTATCTCATCGACCTTTGACGAGCAGGCCACGCGCCATGTTCAGGTAACCGAGATGGTGCTGGAAAAGGCCAAACGCCTTGTGGAACACAAAAGGGACGTGGTAATACTTCTGGATTCCATCACCCGACTTGCCAGGGGCTACAACCAGACCGTTCCGACATCTGGAAAGATACTTTCCGGTGGTGTCGATTCCAATGCCCTGCACAAGCCGAAGCGTTTTTTCGGCGCGGCCCGCAATATCGAGGAAGGGGGCAGTCTTACCATTATATCCACTGCGCTGGTCGAAACGGGAAGCCGAATGGACGAGGTTATCTTTGAGGAGTTCAAGGGTACTGGAAACATGGAAATCAATCTGGATCGCCGCATTTCCGACCGTCGTCTGTTCCCGGCAATCAACATTAAGAGATCTGGTACGCGCAAAGAGGAACTTCTACTTAGCGAGGACGAACTGCAAAAGATATGGGTTCTTCGCAAGGCTATCAACTCTATGGACGATGTGGAGATTATCGAGTTGCTGGTTGACAGAATGAAGAAAAGCAAGAATAATGAAGCATTCCTGCGTTCCATGAACACTGGCACCGCTGGGTCGGACTGAACACAGGATTGATAAACGAGGGAGTTACAAGGGAAGAATCGATGAAAGATAAGATACACCCCAAATACGAAGCGACTACCATTTCATGCGTCTGCGGAAATGCTATCGAAACCCGTTCCACCGTCAAAGGGCTTAAGGTGGAAATTTGCTCTGCTTGCCATCCGTTCTTTACCGGCAAACAGAAACTTGTTGATACCGCTGGTCGTATCGAACGGTTCAGGAAGAAGTACAACATTAAAGAGTAGTACGGTCTTCGATCGTTGCGGTTGAATAGGCAATCACGAAGGCTTTCGGCGTTTTTCTGCCCTTAAAATCCTCATCGACGGTTTTACCGCTTATGTCCGTAACCGTAAAGTTGGAGGGTTTTTGTGCAAGGGCGGTTTCCAGTTCACTTTCGGTACCTCTGAACGAGCGTGCGCTGGCGCTGAACCAGAGTTTGCCGTTTGGGGCGAGTAGGGTGGTTGCTGCGTTAAGTAGATCCATAAAGTCCCGTTGCAAGTCAAAGTCATTCTGGGCCATTGTGGAATTCGAGAAGGCTGGGGGATCGATGACAATCGAGTCCCAGCGAAGCCTTGCTGCTTTTGCGTCTTTCAGAAACGCCGAAACGTCTGCCCGAATCAACCTGTGGCCTTTGCCTACGGTGGCAGCATGGCTACGGTTGAAATATTCCTCTCGTTTAAGCATTTCCGTGCCGAAGTCGTTCAATGCGAAGTTGTTGCGCCCCCATTCAAGGTAGGTGTTGGAAAGATCTACCGAATCCGTGGAAACCGCCCCACCTGCTGCCGCGTATACCGAAAAGGAAGCGGTGTAGCAGAAAAGGTTTAGTACCCTTTTGCCTTGCGAATCCGCCTTTACCATACGCCGCATGACCCTGCGATCTAGGAACAGCCCGGTGTCAAGATAGTCCGACAGGTTTACCTTGAATTTAAGCCCACTTTCTTGTACTTCCCTGGTAAGGCCCTGCCGAGAAACCTTTTCGTACTGGGCCTGTCCCTGTTGCCTCTGCCTTAGCTTGATTATCACGCTATCCTCTTCGATTCCCAAGGCCTGCGCTGCCGCGTTCTGCATGGCATTTAGCCATAGGCTTTCTTCGACCTCGTCCTTTTCATAGGGGCGTTTGTACAGTGCGCCAGAGGCTATGCTGCCGTCAAGGTCGTTAGTGTAAATGTCCAGCACCAGGGGAACCTCTGGTATGTCGCGGTCGTAGAGTCTGAACGCCCCAGTGCCTGTGCGCTTGGCCCATTTGCCAAGATGACGAAAGCGTTTTTTTAGGCGGTTGGCGAACATTTCGGCTTGGTCCGCTGTTTTGGTGTTTGCGGTGGTGTCGGGTTTTTCCATTCTTATAAAACCTATCCGCCTATCACAAACACTTCAACTTCCCCAGTTCTGCCATCGTTAAACACCAAAGCCCGTTGCTCCTCCAGCCTAAGTTCAAAGCGCAATCCCGTGTCAACTTTCGTCCCTGCCCCGAACCGTTCTGCGGGTAGGTAGATAACGGTAGGTTCGGCAATCCCAGCGTCTGCCTTAAAGCGATAGCGGAAAACACCCTTTCCGCTATCCCACTTTATCGAAACAGGTTCGCCAGCGGTAGCCATTGGGTATGGGCGTTTCCAGCCAGCGACGGCGCGTTCGGCACCATCGGAAAAAATCGAAAGGTCCTCGTCGTTCCAGCCATCGCCGTGCGCGTTGGTGTTGTCGGCGGTGTAGTTCCACAGCGTTGAGTGCAGCAGGTTCGCGTCAACCGCGTTGAAGTACATGGACAGGGCTTTTTCGTGCATGGAATAGTCCCCTGTGGAAAAGGCGCGGCGTTTGTTCATGTCAAAGGCAAGGCCGAATTCCCCAAGCAGGGAAGGCGCGTTCCCCATGTGTTCCCTAGCCCACTTTACCCCTTTGGCAAGGCAACTGTCAAAAAAAGCCTGCACGTTTTTTTGCCCCAGGATTAACCTGAACCTTCCATGATCAATCGTGAACCGGTGGTTAAACCGCTTCATGAACAGGGAAAAACCGTCGTACCAGTGAAAAGCGTTTACAATGTTCGCATCGGCGACTTCCGGATTCGCGCCCTTTTCAAGCTCGCTCTTGTCCCATTCTGGGTGCTGCTCGGCCTTGCTGCCTGGTGGCGTTCCCTCTATAAAGAAGAAGGCGTTTTCGTTCACCTCCCTCTGCGCCTGGATAAAGTCGAGAAGGAAGGGCCTGTGGAAATCCCTCATGAAGTTCGTTGGCCGCCCTTCGAAGTTTGCGAAATGATCCCGGCGCAACAGGCGCGGTTCATCACCATCGTCCGTCCAAACACCAGATTGTTTCCAAGGACAGGAAAAACCTTCCCTAAACAACGCCAGCCCTTTTGGGTTGAAGACCTCGCGCCCGGGCTTGCCTGGTGAGCCAGCCTTGTACACTGGAACCTCGATCGCGCGTCCGGAGGCTGCGCGGATGGAATCCCAGGGGGATGGCTTGGGGCCCATAGGCATGACAGGGCTTCCCGGCGTTTCCAGGTTTTGGTGGCCGATGAACCCGGGGTACGGCTCGTTCATAACACCCCACCCAGCGATGGCGGAGCAGTTTTTCAACCGCCGGTAGCAATGGCGGAATGCCGCGATGTAATGCCCCTGTAGCCAATTCTGCACGTTTTTGCCGTCAATCAGCAAATTTGGGGCGTAGGTTTTCCCACCGAAAAACAGGCTGAACATGGTCGCCGCCGCATAGCGATTGTAGTTGCTTGGCCACATCATGCGGGGAAAAGGCTCGCCAGTTGGGTGTTTGGCGGTTTTGTGGAATTCTGCGTAACGCTGCCTGGTAATGGCTGCGCCGGTCGCGTCTATATTGGCAAGGTCCATGCCCAGCCGCTCCAGAGTCCATGCTGGCGCACCGTCGCCGCCCGTCCACCTACTCCACACGTCCTGGTGCGGGTCTATAAAGACCGAAATGCCCTTTTTCGCGGCCAGGTCCAGCACCTTGCGAAGGTAGGCGAGGTAGGCCTCGTCGTACAGCCCTGGCCCCGCGTGTTCCAGGGCCTCCCAGGTTATGACAAGTCGCAGGAAGGTAAGGCCCGCTCGAGCCAGGCGGTCAAGATGGCTTTCCGCGTCCTCCAGGGGGAATGGTCGCCCCACGAATGAGGCGTTTTCCGGGTTCTTCAGCGATTCGGGGCGTAGACCCCAGCCAGGAGGCCCGAATGGGTTTTTCGCATCGCCCCCCAGGTTTACGCCCCGCAGAATAAGGGTTCGCCCTTCGTTATCCAGTATTCGGCCATCGACAATTCGCATTTTCTTCCCCCAAAAAAGTAGATACCTCTTTCCATTGTTGCTTTTTTAATATCCTGGCGCATGGAATCGGTGTTGTCAAGCGAATAATTACCGCGCAAAAAGTGGGAATACCAGGTTGAACATCTTTTGATCTTGTGGTATAGTGGATTTAGGCTTTGGGAAAGCCTAAATTGCCAGCGTGGCGGAATGGCAGACGCGGTAGACTCAAAATCTACTGTTCGCAAGGATGTGTGAGTTCAAGTCTCACCGCTGGCATTGGTTAATTCCTTACCGGGTAAGGAATTAGCAAAACGACTAAAGACGGCTAAATCAGGATTGCCTGGCATCGTGCATTTATTTTCCGACTAAGGAGAGATGCCATGGCCAGAATGCCAAACCCTTCACCGTACGAAAACGGAACGATTCCAGGACGTTTCAGGTCACCCTAAACCCTTCATGCGGTCTTCCCGCCAGGATGTGCAGGGAATGGACACGAAGGAGCTTTCAGGAGTTGCTGGACGAGCTTGCCTGTCACAGGAACCCGAGAACCAAAACCGCAGCGGAAGCCGCCGCCCTTGCGCTGATAAAATATCTAGGGAAGAGGCAGGAGGAAGGTTCCGCAAGGCGGGTAACCGTCCAGGATATAACCATAGGCGGTTGGATCGAAAAATTCACCCAGATGGAGAGCAGCCCCAGGACGGGCGTCAACGCATCGAGGAACCGCCCGTATTCGCCTGGCACCGTGGATACCTATCGCAGCTACTTTGTCACCCACATAGAGGGGGATGTGTTCTGCTCCCTGAAAATGGCGGAGGTCGAGGAGGAGGACGCGCTAGAATTCGTGACAAGGCTTTCCGTGAAAAAACTGGCGGACGGGCGGCCCATGAGCGGTAGGCACAGGGACGCGCTGCCCGAGGATGAGATGCTCAGACTGTTTGTGAGGTTCACATACATCATTTCAATTTTGTACCTGAAGCCGCTCCTTTTCCGGATGGTAGTTTTTCCCCGCATCATTCCCAAAGCGGT
>Ga0209755_10007274_pt1 | contig 12018 bp, 9 predicted proteins | sample TergutCo191P1_FD_187301 | JGI IMG/M metagenome (GOLD analysis project Ga0209755, IMG submission 187301) | Cornitermes sp. P1 segment gut microbial communities from Petit-Saut dam, French Guiana - Co191P1 (SPAdes) (version 2) | ecosystem: Host-associated > Arthropoda: Insects > Digestive system >...
GCTCGCAATGACGGACAAGGCTCGCAGTGAGTATATACACAATCAAGATGATAACGGTTTTAGGACCAACGGCCTGCGGAAAAACCCGTTATGCCGTGCAGTTGGCTATGGACGTTGATGGCGAAATAATTTCCGCCGATTCACGCCAAGTGTTCCGAGGCATGGACATCGGAACGGGCAAGGATTTGAACGAATACACCGTTGATGGACGAACGATTCCGCACCATTTGATTGACATTCGTGATGCCGGCGAAATCTACAACGCGTTTCAGTTTGTTTCGGATTTTCACGTGGCGTATAACGATATTGTTTCTCGCCAAAAAACACCGATTTTATGCGGTGGAACGGGCTTGTATTTAGCGGCAATTTTACAACATTACGACTTTCAAAAAGAGAATCCCGATTTGCATTTTCCAAAAATTCAATGCGACCAAATTTTGGCGATTTTTCCTCCCCGAAACATTGTCCGAGAACGCATCACACAACGTTTGAAAGACCGCTTAAACGCAGGGCTTATCGAGGAAGTTGAAGGTTTGCTCAAACAAGGCGTTCCTAAGGAAATGCTGATTGCCTACGGCTTGGAGTACAAATTTGTCACGCACTATTTGTTGGGAATCTACACCAAAGACGAACTTTTTGAACGCCTAAATACCGCGATTCATCAATTTGCGAAACGCCAAATGACTTGGTTTCGTAAGATGCAACGGGAAGGGGTTGAAATGACTATCGTCGAATAATTTGTTGCGTAACAATACCATTTTCGGTGTGTAATACCAAAATATAAACACCGCTGGGCAGATGAGACATGTCAATAACGATTGTGTTATCGTCCTGTAGAGACGGGGCATGCCCCGTCTCTACGCGTTGTGACAATAATCGTCTGCCGTTTATATCAAACAATTCATAACGGTTTACGAAGGTTTCTGATACCACGAAAACAATACCCTCGCTTGGATTCGGAAACACACGGATATTTTCAAATCCATTATCAATATTTTCACGGTCAACGATATTCGTCGGCGGTGGTGGCGGAATAGTCGCCGAGGTTCCAAAAATCGGGCGCATCATCACAGCACCAGACATGTAAATTTGTTCCCATGCATCAGCATTTATTCGGCGAAACATGCGGTTTTCGGCGTTGTTATTTACATCAAATCCAACGTTGAGAAAGAAATTGTTGCGCTGCTGAAAACCAATGAAAAAATCGCCAGGATTTAGTGCCAACGGCGCATCCAACCAATAGGTAAAAAAGCCGATAGTGTCGCCATAAACATGCTCCAAAAACAACGTTTCGCCCTCAGTAACTGAATGTTGCAACGGCATGCCGTTCGCATCGGTTGCCGTCCAGACCGCCAAATTGAACGACGTCAAGTTTGTGGCTTCGTGCGTGTGATTCAACCAAATTTGTATGCCAACGAGCGAATCTGCAACGCGCATCGGAAACTGTAACGCAAACTGAATAAGCGGATGATCCGCTTGCGCAGAAAGTCCAAAACCCAACTCAGGCGTGCCATCATCAAACGCAAAATAGTTGCCGAGATGAAGGATTTGAATCATCGTATCGTTCGACTGGAAAACATCCCTCGCATCACCTGTCAAAACGTGCTGAAACACAAATCTGCCAGAGTCCGGACGCTCTGGAAACGCATTCGGAAAGGCCCTTTGCCCCAAATAAAGATCGATATCGTAGTTGAAACCGTGCGTGCGAAAAGGCCATACTTCCGGATTTGTCGCCACAGCACTCCAAGAAAAATTTGGTCCTTCGATGTTAAAACTATAATTTACAGCTTGAAAAAGAGTATCTAAATTTCGAAACAAAATCGGAATTTCGCTAACCAAATCCGAAATGAGAAACTGATTGGCTGGCATCGCTTGAAACTCGCGCAACACACGCTCGCCTTGATGCACAAATGCGATATCGGGCGAGAAATCTCGAAAGCCATCGGGATGAATATCCAAACGCACATAATCGATGTGCCACTGCCCACCGCCATCTCTGCCAACAGGTCGATTTCCAGGAGGATCCAACGAATTCAAACTTCGAAAGCGAAACTGAAATTCGCTGTAAAAAAATTCTGCTGACACAGGAATGGCCACTTGTCTAAAAAACACACGCTCAATGTCTGTCGCCGTTTCATCAACGCAAAGTGGGCAAAAACTTTCCAGCGTTCGCAAGGTTGGATGCGACCAATATTTGGCACTGTCTGAAACCCAAACGGTATGCCAACCTGCGGTATCGTCACGAAATTCCAAAATCAGAAAATCGTCCACTCGTGGCGCTCGTCCGCGAAGCATACCGTCCCATTGCGAGCCAAATCCGCCACCGGGCTGGAAGTAGAAACTTATGAACGTAGGGTAAGGAATAATGGTATCAATGCGTGTCAAAACAGTGTCAATGCGTGAAACAGTATCAACCAACAGGAGAGAGTCGAAGTTCCATGTTGTATCGAATCTCCAAGTGCTGTCAAATATAATCAAACAGCGGGGATTTTCATCAAAAATTGAGTCTAAACGAATGGGGCGAGACGTCAGTGTATCCGCTGGAAACGTGTAAGATGCAGCATGCGCATACAAACGCCCAGAAGCATCCAACGCATCAAACGTTGCCACACCAATCGTGGGCGGAAAAAGCGGAAAACTCGCATTGATAAACACCAAATTATCTTCCCAAAGCGAATCGTTTGGAAACGGCGAACGCAAATCCGAAAAGTCATCAAAAAACGGCAAAAGTAACGCAGGTCGTTCAACATCTTGCAACGGCGAAACCCGCATCCTGTCTTGGTTTGAAGCATTGATAAGGATTGGATTTACATCCAACGGGCGAAGAACAACACCGGACGTTTGTGCAACCAGTTGTTGCGTTAATCCCACCATCAAAACAACAAAAAACCAAGGCTTTATTTTTGAAAAAAACGCTTTCATCGTTTAAAAATCATCCTCAAACACGGGCGGTTCTTCGGTTTCACGCTCAATTTCCGTATCGCGAAGGGCTTGGCCTTGGCCGCCCGGAACGCCCGAAACAACAAGGTCTACACGCGATCCACGGCGAATATTTTCGCCCGGACGAATCGGATGCCCTTCAAAAAGTTGGTCTAAAACAGCCCCTTGAAACCCAAAATCCCGTCGATAAGTTACACGTCCAACATCGAGCCCAAGTGCTTGAAGCTGTGATGTTGCTGTGCGCAACGAACGATCCACCAAATTCGGCATTACCACCATTTCGGGCATCGCCGACACGAGCGTCAGATAAAAATTTCGGCCACGTTTCACGGTCGAACCCGCCCAAGGATTTTGTCTGACAATCGTTCCAGGCGGAAGATTGGGGTAAAAAACGGAATCAATCACCGCAAATCTAAACCGAAAGTCACGCTCCAAAACATACAGATGATCCATTGTAAGTCCCGTCAAATCAGGCACAATATACGACTGACCGTGTCGCGTGTAAATCCGCAACGACAAAAAAGTCAAGACGATAATGAGAAAACTCGCCACAATCATAATGCCGATTGTTCTCCAAAATTTAAGCGTTTTCCAAAATGGCTTCATGGGCACAAAGATACGAAAAATTTTTGAAAAGATTTGTATAAATTAAAAAAAAATTGTATCTTTGCGGAGTAAACTTATAAAATTTTAACTTATGAAAAAACTTTTTGCTATCTTAATGGCTTCCTCTATTGCTACTTCTGGACTTTTTGCTTCGGGCTGTAACAACGCGCGACCAGGCTGGGGCGATAATCTTGGCGTTATTTCTACGGCTACAGACAATGTTTGGCGTGTTCCAGGCACTGAAGGTCGAGTGACGCAAATTTGGTCGGATGCCGTAACAGCAACCGCTTGCAACAAAACGTTTTTCTTTGGTGGCCCTCCAACACCGGGCGAATTTAATGCAGATTGCCGCTCAAACCCTCTCTTCCCAGGCGATTTGTTCACGTGGTGCGCAATTTACCGTTTCGGAAATTTGCTTTGCCCATACCCTTGGCGCGTGCCAACGGCAGAGGATTTTAGAAATTTAGATAGAAATTTAGGCGGCACGGGCGAATCTCGTTTGGATCGTCGTTTTGTTACCGGACAATACCTTCGTCTTTGGGGCGGTGTTTACGGCGGCAGAACAAGTGTTGAAGGTCGCTTAGCCGATCAAGGTGCGGGCGTTCGCTATTGGGCAAGCACTGAAGTTGGTGATGCTGCTGCAAACGCACTGTATTTCAACGCAATCGGTCAGATTTATCCAAACCGTACATTCAACAAAAACGAAGGTTTTACGTTGAGATGTGTACGCTAAAAACGTAGTTCTTACGATTAAAAAAACGGTTTCCAATTTGGGAATCGTTTTTTTTTTTAATACAATTCTGCGTATTTCATTTTTCCCGTAAACGAGATATTAATCCATTTCTCGTAGGGAATTTCATCGAGTTTTTGGGTGAGTTCCTTGCGTAATTTGTCTTGCATTTCAATGGAATCCATCGTTGAATCACGTTTCACCACATAACTAATTTCCATAATCAATTTGCCACCAACTTTGCCAAGTCTTAGCACGTGGTCGGACAAGTCATAATTGCTATTTACCGCTTCCAGCACGGCATTGACCGCTTCCACAATTTCATCCGAAGGTTTGGCCATAAGTAGTTCTTTCACGCATTTTTTGATGGCTAAAATGGCTGTTCTGCCGAAAAATAATGTAATCATAATTGTCAAAACAGGGTCGGTGAAATAACTGTACGTTGCGAAGACCGTTTTTTCCATAATCCACGACAAACTAAATCCGACCAAAATTCCAATACTGAGCAAATAGCCGAATTTCCACTGGTCTAACTCAATTTGTCCGATGGATGTGAGTTGTTTTTTCGCAATAAATTTCAGATACAGATACACCCCAAGACTGTAAATCGCGGTAATCAAACCGTACAAAATACCATACGTCGCATTCACCGCGTGACCGCCATCCATCATCACACGAACCGACGATGTGATGGTTGTGATACAAATATACAGGATGATAAAATACTGTGTAATAGCGATAAAGGGCTCAAAGGTTTCTTTCCCGAAGGGATAATTCCAATTATCACGCTTGTGAATAAATTTCATCGCAAAGATGGAAAGATAAGTCAAAGCGACACCCACCAAATTGAAAATTCCATCGAAAATAATCACTTGCGACGCCGTTAAAAATCCAATAATCAACGCCGCAATCGTGTATAAAATTGCGAAAAAAACCGACCGGTTTAAGATTTTTCGATTGACAATACCAAAACTATGTTCCGAAGCCATAAAAACTCCTTTCTCCCTAATTTTACATTACACTTTTTGCAATTCAACATTCACGTTTTTGCAACCAATCAACGCATAATAGAGCAGGTAAAGCAAGCCCGCAACTACGACCCAATAACTCGTCAAAAAGCCCATCCCGCCAGTCATATCAACGATGCCGTTTTGCAACAGCGGTAGAATTCCGCCACCGCAAACCATCATCATAAAAATGCCCGACGCTTTTTCGGTTTGTTTGCCCAAACCTTCGACCGCCAAATTGAAGATTCCGCCCCACATCACGGATGTGCACAAACCCAGACACACCAGAAATACCGCACTAATCGGGACATTCGCAAAACCGAATAGGGCATAGGCCTCATTTTTGAAAACCGGCATACTGACCATCGCCGAACTCGTTGCAAAAAATATCGCGGACAGCGTTAAAATCAAACCCAAACAGGCTGTAAATGTTAGCATCGCTTTCGCTGAAACCTTACTTGCAACGGCAATTCCGACAAATCGTCCGATCAACATCAAAAACCAATACGTTGCTGCCACAGAAGCCGCAACCGCCTCCGCATTCACAGCACCCAACACGTTCAACGTCGGATTTTGCAACCATTTATTCAACACATTCGGAATCCCAACTTCAATCCCCACATACACAAACACACCAATCGCACCCAACACAAAATGACGATACGCTAATGGACTTTTTGCTACTTCCGCCGTCATTCCCGTCCCTCGCTCTTGCTCGGGATAAACTCCAGCGGGAATCCCCCTGCTATTCTCAGGAATCCTCGCCAAAGAAATAATCACAAACGCCACCGCAAATATCGCCAAAGCCGCAAACATCAACGGAAACACGTCGCTAATCTGCGCTTGTGCGATAGATGGAATCAAAAGTCCGGTCAAAATTATCACGGAAGTGCCTGAAATCGAACTAAACACACCGCCAATCTGAATCAGCTGATTACCTTTATTGCCACCACCGCCCAATTTATTCAACATCGGATTCACCACCGTGTTGAGCAAACACATCGAAAAACCCGCAACAAATGCACCCAACAAATAAATCCCAAAACTTTCGGCAACGCCCGAAAATGCTTGGATTCCAACGCCAACAAACCCGATGCTAATCGCCAAAAGTGCCGTTTTTTTGTAGCCGTGTTTGTCCAAAATTCGTCCCGCCGGATAACCCATAATGGCATACGCAATGAAAATCGCAAACACGCCCAACGTCCCTTCAAGATTGGAAATCGTGAATTGATGCTTGAGAATATCGCCCATCGGTGACGCCAAATTCGTAACGAACGCGATCATTCCGAAAAGGAAAATCATCACGATAATGGCAGGAATGTTCTGTTTAAGGTTTTGTGTCATAAAGGGACTGCAAAGTTACGATATTTTTTTGTATCTACCAAATTTTTTTGTATCTTTGCAAATAATAAATAATGTAGAGACGGGGCGTGCCCCGTCTCTACGGGCAAAATAAAAAAAATATGACAACAAAAATTTTCCCATTCAATCCCATCGAAACAAATTGTTTTGTGTGCTATGATGACACGAAAAACTGTGTAATTATTGACCCATCGTGTAGCAACGAAAACGAATATAACCACTTGTTTGATTTCATTAAAAATGAAAATTTGGCTGTGAAATATGTGATTATTACACATCCTCACGTTGACCATCTCGCAGGCTCAGCAAGGGTTTGCGAGGAATACAACCTGCCGTTGACGATGCACAAAGCCGGACTCACGCAGTTTGGAATGGCGATGCAACACGCCGAATATTTGGGTTTGAAATTAGACCGTTTGCCGGAAAATCACAACTATGTTGAAGATGGCGACATCATCAAATTCGGAAACTCCGAGTTCAAAGTTTTACACACGCCCGGTCATGCCGATGGCAGTATCTGCTTGGTGGATTTCGCTGGAAAGACTGTATTTACAGGCGATGTGCTGTTTCACGGCAGTGTCGGTCGCACCGATTTGATGGGCGGCAATTTTGAAACGCTGAAACAAAGCATTTATGAAAAACTGTTTGTTTTGGGCGATGATTTTACGGTGAGACCTGGGCACGGTGGGCGCACGGATATTGACTTTGAACGGCATAACAACCCGTATTTGTAGCCGCATTTCATAAATTTTTCGTATCTTTGCATCTCAAAATAAAACACACACGATGGCAAAAAATTTCACGTCAAGAAAAGAAAATTATTCGGAATGGTATAACGAACTGGTTATTAGAGCTGATTTGGCTGAGAGTTCGGCGGTTAGAGGTTGTATGGTGATCAAGCCTTACGGCTATGCAATTTGGGAAAAAATGCGCGATGCATTGGACAAAATGTTCAAAGACACTGGACATCAAAACGCTTATTTTCCGCTGTTTATACCAAAATCATTTTTCAGCAAAGAGGCATCGCACGTGGAAGGTTTTGCGAAAGAATGTGCTGTTGTGACGCATTACCGTTTGAAAAATGGCGAGAATGGCAAAATTGTGGTCGATGAATCCGCAAAATTGGAAGAAGAATTGATTGTTCGCCCAACCTCAGAAACCATCATTTGGGACACGTATCGCGGTTGGATTCAATCGTATAGAGATTTGCCGATTTTAGTAAATCAGTGGGCAAACGTCGTGCGTTGGGAAATGCGAACACGCTTGTTTTTACGCACAGCAGAATTTTTGTGGCAAGAAGGCCACACTGCCCACGCCACCGAAGAAGAGGCGATGGCCGAGGCGCGCCAAATGTTGGATGTTTATCAAACGTTTGCAGAAGAATTTATGGCGTTGCCTGTTTTGACGGGAACAAAATCGCCAAACGAGCGCTTTGCAGGCGCTTTGGAAACCTTTTGTATCGAGGCGTTGATGCAAGACGGTCGAGCCTTGCAAGCTGGAACATCGCACTTTTTGGGGCAGAATTTCGCGAAAGCGTTTGATGTAAAATTTTTGAGCAAAAACAACACACAAGAATACGTTTGGGCAACGTCTTGGGGCGTTTCCACACGTTTGATGGGCGCGTTGATTATGACCCATTCCGACGATAATGGCTTGGTTTTGCCACCAAAATTAGCACCAATTCAAGTGGTTTTTGTGCCGATTTACAAAGAGCAAGAGCAGTTGGATGCCATTTCTGAAAAAGTGAACCAAATCAAGAAAACCCTTGTTGCCAAAGGAATTTCGGTAAAGTATGACGACCGCGACACACAAAAACCGGGTTGGAAATTCAACGAATATGAGTTCAAAGGTGTACCCATTCGCGTCGCGATTGGTCAGCGCGATATGGAAGCCGGAACAGCCGAAATCGCACGTCGTGACACACTTGAAAAACAAACCGTTAAATTGGACGAATTGGAAACGCTTATTCCAACCTTATTGGACGAAATTCAAGAAAATTTGTTCAAAAAAGCCTTAGCGTTTAGAGAAAATAACACATCCAACGCCGACACGTGGGACGAATTCAAGGAAAAAGTGGAAAAAGGCGGTTTTATTTTGGCACACTGGGATGGCACGCCCGAAACGGAAGAGGCCATCAAATCCGCAACCAAAGCGACGATTCGTACGATTCCGCTACAAGCCATTGACGAAAATGGCAGTTGTATTTTCAGCGGAAAACCCTCGAAACAACGCGTTGTTTTCGCGAAAGCGTATTAAAGAACTATTGTAGGGGCGGGCAACCTCCGCCCCTACCGTATTCCAAAAGAAAAAGGGAGGCAGCAAGCACCTCCCTCCCAAAACAACAAACCAAATAACCAAAATATAAAGGCGACGCTTGCTATCGCCTTATTTCTTTAAAATCTCCAACCGAATGTCAACTTAAATTGCTGTGCAGAAACGTTGTATCTGTTGAACGGCAACAAGTCCCACGTGTACGGTTGCATATCAAAACTTCTCAAATTATTGACGTATGCGATGTCAATCGTAGTAGATCCAAGCACAAAGCCAAGTCCTGCCGTAAATGTGTGTCCTGAAAAGTTTTGGAACGTCGTGTTTCCGCTTTCAAAAGGCGACAGTGTGTAGTTGTAACCCACACGAACACTCACAGGGTCTAATCGGAACTCACCACCAACTCTAAACACACCTCCTGTGCCGTTGTTTTCTCTGATGAAATTATTGTTTTCGCTGTTGAAGCGCGGATCACCACCCGTAAATCGCATATTTCCAAAATTGATATGCTCATACTCGATACCAATCATGGCATAGCGTCCAATCACAAAGCCTAACGAGCCAATCAAGCGCATCGGCGTACGGAGGCTATATTCGAACTGGTCTAAGCGCTCTCTGTGATTTCCTGGACGAATGTGCTCCCCTGTTCCCGTTGCCTCAAGCGTCAGATTTTCGCGTAAAGAGAAACGTGTTGGTGTGTGAAATGCCAAGCCGATACGCATGAATTCCGCAGGTCTGACAATAGCGCCCAACTTCAAATTCACGCCCGTTCCGTTAATCTGCAACGATTCTCTAAGGTGCCAAGAGCGAAAATAGTTGCCGTGTGCACCATCTTCATCGACTTCTCTAAGGTTTCGCGTTTGACGAAAGTTGATAACCGGCATACCAACCGTTGCACCCAAGTACAACATGTCGCCAAAATTTCCACCAAAGGTCAAGAACCATTCGTTGATTCCGCCACGTGTTTCGGTCGTTTGAAATTGCGTGAGTCCATAGTGTTGCCACGCTCCATTTTCAGTCCACCACAAATCATTGGCATATTCTTGATGATCCTCATCCCAAAAAATCACCCCCGCTCGACGCGCAACGCCTTCTATTGTTCCTGCTGGCGTGCCTCTATTGTTTGCACTTTCAGCGATTTGATCCAAAACGGTCCAATTCACAAAACCCGTATAGGTTGAGCGGTTCCAAAAATCCGCTTTTCGGTTCACACCAAAGCCAAACTGCAACATTTTCCACGTGTTTGGAGAGTCTGAACGGCTGATATCAAACGCGTTAACCATTCCGAAGTTCATTACATTGAAATTCATTCTATCGTCAAATTGCCAGTCTGAGGTTGCATTATCAAGCTGCCGTGTTTCGGTAGAACCGATGCCCAATGTTGATGTGAATGAAATATCACTTCGCCTATAAATCCCGATACTTGCGGGATTCACCGTTAGTGCTGAAAGGTTTCCGCCCAAGGCGCCAAATGCCCCGCCCATCCCTACAAAGCGCGCATTACCGTGCAACGAAGGCATTGTGAAGGCAAGTGCGTACTGATGGCCGTATCGCAAGTCTGTCGTCTGTGCAAACAGCGGCGTCGTGATTACCGCCAGAATTGCTATTTTTAGTATTTTTTTCATTGTTATGTTGTTTTTGGTTGTTATCTTCTTCCGCCGCCACCGCTACTACCGCCACTTCTGCTGCCACCCGACGATGTTCCACTGCTTGGAGGCGGGCTACTTGACCTTGAAACGCTTGATCCGCTGCCACTGCTACTTGGAGGTGGAGGTGGACTGCTTTGGCGCGTACTGGTCGTTGTGCTTTGTCTGGTAGATGTTCCTTGTGACGATTGTCGTGTTGCAGGGCTACTAAACTCGTTGCCAGATCGTGTCGTTGATGTAGATACTGGGTTGTAACGTCTTGGTGTAGATTGTTGTGTTTGACCTTGTTGTGTGGTTTGTGTTGGTCTTTGCGGTTGTGTAGATTGTTGTGTACCGCTGCCGCGAGATGGCTGCGCCTGACCTTGTTGTGTTGGTCTTTGTTGCGGCTGTGTGGATGTTTCGCGCGTGCCTGTTGGACGTCCTGCTGCTGGTTGTTGGCGTGTGTTTTGTGGGAATGTCGCCACCTCTTGTTGTCCGCCTCTTGTCGGACGACCGCCTTGCTCCATAATTGCTCTTTCGTAGTTCGTTACGAAGTCGCCACCTCTCGTCGGACGACCGCCACCAACACCTCTGCCATCATTCGCATTCGGAGAAGCAATTGCGCCTTCACCGCGTGTTGGACGTGTATTGTTGGTTGGTAATCCAGTGTTTCCTGGTCTTGGCTGTGGCTGAAACTCGCGGAATCTCACCGTATTTCTGTCGTAGAAATTGTAGTTCCATCTGTAGAATGCCCAGTCGCACGGTCTGTGAAACGGATGGCGATGCCAGCAGCCCCAGTGGTGGTGGTGATGTCCCCATCCCCACGAGGGTGCAAATGCCCATGATGGCCCCCAGCCCCAAGCGTGCATCCCGTGATGCGAGTGCCACGACATGTGCCACGAAGGCGACATCCATGTTGGACGCCAGTAGATTCCCCAGCGTGCTCTTGGCAACCACCAACTTGACCCAAAATGGATACTTGTTCCAAAGTACATTGGCATACCGTTGAAAAAGAACATATTTGTGTGGAAGTTATGGAAGTAACTCGGCATAAAGAATCCACTGTGGAAACGACGTATTCTTTGCGAGAACATAAAGTCGTGGTAGTCATCCATGGTCAATGCTCTTGATGCTGGGATGTCATCGTAATGAAACTGTTGTTGTTGCTGTTGTTGCGCTTGTGCTTGTTGCTGACGACGAGCTTCAGCAACCGCTGCCTCACGTTGTGCCAAGCGTGCTTCGGCTTGTGCAACCGCTGCCTCACGAGCGATACGGTCACGCTCTCTTTGGTTGGCGGCGTCGGCTCTTGTGAAGAATTGGTCGTCGTGCGCATTGCTCAGGTTTTGCCCTGATTGGCAAGACACTAAGACAAGTGCTAAAATTCCGATGATGTAGATAAGTTTTTTCATTGTGGTCCCCCCTTTCTTTCCTTGGTGGATTTTTTTGAATGAGTAATTGTTTTTTTCGCTATTGAATCGAA
>Ga0209755_10007275_pt1 | contig 12018 bp, 6 predicted proteins | sample TergutCo191P1_FD_187301 | JGI IMG/M metagenome (GOLD analysis project Ga0209755, IMG submission 187301) | Cornitermes sp. P1 segment gut microbial communities from Petit-Saut dam, French Guiana - Co191P1 (SPAdes) (version 2) | ecosystem: Host-associated > Arthropoda: Insects > Digestive system >...
TTGCTGACAGCAAGCAGCGGGCGTTTCTTGATTTTTTCCTGTCAGCAAACCATCACATTCCGGTCATCCTCGTCTCCTGAGCCATTCATTTACCGACTCCCATCACAACATTTTCCTTCAAGTAATTCAACAATCATCCCATCCTTCCATTAGGAGAGAGCTGTGAATTGTCATACATCCTCGTAGTTCGGTGTTCTGTTGTTCGTAGGTTTGGTGTGCGTGATGATAGACGTCATGATAACTGTGATAGTAGCTGATGTGATTAGGTACATGGCGTCATGATGACTGTGATAGGAGCTGATGTGAATGTGTACATGTCGTCATGATGACTGTTACTGTAGGTGTTGGGAATGTGTACATGTCATGATGACTGTTACAGAAGGTGTTGGGAATGTGTACATGTCGTCATGATGACTGCTGTAGTAGGTGTTGGGAATGTGTACAAGGCGTTATGGTGACTCTTATAGTAGGTGTTGCGAATGTGTACATGTCGTCATGATGACTGTTATAGAAGGTGTTGGGAATTTGTACATGGCGTTATGATGACTGTTATAGAAGGTGTTGGGAATGTGTACATGTCATGATGACTGTTACAGAAGTTGTTGGGAATGTGTACATGTCGTCATGATGACTGTTATAGAAGGTGTTGGGAATGTGTACATGACGTCATGATGACTGTTATTGTAGGTGTTGGGAATGTGTACATGTCATGATGACTGTTGTAGAAGGTGTTGGGAATGTGTACATGTCGTCATGATGACTGTTATAGAAGGTGTTGGGAATGTGTACATGTCGTCATGATGACTGTTATAGTGGGTGTTGGGAATGTGTACATGTCGTCATGATGACTGTTGTAGTAGGTGTTGGGAATGTGTACATGTCATCATGATGACTGTTATAGTAGGTGTTGGGAATTTGTACATGGCGTTATGATGACTGTGATAGGGCCTGATGTAAATGGGTACATGGCTTGTTCGTTATGGTGATGATATTTGTACTTTCCAGCGTAGTTTTGTTTGTATTTTAATGATAGATGAGGGCTTTAGTGTACGAGTGTTGATTTAATTGCATGTCAGAGGCTTATTTTTGTATTTTGATTTTACACTCTTTTTCGGGATGTTTTTGATTAAAAAATCGCGAACATTGTTTTTATTTCGGTGGAATATCTCGGATGTGTATCAAGACGTTTGGATTTGTGAAAAACAAACACAACACCAGCAATAGTAATGCAAGGTTTAATTCCGTTATACGCTGTAATCTAAGTTTACAGGAAGAGTTTGCTTCACAAACTTTCGAGCTGACCGCTAGATTTATGGGAAATTTGTCACACCCTATCTAGGATAGGATTCAGTGACGGATCCATGATGAACGCGGTAACAACGGATGGGTTCCACGAAGACTGTGAGGTACTGCTGTCAGCCTCTCCGTGGAACTGTACAGTCGTTCTTAACGAAGGAACAACACCAGCGCCATTCTGTGTAGCGTGGTAATATATTTTCGGAAAGTATTAATTACTTTAACATAATGTCGTGATGAACGGGAAGTTATACATAAGTCTTGTGAAATATCGGTTTATTATCCGTTTGGTGGAGATAAGTGTTATATCGCATTAGAGCTGGATATGTGTGATTTCTGGAAGCGCCTCTTCATCATATCACCCGACGTCGCTGACTTTGGCAGCGTCTCATGGTAGTATTAATTGACACTTCCGGCTTTGGAATTGGGTTATGATCATATTACGTGACGATACGGTCTTGGTAGTGCCTCATGACAATATCACTTGACTGCCTGCCTTTGGAAGTGCCTCATGATTATATGACTTGACGCTGCTGCCTTTGGAAGTGCGTCATGGCCATATCACTTGACGTTCCTGCCTTTGGAAGAGCGTCATGGTCATATCACTTCACGCTTCTGCCTTTGGGAGTGCATCATGGTTATATCACTTAACGCGCCTGCCTTTCGAAGTGCGTCATGGTCATATCACTTGACGATCCTACCTTTGGAAGTGCGTCATGTTCCTATGACTTGACGCTCCTGCTTCTCCATAATCATATCACTTGACCCTTCTGCCTTTGGAAGGGCCTCATTATATATCACTTGACGCTTTTGACTTACCGAACTTCGATAAAACATCACTCCACGCTGCCGAGACACCATTCCTCAGGAGAGTTTGGACAATTCCTGAGCTGCACGAATAACGTGTGTCCAGTAGAGACGTGATCACTAAAGTGAGCAACAGTACCGGAAGCATTTAAACACAGAAATCATCAGGATTTATGTCTTAATTAGTAGTATCCTGTAATTCGCTGCGATGAAGCAGAAATAACGTGTTCTGTGCACAAAAAGAGACAGCAGATTGTGATAGGGACGTGACTCAGGTGACTCAGGCTGTAGATGCATTACAACAGTTACCGTTGTGTGACGAATTACCCAGTCGCTGACTGTGCGGTACGCTGAAGCTAAACGTGAAGGCTGCTAGACGTAACTGCCAATCCTCTGATAATGAGTTCTGTGAGTACCTTTACACGTAATTTGTACTGGATGGTGCATGTAACAGGAATTAAAATTGGTAATTGTAAAATTGATTTGTATGTTTATGTATACAGGGTTGTTCGAAATGATTGTCGGGGTTTTAACAACATGTCACCTCGTTCTCCAGGTGTAACCCCATGCGATTTCTTTGTATGGGGTTACGTCAAGGTTCAGATTTATGTTCCTCCTCTTCCCGCAAGTATCCCAGAACTGAAGGTACGAATCAGAACCGCCATTGAAACCATCACCGCTGACATGCTACAAACAGTTCGGAACGAACTCGATTATCGTGTTGATGTTTGTAGAATCACAAAGGGTACGCAAATAGAACACCTGTAAGGTAAGTAACAAAAACTTGGAGTGTTTTTCTATTCCATAAAAAATACATATACTCCTATCTCAAGTATATTGTTTATGGCAAGTTGTTAAAAACCCGACAATCATTTCGAATAACCCTGTATAATTACCACTGCTACAGATTTATGCACGTACAACATTAAATTTGCACCGTCGCTAAACTTGTATTTTTAAAGAAATACATTCGGTCTGTTGGCGTAAATGTTTTGTGTACTGCGTTTAGTCGTGCCGGTGGGCAGTCTGGGACAGACTTGATATCCTTAACACTTTAGTGAGAGTAGTCCCTTAAGACGATGGCCGTATTGATTATTGCCGTCTGGGGCGTGACGTGATGTTGCTTGTTTGGTAACTACCCACATTTGTGTATAACCTGCTGTTTCCTTCTGCAGGGAAGACGAATAACTGTGCCCAGAAAATGGGGGCAATACATTACTCAAAGACGCACTGACCTATCAAGTTATGCCGCGCCCCGCACGTGTATGCCGTGTCTTGGAATCCTCTGTGACAGAGTTTCCCAAACTTTTTTTTGATCATGGAACACTTTTTAACTTCGTAAGTATTTATGGAATACGTGTTTTGTGCTCCCACATTTATCAAATGGCAGTCAGCTTATCGAAATCTGATAGTAACGAAAATTTTCTTATATGAACAGTATCTTAAACTGTAGTCAGAGATAGTAAATTGTAACTGAATAAAAAAAATCCATGATTTTTTGGTTTTTCTCGATTTTTTCACGAAACACCTAATTACATCTCGCGGACATCCTCGCACCATAGTTTGGGAAACGCTACTTTGTGGCCATCTTCTGAAATCCAGTCCAGTGGGGGAAAGTTTGTATCATTGCTGTACCGCTGAATGTGGCCGTGTTGACTTTCTGGGGCAAGAAGTGATTACATTTCACTAAATGACTCACCGATGCATTCAGAATCTCCAGTCGTGGCTGTAGGCTGCAGCTGTTCTTTTCGTCTTGTGCAAAGTCGTCGCCGCGTTCGACGCTCTGCATGTCACGTGATCACTGCTCATTGTGGGGACTGCACTGGCAGACGTTACGTGACTCGAGCAGCTTGGCGCTTTTAATTCGGACTATAGTAAAGGCTTCGGGTTGGGGTCCCGGCCGCGTAGAGCTCAAATTGAACATCTTTCAGATAAGAGGCCTACACTGGGATATGTTGAAGAGCATTTTCTGCCAGTTACATGTGCAGTTAAACAGTCACTCTCATCACAAAAGAACTTATAGTTTTGTGCACCGTTAATCGTTTAACCCTTTGACGCCTAACGACCCCCAAACCTCTAAACGTTGCATTTTATATATTTATTCAACAAATATAGGTACTGAATATATTAAACATGGTATATACTTTCCGTTTTTTCCCCCTCTTCAAAATGCAGTTTGTTTCATAATTCTAACATATTTGGTTCCTGTATATTCACAATTTATATACAGGGTGTGCTAAAATTAAAAAATAATTCCGGCGCCAAAAAGGTTAACCGTCATCACGAAGGAACTTCCAGGCTCGTGTGGAGTTAATCGTTCACTGTCATCGTAAAGTTTCTGTTGTCACGTTGTATAAGTAGAGGTGATACAGCATCGTAAAAATCCCACAAGCTCTGTTCCCATTAATGTAACACATACTGGATTTCGTATGTAGAGATAAGCCCATTGGGAAGTGTTCTTTAGAAACTGATAATCATTGAGCTGTTGAAGAAATTTGTGCTATTTCTTGCAACCCGAAGGTTCATTACCGTAGTTACAAGACTGACACCACGGACCTCTATCCCGATTCACTTGTATCCAATTTCCAGCCACGAAACGATTTTTTAAGGTTCGTTTTAATGTTATCCTCCATCCACTCCCAAGTTTACGCAAATGGCCTTTCCTTTTGCACTTCGCCTTATCCAACTAAGTACTTTAGACACGCGCGGGCACGTGCACACACACGTGCACACACACACACACACACACACACACACACACAACACACAAATGCACACGCGCACACACACAACCACCACACACACGCACACGCACGCACACACAAATCATTCTGCGAACGTACTTTTTGTTGTTTGCTTCTACGAAACGGGACGTTGGCTATAAATATTGCGGGTAAAATCTTGATAGGCCAGAAGTATTCGTTAGCATTCCGGCACTTTAAACTCGAATAACCTTGCTGAAATTCCTAAATGTGCGATGTCTCGCCTGTAGAACCCGAGTAAACTATTAACACTGCCGATTTAGTAGTATTATACCATCAGTTAGGTATGCTACTGTATACCAGAAGATGGAATTCCTAGGAACTACAGAGCTTGAATTGGACATTTTACAGCGACTTGACTATATATCCGGCATTATTTAAGCATTTCTGCCGTTTGGAATTCAGACGGTTTGACTTTCTGGGGCGGTCATTCAAATTTCAAGTTTTTCCGTTTGACCCCTTATCATAGATGGGCCCCAGATTTTTATTTGTGGTGTTAAACTTTGTCTTGAGCAAGTAGATCCTCTTTGTAGGGTACGTAGCTAGATAACTCAGATAGGAAGGTTGTTTCCGGGTCGTCAGTTGGTATGTCGAATGGTGAAAATAATTTGAACATTGAAGGGAAACGTGTGTTGGCTAATTTGCAGAAATTTGTCGAGGCGATGTCCAGGATACCAGTGTGAAATAATGCCAAATATTGGTACAGGTGTGAGAATACTGGAGGTTTGGCGCGAGGAGAAGAATAAAAGTTACAGATGGTAGCTAGGTAGAGGTACTCTCAGGCCTGCACGTGATTAAACGAAAAATTCCAAGGAACAGAATCCTTGCATATCTGGCAGTCGCTCAGATACTCAGAAATGTTACTTATCTTATGAAATCTGCGTGTTCGTGGCCGTATTCAGAAGCTTGCGCAGCCAGCTGAATCCATCTTGCACCCCCACATAGTGTTTCTTTGAAGTTTAATTTTACGAATATATTTTTCCATTCGTCACCATGTCACCCAAGTGCTCTTCTGTTAGGTTTCCAGTTAAGACGTTATTACGTGCTATATGCCAGTGCTGTTTGCATGTCCCATTCATCTTATTTACCTATATTTGATCATCCTAATAATGTAGGATGAAGAATGCAAACTGTGGGAATGTGTAAGGAGGAATACAAGTACACAAAGTCACAATGTTACGTGGTGTTGTCCTTGAACTGATTAGCCTTCCATAATCCCAAAGGGACAGAAATGTTTTCCTTGATGAACTTCTTGAAGAGAAAAACAAGCTATCTGTATACCGCTTAAAAGTTTAACTGGAACTTCGCTCAGGCTTAGCCTATTCTCGAAGTTCGGTGATCGCGAGATTGTTATGTATAATTGTGTATTGTACGATGATACACCGGGGACGGTGTAGTAGCAACAAGCGTTACTGAACGGCTTAGGGTACACATTGTATTAGGCGAATCATAATAATGCGAAAATATAGATTTCCGTTATGTTTTTGAGTACTTCAGGATCTGAGATTTCCGTTGTGTTTTTGAGTACTTCCGGGTCTGAGATTTCCGATGTGTTTTAGAGTACTTCCGGATCTTAGATTTCTGATATGTTATGAGTACTTCCGGATCTTAGACTTCCGATGTATTTTGAGTACTTTCGGATCTTAGATTTCCGATGCGTTACAAGTACTTCCGGGTCTTAGATTTCCGATGTGTTACGAGTACTTCCGGATATTAGATTTCGGATGTGTTACGAGTATTTCCGGGTCTTAAATTTCCGATGTGTTTTTGAGTATTTCAGGATCTTAGATTTCCTATGTGTTTTTAGTACTTCCGGATCTTAGATTGCCATAGTGTTTTGGAGTACTTCTAGATCTTATATTTCCGATGCGTTTTGAGTACTTCCGGAACTTAGATTTCCTTCATGTTTTTAAGTAATTACGGATCTTGAAACGCGCCATGACCACTTGTTCCCAGCAACGCACTATTCATAATTTTCTTGTTGTTTACCATTCATAAGCTGTGACAACGTAGTCACTGAAGTGACTTCCCGTAGGCTGGACGACCAAGGTTGAGTTCTTGGCAGAAACTGCGATTTTTCTCTTACTCACGTCTTCAGAAGCTCCGGGACCCACACATAGTCCTGTGAGATGTAAACCTGGAGCTCTTTATCGGAGTGAAAGAGTGCCGAAGCATAAAATCGACCCATTACCTCCATTTAAGAATGCGCGGTTGTAGAACGCGGAACTCTTGAAGAACGAAACAGTGTTTAACTTTACCGTTGCTCATTCTGTCGTCCACAATGCCATAGTCACAGAAAACACGTCACAGACTTTTCCCAGGCAATAAATTCGCATTTAGTCACGAGATTTATGTCATATTTTATCTGCAAGAGAGTAAGCATTACTTGACTTGTTTGTGTAGGGTCTGAGACTCTCTCCAGCGGCACAGTACAAAGGCCACAATAGCCGTGATTAATTACCCCCGCTATGCAATATAACGCTGCAAGTGAAGCTATCGCCCGGATCTGTTGCATTATTCTGTACGGACTAGGACAATCAGTTCACGAAGTTTTCTAAAGCACCTTTTTCGTAAAGAGGCGTGCGTAAGATACCATCTGTGTATGAACCAAAAATGGAGTTCGCCAAGCTAAAAGAAACGTTTTATATGTGTGTCACACGGGAACCTTCCTCTGCAGGAATGAATGTATAAACCTCGCCATTGCAATTCTTTTTTTTAGAAATTTTAGGCTGTCATTACCTGCGCCATTAATCTTCGTGTACGTGACCCTATGTCAGGTGTTTTGCTGAAATTTGTGAACGAGTTACAGTGAAAGTAAAATCACTTTTAATTTGTACTTCGTTATTTGCGTGTTTAAGGTTACTGTAGGCATGTGTTGCCACTGTGGCGCTAGGTGGAAACTACAACAGCAGAGTTAGTAGGTTGAGACATGTAGAATGTTGCACACAATGTAAAGTACACGGGATTTCCAAACTATTTTTACCCCCCTTTATTCTTGATGTTTGTTTCTTGCAGATGTTGAGTGCCCTATTTATTGTTAATTAGGTAAAGGATGCAGAAATTGCTAATTTTCTGACACGTAGTGAACCGCAGTTGGTTAGAAAATTATACCCTCGAAAAGAAAGTTGATGGAAGAGAGATGTTACCGTGGTGATTCGGAGAGCTGCTTGTTTAAAACCGACCGAAAATGTGAGGTGCAGAATGATATTCCTCCGAATGGGACTCGCCCCATAGAAATGACGGATTTCTATAAATAAATAGATCCCTGCAAAAACTGACGTCACTGATTTGTATAGTTTGATGATTTTTTAAGCCCACGTTTCTGAAACGGGAATTTTTGGACCGAACAGGTATTGAAAGAGATCAAAGTCGACGAACACTGCCAACATGTCTGTTCATAATCATTTGTCTTCTCATTTCACATTTAAGAATCTGAACATGAAGATGTAAAAACCCAATACTTTACCTGTTTTTCTTTGTGGGAATGAAACTTATTCTGTGGACATGGGGAAAGACATCGATTGAGTTTATAGCACAGGGTGCTGGGAGAATATTGGGTTTAGGGGAGAGGAAGTAGCAGAGGGGTGGACAGAACAGGCCTACATTAGTTGGTAGTTTTTACATATTAATAATAATAATAATAATTGTTATGTAAAGAGAAAGGTAAAGCAATCCAAGTACAGGCCTGTTACAGACCCACAGGGGTTTAGAAGGATGAGGCTCCCAGATGTCAAGGCAGTTTGCACATGAAATTGGTAAGGTTGTCAGCTTGCCATTGTTAACGTTATTATATAAAAATGAATGAGATAAGCGGAACGTAAGAATGTAAGAAATGTACCCAAAATATTAGTCTCGAAACTTGAAGGGGGTAATCCACTTTAAGGTCCCGGAGGTGGGTGGGAGGAATCTGTTAGCAAGGATCGTAAAGAAACAGGTGTGAAAGTGTGGACTGAGTTCAACTTGCTTGGCATCCAGTGAAGGGCTCGTTTCAAAGCCAGAAATAAACTTCGGGTTCCATAAAAGGGCAGGCATTTCTTGACCGGCTGAGAGACTATTGGCTTTTGAGGCAGGATAAACTTAATTATACAGAATGTTCCGCGAAACTTGTGCCAAAATTCAGATTGTTGTTGTATGAGTCGTTCTGGCCGTTCCGCGATACATTCTGTTTATTCGCTCTCATCCGTTGTGGGTCAGCGGAAACATGCTGTGTAACATGCTGTGTAACATGCTATGTAACATGCTGTGTAACATGCTATGTAACATGCTGTGTAACATGCTGTGTAACATGCACGTGGTGCACCTGTCTAGTTTCAAAATACGGTAGTGTTTTGAAAGCAAATTGTGCGGTTTTCTATGAGTTTTGCGAAACCGGAACTGGAAAGGTCATCTTAGTCATACCCCTAGAAATGTTCTCAATGGACTGTCAACACCTGAAAAGTACGAGTCAAACTTTTATTATTCCGTATACTTTTTTGGTCTATGGCTTAATATGAAAGGGATGCAACAATATTAGAACATTTTCTTTTGTGGATTTTGGTCGATGTGTACAGCATATGAGCTGGTGCAGAATTAGTGTAAGTGCCTAATGGACTTTATCATTCTTATTACTTTTTGTAAATGTAGTTCATTTCCGCAGTATGACTTTCAAACGAATTTGGAATTCAATATATTCCTCCAATGATGTCACTGTTTGGATTAAAGCATCCATAATATTTAGGGTCTAATTTAGAGGATCAGCCGACACGTCTGGAGACCCCCCAGCCTCCTACCCAACAAGTAACGTGGATAAAACAGTGGGAAGGCGGGAGTGGTGAAGTTCACAACAAGCTTCAATTGAATGTTTTGTAGAACGCTACCTCTGTGTTTCTTGTATTCCTACGTAGCGTTGACAGGAAGAAACTTTACCTTTAGTGGGCAGTTAATTACATTTTAAATTTTGTGTTATGGGAAGGAAAGAGACACCTCTTGCCCCCGTCCCCCCAACCTGAAATTGAGGCAGTTATTGCCACCCCACGACTGAAATTGGAAGAGTACTGTAACGACGCTGTGGCTTGTTGCAGACAATATGCCGGAGCGACTGCAGGAGACTGACGATGAAGGTATCGAACGGGATTCGGGGGAAGGAGATGACGAGTCCGGCAGCTCTCCGCACCACACCACACTGACGAAAGTCATCGACGTGAGTAACATGCTTATGAGACCTTAAAAGATAGAGTTAGTTCTAGAAGAAACACAAGCCCAAAAAGACTGAGCTCCGAGGTTCTGTTGTCCCTTTCATTTTCCCTTCTTCTGTACCCGCACAGCTGTGTCCCGAAGTACACAAATACAACAAAGGTTTATGCAACTTTCACACTGATATTTTCCTTTGTAGTTCCCTCACACAATTTCCTTGATCTTGTGTGACCAGAGTCTTACATTTTGGATACTATAAAGCCGATCGGAAATCCAAGGCGAAGCCGACTTGTCAGTGACATAGCGGATTTGTTTGGACTTTCTTGTTGTCCCACTCTTCAAAATCTTTTTATTTGACTTGACGAATTGACGACTTTTGTGAACATATACACTAAGCGTTCGTGTATTCGAAATCCAACCTGGAAGTAACTGACGAGAACACTTGCAGCTAATGTTACAGTTCCATTCTTTCGTGTTTTTCCGTATGTTATATATATGTGAAGTAGACATCCATGTGTGTCTCTAATTTGAATGAAAGCGTGGAATTATGTCAGTGACCTTTCCGACTCGCATGAAAATGATCCGCGACGAAACGAAGGTGAACACTGTGTTTCGCTAGGACCACCATATTTGCATGACTGCAGGGTTCCGCCGCGGTGTATATGAGATCCTCGCTATTGTGGGAATTTACGCAGCGTAGATTGGCAGTTATGTACCAACTAAGTAACTACCAGTCTACGCTGCGTAACATCGCAGAAGAATGAAGATCTTGCATCTGAATTTGCTGATAGTCAGGTGGCTAAAGGCGTTGTGCTGTACTAACATCGCGAAGGAATTCCCATCAAAGGCGATCGACGCCTACCAGCGTCTGCTACTGCTGGGCTCACTTGCGACCCCACTAGCCTTAAGAAGGGCATCAGTGGAGGGTGCCGAGACAGTCTTTCCACTAGGGGTGGAGGAAGTAATGGGACACTCGGGAGAAATGTGCATAATGAGGAGTTCGATATGTGTTCCCTCCACCGTATATTACGATTATGATAAACTAAAGGAGGATGAGACGGACGGAGCATACAGCACGCATGGGTAACACAAGAATTGCACACGTAGTTTGTCGGAGAGTGTAAAGGTAAGAGACCAGGTTAAAGAACTAGGCACAGTGGTATCATAAATTAGCAGGGAATACGAGTGTGGGGCTGGTTGCGTGTAATCTGGGGTATCCAATCCGCGTTCCGCCATGTTACGTTATGCGGTCTGCGGTCACATATGTAAATTACATATGTACTATAAAAATTACAGAACACTTCAGGTGGTTATATTACCGTTTATTGTGATTTTTAAATGCGCAGCCCATAAAGCAGCCTACAATCATGGATTTACTCATTTACAAAAAAAAAAAGTGTTGGACCCTGCTAGTGGTATGTAAGATCGGCGTATGCTGTTTCGGGAAGTAATCGCTGTGCTTTGCCAGATTCTTACGAAACACGTACATACACACATGATGTGGACATTATTCAAAGACTTTAACGTTAAACATGGCGGTACATGTACCAACCACTTCTATACGATCACCCTTCGTAACTTTGTTGTCCCGACGCGCTCAGTCTGGTAGGTGATCCTCTTACGGAAAACGGGTGTGGTTCACCGAATCACATATAGTTTTAATTATTTCTATTTTTACTTGTTGTTTTATTTACTCAGTTTATTCTTGATATAAAATAATGGACCACTATATCCAGTAAAACAGCTAGATCATTTCTAAGAAACTGACACAGTCACTTCTCTGTACTCCTACTTACACTACACTCGTACGCGACTGAATTCGCACTGGATTGGATTGCTAGCTTCCGTTATCAGCTCTTAAGCTTTTCGGTGTTTAAATCTCTCCCGTCCTACCTATCACCAACGGTCCCCAATATACATTGACAGATTAACTTACAATGCGTGCCATGAACCGTCCGTAACTGACGCCAGCAATCCTAAG
>Ga0209755_10007276_pt1 | contig 12017 bp, 11 predicted proteins | sample TergutCo191P1_FD_187301 | JGI IMG/M metagenome (GOLD analysis project Ga0209755, IMG submission 187301) | Cornitermes sp. P1 segment gut microbial communities from Petit-Saut dam, French Guiana - Co191P1 (SPAdes) (version 2) | ecosystem: Host-associated > Arthropoda: Insects > Digestive system...
AGAATTTTTTACTAAACAGCTTAACCCCTTCTGTCAGAACCCCGATTTACAGGATTGCGAAGTCTAGCGCAAACCGTGGTTCAGACGTTTTTTCACAATAGGAGACATACTATGAAAACACCTCGTTTTCTCGTGGCGGCATGCATTGCGCTTGCCTTGGCATTCACATTTTCCTGCTCATCCGACGATGACAGCGACCCACCGCCAGCACCGGTTCAGCTCAGCTCTTCCGGCGGCGGCGGCTCCAGCTCCTCCGATGGAGGCAGCAGTTCTTCGGATGGCAGCTCCAGCTCCTCCGATGGAGGCAGCAGTTCTTCGGATGGCAGCTCCAGCTCAGAGCAGGCCAGCAGCTCCAGCGATGGCGGCAGCAGCTCCTCCGATGGCGCGCAGGCGGGCATTGGCTGCAGCATTGATGATTACAGTATTGTTAAGATAGGCAACCAGTTCTGGATGGCAGAGAACATGAACTGCGAAGTTGACGGCAGCGAGTGCTATGAAGGAGATCCAGCCAACTGCGTCGATTACGGCAGGCTTTACACTTGGGAAGCGGCCACGTTAGTCTGCCCCATCGGCTGGCACTTGCCCAGCGACGATGACTGGAACGAGCTGTATGCTGCAGCGGAAGAAGACCCAGGCGAATGTTCAGATGAAGATGGCTATTGCCCAACGGCTGGCAAGCATTTGAAATCAAAAACAGGCTGGGAAGACTGCGGCCCCTCTGATTCAGGCAGCACTTATTCGTGCGAAGACACTTATGGCTTTTCGGCCCTGCCGGGCGGTGTCGGCTTCTCGGATGGCGGTTTCGACGATGCTGGTTACTTCGGCGGCTGGTGGAGTTCCAGTGAGTGGGACGTTAGCGGCTACGCCTACTACCGGGACATGTACTACGACAACGAGTTCGCCGGCAGTGGCCTCGACGTTAAGACTTTCCTGTATTCTGTCCGTTGCGTACAAGATTAAACCCATTGTCTGAACCGTGATTTTCTTGATTTTCTCAGCATTGTGCTTAACAATCATGTTAATCCCTTAATCATGAAAATCGTGGTTCAGACGTTTTCCAAAGGCAAAAGAGGGGAATTAAATAACAAGCGATTCTATTCCCTATAATACTCATCCACAATAAATTCTGCGCTTTCTGCCCACATGAGGCATTTCGTCTTTTGCAGAAGCTTATATGCATTGGATTCCAAAAATTTAAGATACGCATCTTCAAATGATGTTTTTTCTTTTTCTGCAATAATAGAAACCACGTGCTCTATCTTGAATAAAATATCAGTTGTTATGTCTTGCCCTTTATATAAATACTTAGCCTGCATTTTTCTCTTGCCCAATTAAAGTTAAACAAGAAAGAGAGTTTTCGGTATCTGCTTCCTAGCCAAAATATCTTCCGCAAAATGAAAGCTCTCGTCTAAATCTTGGGTGTGCAAAGCTCCGTAGTTTTTGCGAATTAAATAGTTAATGTTATTTTGCATAAACAAAGCCAATGTGTCTTGCGGAGCAAGATTATATTTTTGCGAATATTCCTCTACGGCGACCACAAGCATCAGGTTTGCATCCCTTTCTGCTTGAGTCATTTTCAGGAGTTGATTCCGCATAAACACAAATATAGAAAAATATTTTCTATATTCTCTATAATGAAGCTATCTGTTGCACTTTACCCAATTTACGATCCGCATAAAAAACATGCGCATAGCTTGGCTGCTAAGGTTTGGGCATCTAAAATAATAGGATTGCTTTCCGGAAGACCTTCGTTGAAATTAAGCGTGTTTTTTACAGGGCAAATGCTGGAAGCTCTAAAGTCTGAGGTTAAACAACTGAATGAATTCGTAGCAAATGGGCAATTGGAATTTTTAGGCGGAGCATATAACGATGCCATGCTTCCTTTATTCCCCGAAGAACTTCAGGAATTGCAACTCAAAAAGCACAAAAAAAATCTGGTCTCATTAATGGAACCGGCAGGTTATTTTTGCAGGTCTCATGCCTGGGAAATAGATTTAATAGAGACTCTTGAAAAATGCGGCTTTGAATATGTCCTTATGCCGGATGTGTCTGTTCAAGAGGCGTTGGGCAGGAAGGCTACGGTATCAGGGTGGTTTGCTGCGGAATATGGCGGTTCGTTTATGCGAATTTTAACATATTCGCAAAGTTTGTCTCAAGCCTTTCAAAACAGCCTGCGCCCGGAGATAATAAATTCTCTGAAAAATTTTAACGATTTAGGTGGCGTAAACTGCATTCTTTTGAATGTAAATCTGGATGAAGCTGTTTTAAACAGCGAATGGTTGCAGGCTTTAGACACCGCAAGCGCTGAGGGGCTGGACGTTGAGCACAACCTGCTTTGCCAGGCCGTGCAAAACCAAAAAGCGGTCGGCAAGGTTAACTTGACAAGTTATTCCTCTTTTGCCCCGAGCTGCAGGGATATTCTTTTGAGAATGCCAGAAATTAATTTTTTGCACAAGAGAATTTTAAATGTATATTTTAAAGCTCGTTCCTTGAGCAATCACTCAATTCAGAAAAAAGTTTTTGAGAGCCTATTGAAAGCAATGCCTCAAAATTACTTTAAAAACTCCGCAGACGGGATGCAGCGCGACTTTGTGAGATTCCAGGCGAATCGCGCGGTTATGGAAGCGGAAAAAATTTTGCGGGACAATGACGCTCAAGACGGCATAAGATTTGCTTCCCAAGGATTTTTTCTGGATGGCAACCAACAGGTTTTATTCAGCAATCCTTATGTAGAATGCTTAATTGAACCTGCGCTGGGTGGCTGGATGCGCTCGCTGGCGTATCGCCCGTCTTTTGCCGAGCTGGCTTGCTCCATGCGCGATGACGGCGAAGTTTCTCCGCTTTTTTTAGACCATATTTGTCCCTTTGAATTTGAAAATATGGAACAAAGGCATTCATGGATAAGCGATCGCCGAGGAGTTTTTTTGAGCCCTTATGAAAGCTCTGTTAAAACGCTGGGAGACAAAGTGCAGATATTGCTTTCCGGCGAGCATAATGCGTCTTATTTGGGGAAGGAATATTTGTTCAAGGTGGAGAAAGTTTTCAGTTTAAAGAACAACGATTCAGAGATTTTGGCCAGCATATCTATTACGAACAACTCTTTCAATGCTTTTTACGGAGAATTTGCTACGGAGCTTTGCCTTGGTTTTCGCTATGATGACATTCGCGGGCAGTCGCTGAGAATTCAGGGGAAAAAGATAAAAATAGAGCTTTGCAATACTTTTTACAGCAATGTAAAAAAAATTGATTTCAGGGACAGATATTTTGGCATTGGTGCCTCTATTGATGTGAACAAGGGCGCAGATGTTTTATGCACGCCTGTTTTGGGCATAGGTTCTGTTGCGGCACCTAGCTCCGCCCAGGGTTTAAGGCTTGCTTTTTTTCGCAAGGTTGAGTTGAAAGGGCAGGAGAGCGAGACTTGCCATTTACGCATCAAGTTAAATGGAGGAGGATTTTTGCTGTGAAGGTGAATATAGATTTTGCAATGGAAGTTTTTAAGAATGAGACATTGCTTGAATTCAAAGGCGATTTAAAATCAGAGCATTTTTCTGCTGTGCGTGAGTTATTGTTTTCTTCGGTTGAAGGTTCAAATAAGGTTTATTTTGTAAATATTGAGCAGGTTAGATTCAAGGACAAAAACTATTTGAGCATGTTTTTGGATTTTTTGAATTTTGTAAACGGCAAGGAGTCCGAACTTGTCTTTATTTTTCGCAATGAAAGCTGCGCGCGTTTCTTTGGCCCGTTTTTCAACATATTTAAAATCTACGATTCAAAGGAGTCTTACAGAAAAAATACCGGTCTTTGGGAAAAGTTAAAGGCAACCGGCATAACTTATCAACGGAGTACCGGATTGCGTCTTGCGCCGGGAGTCGCAGTAGTTTTTTTGGTTTTGCTGGCTGGCTGGCTTTTGACTTTGTTTTCCATAATATCAAGCCAAGACCAGGATATTCGGGATAGAGAGGTTATGTTGAACGAGTTGCAAAACAAGTACAAGCGTTCTATCCAGGCATTGGACGATTTAAAGGCTTCCGTGGCTCCGCTTAGAAGCATGGGCTTTGATGTGGACACTTCGAGGCGGGTACCTCTTGGAGCAATCAGCGATTGGGAAGAGTTTTTGAGGGAGCGGGGGAGGTGATGAGATCCTTGGCTTCCCAGTATTTCTCTAAAACGAGATCCAAAATCCTTTTCTGCTGCTCTTCGCAAATAGGATAGCATGCAGGTTTTACTTCTCCGCATAGTCTGGTGTATGTAGGATATTGTATATAATATCCTCCTTCGCCATCCATTAGCTGAAGCCCGCTGATTTTGAATAAATGATTAAAGGTTATAGCTACAAAAGCTTTAGCTCTGCAGGATGTATCATCATTAAGCTTAACCTTAATGGTCGTAAATTCTAGTTCTTGCATTTAGGTAAATATAGCAATTTTTGTACACTTTGTCAAGGCTCTTTTTCCTTCTTCCCCCCTATTCATTGAATATTCATTTACAAACATGTTAATATGCTGCAAAATAACCTTATCATCCTCAATTTGAGCATGTTTTCTGATAAAGTCGGTAATGGGCTCCGGGCGTTCCCAAGCGAGCCGCAAACTCTCCTGCACGCACAAATCCATCTGTTTGGCAAGTTCCTCCCCCAACTCTTTCTTAATAACCGCGCAGCCCAAAGGAACCGGCAAATTCAGCTTTTGCTCCCAAAACTCCCCCAAATCCGCAATTAAATGCAACCCATCTCTCTCCCATGTGAAGCGATGCTCATGAATGGTAACTCCCTGCTTTATTTTTTTTTCGCATAAATTCCGGTATAATTCATCAAATCGCATATATTTTATATCAGTATGATTGCGCCAAAACTTAAGCAGCTTCGCTGCCGTTGTATTCTCCCCGGGCAAATAAACCGGGCTTTCCGCATCAAAATCCCCACCGGCAGAAGATAAAAGCAAAGGCCCGCAGCCATAACCCATAGCACCGCCGCTGCTCAAAACGCTATATTTATCCTCGACAAGGGGATAAACTGCGCAGCTTATTTTAGCCATGTCCAGCTCACCCCTTAAAACTTTCTCATTCAAAGTCTGGACATCAGCAAATTCAACCGAAATCGGGCAGGGAGTTTTGACCTTGCCTTCAATCAGGTTCTGATAAATAAATGTATCGTTTGGGCAAGTGGAAATCCCCAATTTCAACAAAGAATCGCCAGCCACTAAAGTTGCTTCATCCCACGCATTCTGCTTCTCAGCCATGCGCCTATTTCTTCAACCGGATGCCGGCGAATAGCGGTGTTCGCTTCTATCAAGCGACGATTATCAACTCTGTTGGATTTGCCTTCGTTGAAGGGTGCGCCTATCACGTCTTTGCCCTGTGCCTGCATAAAGTTTTCCAAAAGCGGAACGCAGCTGTTTGCGAATAGATAGCAGCCGTATTCTGCGGTGTCGCTGATAACACGGTTCATTTCGTAGAGTTTTTTGCGAGCGATAAGATTTGCTATCAGCGGAGTCTCGTGCAGAGATTCGTAGTAGGCAGAGGCCGGCTTCATGCCTGCGCTTACCATGGTTTCAAATGCTAGCTCAACGCCGGCTTTTACCATGGCTACCATTAAAACGCCTTTGTCAAAATATTCCTGCTCTGTGATAGGATGTTCAGACGGAGCGGTTTTTTCAAAAGAAGTTTTGCCTGTAGCGTCACGCCAAGCCAAGAGCTTTTTGTCCGCATCGGCCCAGTCTTGCATCATTTTATCTGAGAAGTGGCCGGAGAGAATATCGTCCTGGTGCTTTTGGTACAGGGGCTTCATTATCCCTTTCAATTCTTCGGAAAGTTCGTAAGCCCGTATTTTTGCCGGGTTGGAAAGCCTGTCCATCATGTTTGTTATGCCGCCCTGTTTTAAGGCTTCGGAAATTGTTTCCCAGCCGTATTGCAGCAGTTTAGAAGCCCAATTAGCGTCTATGCCCAGTTGAACCATGCGGTCAAAGCAGAGTAGCGTGCCGGTTTGGAGCATTCCACAGAGTATTGTCTGCTCTCCCATCAAATCGCTTTTAACTTCGGCTATAAATGAGCTTTCCAGAACTCCGGCCCTGTCGCTGCCAAGGCCAACGGCGTAGGCTTTTGCGTAGTCCAAACCTTTGCCTTCAGGGTCGTTTTCTCTTTTAACCGCTATCAATGCCGGCATGCCGAATCCACGCACGTATTCGGCACGAACCTCAGAACCCGGCCCTTTTGGCGCAACCATTATTACGGTGATATCTTCCCTTATTTGCATCCCTTCTTCCACGATGTTGAACCCGTGGCTGTATAGGAGCGCAGCGCCTTTTTTCATAAAAGGCATGGCTGCTGTAATTACTTTGGAATGCTGTTTGTCCGGGGTCAGGTTGCAAACCAGATCTGCGTTGGGGATTAGCTCTTGATATACGCCGAATTTGAATCCTTGCTCGATTACATTTAAAAAACTTGCGCGTCTTTCTTCTATAGCTTCTTGCCTAAGCGCATAAGCCACGTCCAGCCCGCTGTCTCTTAAATTTAGCCCTTGATGCAAGCCTTGCGCTCCTGCGCCGATAATCACGATTTTTTTGCCTTTTAACGCTTCTACGCCTCCGGCAAATTCCGAAGCATCCATAAAACGGCATTTTCCGAGTTCTTCTAACTGAACTCGTAGCGGCAAAGAATTGAAATAATTCATCTGAAACCTCTTTTTTTGTATGGGAAAATATAGAAAATGCTGAAAAAGCCAGACATCATCGCTAGGCCGGCAACTTTCTTTTTCTACTTTCCACTTGATGCCCAACATGCTTTATATTGTCAGCACTCCTATAGGCAATCTGGAAGACATAACTTTCAGAGCAGTTAGAGTGTTGAAAGAAGCATCATTGATTTTGGCGGAAGATACAAGACACAGCAAAGTGCTGCTAGACCATTTTGGCATTTTAACAAAAATAGAAAGCTATCACGATTTCAACAAAGAGCAGGCAACGCCGAAATATGTGGAATATTTAAAAAATACAGGCGACATAGCCCTGATAAGCGATGCCGGAACACCCGGCATTGCAGACCCGGCTTTTAATCTGGTAAGAGCCTGCAAAGCGGAAAACATACCGGTAAGAGCCATACCCGGAGCCAATGCCTTGCTAACTGCGCTTGTAGCGAGTGGCTTTGCGACAGACAGATTCAGATTTGAAAATTTTTCCCCAAAGAAGAGCGCTCAAAGAAAGCATTTGCTGCAAAAATTGAAAAACGATGCCAACAGCACTCTGATTTTTTACGCTAGTCCGCACAACCTGATTAAATTTTTAGGTGAAATAAAAGAAGTATATGGCGAAGCAAAAGTAGCCCTAATGCGAGAGCTGACAAAAAAATTTGAAGAGCATTTAACAGGTACCCCAACAGAGCTCCTAGAACACTACAAAACCAAAACCCCAAAAGGCGAGTTTGTACTATTAATTGATAAAGTGGAGAATTGAGAATTGAGAATAGATAATCATGTAAATCATTTAATCATGTTAATCGTGATTCTGACGTTTTCCTGTGCTACAGTGCTTCCTCCTCCCGGTGGGCCGGAAGATAAATTGCCTCCCAGGGTTAGTGGGACAACTCTTACTCCTAATTCAATAAATCAAAGCCTGAATTTGGATTTGACATTGCAATTTGACGAATGGATAATTCAAAAACCGCCAAACGGAGCGATTGCTATTTCTCCGCCTATTTCCGGAAGGCTGCGGTTGAAAGCCGATGGCGATAAATTGCGCATCTATGCCACAGAACCTTTGGATTCAAATACAACATATACGCTCACCGTCACAAATGCCATAAAAGATTTGCGCAATAATCCGCTGGAAAAACCTTTCCAAATTTTATTTTCCACAGGAAGCTTTTTGGATAGCCTGAAAACGGATTTTTACGTGATTCTTCACGATTCTTTGACAAGAAAAAAGAAATTTCCGGTGGTTGCGTTTTATCCTATAGGTTCAGCGCGCGCAAGCAAAAGATATTTGGAAAAATTCAGAGACTCTACGCTTACCGCAGAAACAGACACTATTCCGAACATAACAAAGGAAATTCCGCAGTACATGGCTCAAACCGATAGCCTTGGGCGCGGAACTTTGCAAGGAATGCAGGCGGGTTTATATTTAGCCGTGGCTTTTTTGGATGAGAATAATAACCAAAGGCTGAATATGGAAAGTGAAATCGCCGGCATTGCGGCTTTTCCTTTTGAATTGAATAAAGAAAAAAAACTGCTCCGTTTTTCCCTTGGAGATTTAGATACCTCTTTGGTAAATCTTGACGGAGTTTCTCAAAATGGGAACAGGGAAATTGAATTTACATTTTCGCGCCGCATGGTTTTGGATTCTCTGAACTGCTTTTTTACCATCGCAAAAGACACAATTATGCCATCCGGTTTATATCCTGAGCCAAATAGCAAAAAGCCGGTGTTATTGTTCGATAACTTGAAAAATGATAGTCTTTATACGGCAAAGTGCCTTTATGCAATGGATTCTTTGGGGAGAAAATTGGATACCGCCCGTGCTTCCGCAAAATTGAAATTCAAAAGAATTCCTGAAAACGAAATTGCTGCAACGGCTATTTCAAAAATTGAGCCGCCAAGAGGGACCGATGAATTTTTGCCTGGTTTGCCAATCAAACTATTCTTTAACAGCCCGATTTCCGCAGATACCATGAAATTCCGCTTGTATGTGAATGAAGACAGCGTTGATGTGAATGTTAAACAGGTAGATGCCGTGAGTTTGGAAATCTCGGCTAATCCGGCTTTTGGAACGGATGCGAAAATCAAGCTTTCGCAGATTGAGAAAGACTCTATTGTGGACACTCTGTTCAGGGAAAAGGTTTTGGCGCAGTTCGGCATGATTTCCAGATTGAAATTGGCCTCGCTAAAAGGCAAAATTCCGGACGGAGATGCCTCTACAATAGTGGTTTTGCAAGAGGTTATGAGCCGCAGAACCGGAAAGATAGCTACAAAGAGCTTGGGCAAAGAGTGGAACGCGAAGTGCAATGAAGCAGGAAATTTTGAATTTAAAGGTTTGCCGAAAGGCAATTATAAACTTATGTATTTCAAAGATTTGAATGGAGACGGTCGCTTGACTTCCGGCTCAATTTTTCCTTTGCAGGTCGGTGAACCATGGAACGCCCCCGAGGAAGAGCTTACGCTTAATTCGGGGGAGAATATTTTCTAATTTCCCTCTATGGCAGCGCTTCTCAATATAATTTGGTTTTTGCCCGTGTTAACGGTCTTTGTGAGTTTGATTATACCCAGAGAGCAAAGCCAGACCATAAAGATGTTTCACGCTATATCTGCGCTTGCCAATATGGTGCTGTGCGCGTTCTTTACGGTTAAAATTTATGGTTTGGTTATGTGCGCAGGGACGGATGCGCCTATACAGTATGTGACGGATGCGTCTTGGTTGCCTGCTTTGGGCATAAGGTTTATAATAGGTGCGGATGCGCTTTCGATTTTGATGTGCGTTTTGGCCTCTATTATTGTTTTTACCGGCATTCTTATGAGCTGGAATGTTGAGCGGCCAAAGGAATTCTTTGCGATGATTCAGATTTTGGGTACCGGCGTGTTTGGCGTATTTTTGAGCTTTGATCTGTTCCTGTTCATGATATTTTATGAGATTGAAGCCTTGGCCATGTATCTTATGATAGCAGGTTGGGGCACAGGGAGAAAGGATTATTGCGGAAAAAAACTCACATTGACTCTTGCGCTGGGCAGCGCGTTTGCGTTGATTGTTGTTATTGCCATGTATTTTGAGGGAGGCATTGGGAGTTGGGATATTCGCAGCCTTGCATACGTAAATTTTTCAGAAAGCTTTCAGATGTGGGCATTCCCGCTTTTGTTTATAGGTTTTGCGATTTCGGGTTCGTTGTTTCCGTTTCACAACTGGAGCCCTGACGGCCATAGCGCTGCGCCTACTGCGGTGTCTATGTTTGCGGCCGGCGTTATGATGAAGATGGGAGCTTACGGCTGTTTGCGTGTGGCTATGAATTTGATGCCGGAGGGCGCAAAATTCTGGTTGCCTTATATAGTTGTGCTTGTTCTGTTCAATGTTGTTGTCGCTGCGTTTATTGCGATTAAGCAGCGTGATTTGAAATACATCATAGCTTATTCTTCCATTTCACATTTGGGCCTTATATTCCTGGGTTTATGCGCTGCGAATTCTATTTCCATAAAGGGCGCGAGCTTGCAAATGCTTTCGCACGGATTTTTGACGGGTTTATTCTTTGCCTGCATAGGGATGATTTACGGCAGAACTCATACGAGAATGGTTGATGAGATGGGCGGTTTGATGAAGGTTATCCCGCTTATTGGCGTTGGTTTTGTTGTAGCCGGTTTTACGGGCCTTGGTTTGCCGGGTCTTAGCGGTTTTGCGGCGGAGCTTCCGATTTTTATAGGCTCTTGGCATTCTGATAATATTGTGGTGAAGGTGGTTGCGGTTTTGGCTATTCTCTCTATTACCACGACTGCGGTTTATGTGTTGCAGGCTACGAATAAGATGCTGAACGGGCCTTTGAATACGAGGTTTGAGGGGTTGCCAAAGGCGACTGCGCAAGAGAAGATTGTGCTGGGCATTTACTTTGTTTGCATTTTTGGAATGGGTCTTTGCCCGGGTTGGATTTCCAAATTCTTGGATACTAGTTTGCAGCCTATTTTTCTAAATTTCTCTCCATGAGATACATTATACCGCTAATCGCTATGGCAACAACTCTTGCGAATTCGCAAATAACAAAAAACTTTGGAGCCAGAATAAATCAACTCGGCTACGGAGAGCAGGCTAAAAAAATTCTCGTATATAAAGCCACGGATGCTCAGGCTGTGGAATTCCGAGATTTGAGCAATGGGAAAACAGTTCTTACATCGCCACTCTCTGCGCCTGGAGTTTGGGAGCATAGCGGCGAAACCGTGCGCAAAGCGGATTTCTCAGCGCTTAAAAAAGGATTGTATGCCGCTTACATAAATGGAAACAGAATTTCTGACAATATAGTTGTGCAGAACAATGTTTATGAAGATGTTTACATAGCCGCCTTGAAATGGTTTTATTACCAACGAGCCTCAACAGCCTTAAGTCCGGAGTTTGCCGGTAAATGGGCCCGTGCCGCAGGCCATCCGGATACCGAAGTTTACTACTTTCCGGAGAACGAAAAACCGGCAGGCTGGAAAATCAGCAGCCCAAAAGGATGGTATGATGCTGGTGATTACGGCAAATACATCGTAAACAGCGGAATATCTGTTTTCACGCTTTTGCAGCTTTACGAACACTATGAAAACGAAGTGAAAAAACTTTCCTTGAACATTCCGGAGAGCAAGAGCAAAACTCCTGATATTTTGGAAGAAGTGCGCTGGAATCTGGACTGGATGCTCACAATGCAAGATACCGATGGCGGAGTTTTCCATAAACTCACAACTGCGAGATTTTGCGGCCACATAATGCCGGATGCGGATATAGCCAAAAGATACGTGGTTATGAAAACAACGCCTGCCACTTTGGATTTTGCCGCTGTTATGGCACAAGCCGCTCGCATTTACAAACCCTTTGACGCAAAGTTTTCTCAAACTGCGCTGGCCGCCGCAGAAAAAGCATTTGACTGGGCAAGCAAAAATCCGAGTATCATGTTTAAGCAACCGGAGGGGGTATTTACCGGTCAGTATCACCACGGAGCTGAAAACGGAAAAGACGAATTTCTATGGGCTGCAACCGAGCTTTACATAACCACAAAGAAAAATAATTACAAACAGGCGATTGATACAACTTCCTTTAACACTCATGCGCCTTGGTGGGGCGATGTAAACTTTTTGGCTGTTTACAGGCTGGCAGACGGCAAAAACGGTTTTGATAAAAAATTGACAAAAGCTGCGCAGGATACATTGTTGGTTGTGGCGAATATGCTGAGAGATGAGGTGGAAAAATCCGCTTATGCTTTGCCCGTGCTTAAATGGAACTGGGTTTGGGGTTCAAACTCGGTGATTGCAAATAACGGCATTGTGCTTTTGAACGCATATTATTTAACCAAAGACAAAC
>Ga0209755_10007277_pt1 | contig 12017 bp, 10 predicted proteins | sample TergutCo191P1_FD_187301 | JGI IMG/M metagenome (GOLD analysis project Ga0209755, IMG submission 187301) | Cornitermes sp. P1 segment gut microbial communities from Petit-Saut dam, French Guiana - Co191P1 (SPAdes) (version 2) | ecosystem: Host-associated > Arthropoda: Insects > Digestive system...
TAGACGCAGGCACAGATGGGAGGATAATATTAAGATGGATCATCACGACGTAGGATGTGTGGGTACGGACTGGATCGAGCTGGCTTAGGATAGGGACAGGTGGCGGGCACTTGTGAATGTGGTAATGAACATTCGGGTTCCATAGAATGCGGGGAATTTCTTGACTAGCTGCAAACCGGTTAGCTTCTCAAGAAGGACTCTGCTCCATGGAGTAAGTAAGTAAGTAAATGATAGTTACCACTAGATGATGTGTTGTTACCACACTCAGACAGGCAGTCATCACTGTAGAGCAAACGAGGGACTAAATTCTTTGCCTTCCGAATATCTTCTCAGGCAACGTTCTGTGACGGTAAGCAATATAACGTATTAATCTGTGATCTAAGGATTTCGCGGCGGTGGAAATGGCAAAGGTTTGTTGTAATGAGTTCCACGTGATGGTCGGTTTATTGCCTCTGTGTTGCTAGTTACTTCTGTAATGTGTGTGTGTGTGTGTGTACACGTACAGTGGAAACATTGAATTCCAGCACAGGGTTGAGTGCCTGTTGTAATTCGTCTCAGACAAAATTTTACAAATTGTATTTAGTACGAGCTACGGATCTACTGCATATGCTATTAATCGGCATCGAAAACATTGTATTTGATGACAGTGGTAATGTTTCGTGTGTAGATTTCTGCGTGGCTTTAAGTCTGTGATTGTAGTGTTACGTTCCTGTGTATCTTCAAGACCTCTCACGTCTGAAGTTTGACACAATTTTCAGCGTAGAGAACAGGAGAGGTAACTATTGTGTCTAGGTTACGGGCTGGTCTCTGTCAATCCAAGAGAATTCTGTATAATATCCATATCGGACCTAGAGCCCACCCAGCCTCATCTCCAGTGGGTACTTGTGATTTCCGCAAGTTAAAGCGTTCGGAGCCGTAACCCTGTCCCCCTTATATCCTGACGGAGTTGTGCACAGGGATGACTTTACCATGCTTTCTGTACCTTGCTACGTGAGTGTGGAGCACGAATAACCACATTGCCTTATGTTCATTCTCTTATTTGCAGCCACTTCTCTGTGTTTGTGTGTAGGCCTCCTTATAAATAAGTCCACAGCCATTGGCACTTTCTGTTAATGACTTGTACATTGTACAACACTGTGTGCACCAAGCAGGCTGCCTAAGCACTAATTTTTCTGTCTGGTATTCAGGATCTGTTTGGTTTGAATCCTGGTGGGTACATCAACTATTGTGACTGGATTTTCCATTGGTTCCATCTGTGGTAATGCTGTGATAATACTTCAGATTAGCCACTGATTGCTTTGATCCACATCCTTTTGAGTTTGTTACTCATTGATAATCCTATTATTGACACTAAAATCTAAGCCAGTCATTACATAAACCATTAATCAATACAATAAAGTATCCTTGCATGCAATCTACAGTCCTTTCAGCTTGAAGATGTGGTGAGTGCATTGATTTTTTGTGGTAAACCTACAAACTAGGACTGCAACTGAAGGTGTCTCATGTGCACATGGTTGTGGAGTGACCAAATTTTGGGACTGAAAACAATGCACAAGGTTTGAAGAACAGGACCCAGGAAGGGAGTGTGTGTAAAATGCAATATATTTTTATACTGCAGTTGCACCCAAATATAAGTACATATTTTCTGTTCCTCTTTCTTATGTAGCCACGAAGTTATGGGAGATCATCATTGTACAATACACACAACTCAAGTTCAGACAGGCAAGAATGTCTTCACATACTCAGAAACAGTAGGTAACAGAACCTTCCCATTTTAACATGCAGTTTACATGTATTTTTGTACTGAGTCAAGAGGTGGTGTTATGTGACCATACAGTAATGATTCTTTGTAAGTTGTTCACTCAGATCTTTGACAGAAGTCTATTAATGAGATGGTTTTCATGTGATTTTCTTTTTCTCTGCATCTAGGTGTTTAGTTAGAACCATAAAGGACTTTGTATGCTGCTTTATTCAGATAACCCTTAAATTTCTGATCACTGAGTCATTTTTCGTGATCATACACCCGATAAAATTGCTGTGAGATTAATTTAAAAAATGTTGATATACTTCTTACATGTGATAGGTATACATAATGTATTTCTTACCAACAGTGGAGGCAACAAAATTCACTTATTCATATGTGGGAGACTGTTCCGATGTGTTTCAATTATTTCTTGTAGCAGTCCTCACGGGATACTGATATACACGTACCAACAATTTTATATATATATGTACATTAACATATGTACACAAAGGAAATCAGGGAGTACTGATGTACAAGGTGTATATATATATATGTGTGTGTGTATACACTCCTGTATGTACCAACCCTAGAAAAAAAACTTGGTGCAGCAGAATGTGAAAGTGGAAATGTGGAAGTGCATTGGAACAATATCAGGAAATGTGTGCCAGATACTATGAGTGTTTTCATTGGTAAAGTAGACAGGTAGACAGGAGAGCAAGAAAGCCATGTATTTCACAGGAAATGATCAATAAAATGGATGAACAAAGGGAATGGAAGAATGTAAATAACAAAGAAGGAAGGAAGAACTACAGAAGACTGAGGAATGAATTGAAGGGAACCACATACATGGCCAAGAAGAGTATCTGGAGAGCATGTGTCAAGAAATCGTGGAATTTCAAAGAAAAGGACATTGTGATTTAATGTAAATGAAGGATAGGGTTGGAAAGAAAACCATGGGGTTCAAAACATTGGCATTGAAGATTGTAACAGGAATATAATATTAGGTAAGGTACAGGTACTGAAAATTTTGAAGAAGTATATTACAGAACTATAAGATAGACCTAATCAACTAGAATCAGACCTAGAAGTTGAACGTGAAGGGGAAGGAGATGCAGATGAGAGGGGCCGTTATAGTAGAGCTAAAGGAGATGATGATTTACCTGAGGATATGCTCAGACTGGTGGGAGATGATGGTCTCAGGATAATGACACAACTGATAAATAACATACATGAATCTGGAGATTGGCCCAAGGTTTTCACTGAAGTCTCGGTGAGTACCTTAAAGAAGAAGCCAAACTTTACAAAATGCAGCAACTATGGCACATGCAGCAAAAATAGTAGTGAGGATATTTAGAAGAAAGATTGAAAGGCAAATTGAGGATGTATTTGAAAAAGGTCATTTTGGATTTAGAAGAGGATGGGAACTAGTGGTGTGATTGGGATGCTGAGAATAATATCAGAACAAACTTTGGACACGGATGAGGAGCTGTGTCCATGCTTCAAAGACTGGCAGAAGGCATTTTAGCATGTAAAGTGGACCAAACTAAGCAGATCTTAAAAGGAACTAGTATTGGTTGGCACAAAAGCAGATGAATCTACAAGTTGTACATAGAGTAGAATGTTACAGTAAAATGGACCGGCAAGAGACAAGAGGTGTGAAGACTGGAAGAGGTGTTAGACAAGGATACTATTTATCACTGATTTTATTTGACTTGTACAGTGAATATTGTACTAAAGAAGCTCTTGCAGGGTTTGGAGACTTCAAAGTAAGAGTACAAGTAATTTGCACTCTGCAACATGCAGATGACCTTGTGCGACTGGCTAAGAAGAAGCAGTGCTGCAGGGCTTCATTGAAAGACTTATTTAAATTGGAAGATGTTGTAGAATGGAAATAAATGTTTAAAAATCGAAGGTGGTGAGAATCTCAAGGGAACCATCTCCAATACAGATTATAATAGATCAAAAACAGCCAGAGAAAGTAGAATATGTCAGCTATTTGGGTACCATGATAACAAATGATGCATCTCCAATACAGATTATAATAGATCAAAAACAGCCAGAGAAAGTAGAATATGTCAGCTATTTGGGTACCATGATAACAAATGATGCATGATGTACATGTGATATTAAATCCAGGATTGCTATGGCAAAAGCAGCATTCAACAAGAAAAAGGCTGTTTTCACAGCAGATTGGACTTAAATTTAAGGAAGAAACTGGTAAAGTGCTACATTTGGAGTATAGGTGTGTATGGTGCTGAAACACTACAGAAAGTAGATAAGAAACACACAGAAAGTTTTGAAATGTGGTGCTGGAGATTGATGGAGAAGATCATTTGCACCAATCACATGAGAAATGAAGTGTTACAAAGAGGCAAGGAGGAGAGAAATATCCTACAAACAATAAAATGAAGGAAGTCTAATTGGATTGGCCACATCTTCTGTAGGAACTGCCTTCTAAATCACATTACTGAAGGAAAGATAGAGAACAGGATGGGAGTGAGAGGAAGACGAGGAAGAAGATGTAAGCAGCTACTGGATGACCTTAAGGAAACAAGAAGATACTGGAAGATGAAAGAGGAAGTACTAGATTGCACTGTGAGGAGAACTGACTTTGGAAGAGGCTATGGATCTGTCGTAAGACAGAGAGACAGCAGAAGGAATGAATATATATTCCTTGTATGTCAGTACTGCTTGACAGTAGCTATAATGAATGACCAAAACATGTTGGAGTACTCTTCCATATGTGGATAAGTGGATTTTGCTGTGCAGTTTTTTGGTACTAAATTCATTTATAAAAAAAAATATTTATTATACTGGCAGCATTTACTCCAATTAAACATACATCAGTGCCAGTCATAGAATTTAGTGTTCCATAGAATATTTTTTGCATTTGAAAGCATTTGTGTTCTTGAGTGGGATTTGTACATGTGTATTGAGCTACTGCTGTTTCTTTTGAGAGTAATTTTTAGATGTCGATATGTCACAACCAAATTTAATGCACTAAAAGGTTATATAAATTGCAACCAATAGGGTACAAGTGGGTTCAGTTTGTTCCTCATCTTTATTCTAGCAGTACAGATGAAATTTATGTACTTTGATTATAATGAAACACTGCCATCCTGTTTTAAGCAGTACATAACCAAAAATGTTGTACTGAAAATCACAATTTCACACTTTCTCTTACGATTACATATTAACAAAATTCATCATTCAAATTACTTGTCTTATAATATTTTTTTGGTTTAGGACAGTCTTACTTTCCAGAATTAAAAAAAAACAAAGCACACAAATTATCATCTGTGCAAAAGTTTCCTATTGGGAGGCAATTTCTATATTTGTTCTTTATACGTGTATATCTGCAGCTACATGGATGGTTTGATGTCTTTTGTATCTTGCAGAAATTTGTTAGTGACCTTACTATTGAGCTTTCATTCATTGTGTAGCTGTATCTACAATAGTCATGAAAGGACAGAATGAGTTCTAATGCAGATGTACTAGCACATTACCTGGTCGACAAGTTGCACTTCACATTTTGTTTTGTTGTAGTTTAGGAATTTTGATAGTGTAGTCATACAAAGATGACATGTGTTTTAGGTTTACAGATGTAGGGTACACGAGTCATCTCATCTATGTGTGCAGATACTGATGAATGTTTTCCTTCTTTTGGTTATTGAAACGCTGCTTGCACATTAGTCATTGCCAAATACAAGTTGTGACCCAAAAGTTTTTAGACGAGTTGTTTTAAAAGAGTCCTGTGCGTTACATCTAAGCGTCCGACACCGTAACTACATAGTACTATGCTTCATGTAACATGTGACCAGGCTTCAACAGTTTTCATTCAGTGGTCTGTGAGTCCGAACTTGTTTTGCAAGTGAAGATTTTTTGCCTTGTCATCGGCGTCATGGAGGAGCAGAGAGTGGCAATTAAATTTTGTGTTAAAGCCGGTAAAAGTGCTGTGGAAACGATCGAACTGATTAATAAGGCTTATGGTAGCGCTTCCATGAGTCATGCTAATGTATATCGGTGGTATGTTCGCCTTCGAGACGGAAGGGAGGATGTGAAGGACGATGCCAGAAGTGGTCGTCCTTCGATTGCCAGAACAGACAAAAACGTGGAATCTGTTCATCTGCTGACAGAAGACCGTCATACCACTCTCCAAGTGATTGCAGATCATTTGAATATTGGTAAGGAGACAGTTCACCCAATTGTAACCGAAGACTTGGGAAAAAGAAAGATCTGGACGAGATTTGTTCCTCGCGCCTTGACCACAGAGCAGAAACAAGAACACGTTATTTACTGCCAGGATCTTCTTTTAATGGGACAAGATGAACATTTTTTGGAAAATATCATTACCGCTGACGAAACATGGTGTTTCGCCTACGATCCGGCCACCAAATGACAGTGCAGAGTGGGTGGGGCAAAACTCTCCAAAGCCAAAGAAACTGCGATTTCAAAAATCGCGAGTGAAGACGGTGTTAATTGTTTTTTTCGATGCAGAAAGTGTACTTCATCGAGAGTTTGTCCCTGAAGGGCAGAAAGTAAATGCAGAATTCTATGTTGATGTTTTGGATCAGCTACTGAAGAGAATTCGACAAGTTAGAACGGCTAAATTCCAATCCAGTGAGTGGTTCCTTCTTCACGATAACGTGCCATCTTATAACGCTGCAATTGTAAAGAAGTTTTTGGTGAACAGGAACGTTGCTGTTCTCCACCACCCTCATGACTCGCCAGATCTTGCACCTGTTGACTACTTTCTCTTCCCCAAGTTAAAATTATCCTTAAAAGGGAGACATTTTCAACAATGAAAGAAATTCAGTGTGCAGTGACAAGGGAGCTTAACAACATTTCAAAAACTGCTTTCCTGGAGGGCATGAAGTTGAAGGAACGTGCACACATATTGATCAAGGAGGAATGTATTTTGAAGAATAAAAATAAATCATGTCCATATAAGAAGTTATTTGTGTTTTATAACAGTTGTCAAAAAACTTTTGGGTCTCACCTTGTAGTACACTGACTACTCTGTAGGAGTGATCACAGTTCCTGAATCTGTTGTGTCAAGTCAGTCACCACTTGTTACACGTTACTGGTATTTCCAAGGTGTACATGGAAGTTGCACATCTAGTGAGACTTTACATGAGTGGCAACCCAGTCTTTCCATACCTGCCAGGTTTGTGTGTATGTTTAAGTGTGTTAGTGAACAACACTGTCAGTTGCTAAGATTATGCACTGTTTGTGATAGATGAATGAAGAATTGTGGAGCACTGACAGAAAGATGCTGATTGGAAAAGTAAAGTACTCAGAGAAAAACCTGCCACTCTGTTCACCACAAATCCCACATAGACTGCCATGGGATTCGACCTGGTTCTTGATGATGAGGGGATGGCAGCTAACTGCCTGAGCCATGCCTTTGTCCCTCTTGCCAGTTTGGTCTGCTTGTGTACTACTAGGTATGAGTATCATTTGGAAAATACATGCTGTTTGAAATGTTATGTCGTTCCAGCTTGTAAATAATTCTCTTCTTGGACTGCTTTTCAGCTTCATTGTGTGAACCTCAAATCTTGTAAGCTTAATTTGGTTTATGCTGGCTTAAGTGCTGTACTGTTTGTTAGTATACTGACTTTAAAAGTTGGAAATGGATTAACAGACTTTCATTCACTTGTCCCATCAGAAGCTTACTTTTAGATTCTGAAATATGCTACATATCTATTAACTGCTCTGGATGCAGAACATAGACTTTAATGTTATCAAGGTAAAGAATTTCAAAGTACAGTAGTTGTGTCTGGGGCCGAGGGTTGCTGTCTGAATGATGCAGTTTGCCACTACTGTTTATTTAAACCTGACTTAGTACAGAAAATTTCCTTTAATCATATGTTTGGTAAGTCAGAAATCCTGGTAATCTGGCACTTGAGGAGAGTTTTTCAAGATGAAGCTTTTTGCCCCCCCAAAAAAGTTTTGTCATTGAAACAGATATCAGGGACATGTTCAAAAAGGTCTGCAAGAGTGTTTGTACAAGATCACTATATGTACCATTTGATGATCTGAAATATTCAGTAATTTGGCACTTATGTGGTCCCATGCAAGTCAGATTTATGGAATTTTGTTGTAGTACAGAGAAAGATACAGTGTATGTCAAAGACATCACTGCAAATATTTTGCAGTCAGAATGTATCACATTGCAGGGAAGTGAAATTGTAATGTGATGATTCATATGAATATTGTGGTTTAACAGCACAACATGGAGTTCATAAAACCAGAATTTGATCCAGATGGAGAACTGTATCCAACATCTTGTGTAAATAAAAATGATTTGATGGGCATAAAGGAGGATGAGGATCCTCTCTTAGTAAGATATCCACTAGTGAAGGCTGAAAATGAGGTGAGTCCATTGTTCAACACTAAGCACAGGCAACAAGAAATGATCTCTGTCCATTTGTTTGGTAAATTTTTTTAAGTCCCCAGTATTTAAGAATTGTTTATGTTGTAATTGTGTGCCCTTTAGAGTGGAGTGTTCTATAGCTATACAGATGTCTATATTATTTTAACCCTGCAAATACCAAACTATTTTATTTAATGCCAAAGACGAAGTGAGTTGCTATTATGCTCCGTTATGTTTTATACTGTTGTATCAAGTTCACCTTTTAATCCTGAATGGAGAGATGGGACAGCATGGACAGTATAAGGACTGGGATATGGGCTGGACATCTGAAAATCTTGCTTCCATTCCTGCCAGAGGCACAGGATTTATCTCTTTTGCAAAACACCCATACTGTCTCTGCATCCCACTCTGTCACCTGTTAGCTGGATATTGGGAGTCTTTGTTCTGTGCGTAAAGTGGCTGGGGCATGAAGCAGACAACTGACCTCCATCTGTTGTTGAGATTAGGAATGGCTGGAGCTATACCTCCAGTCCTGTTCATGATGTGCACAGGGACAGATTTACTTAAGTTCACTTTTTAAAAGAATTCAATTCCTGTGAGTCTTGCACTGAGTATCAGTAAATTTTGAGGGTAAATAATCAGAGTTTTTGTCCTGATCTGTGAAGTCTCTGTCTTGCACTAGGACACCTGTTTGTTGGCTGTTCAAGAGTAGGAGGTGAAAGAAATGTTCATTTCAGCTGAAAATGGGAGTAAAAATGAGGAAGCATTGTGAAAATTTTATTATGAGTTCAGTAATAACAAATAAAAGAAGCTCCTTAGAATGACAAGGAATCGTCGCATTCTGCACATGCCAATGGAATGAATGAATAACAAATAGCGAAAGGAAATAAATTTTTAGGCATGTTCGCAAAATTGCAAAAAAAAAAAAAAATAATAATAATAATAATAAATTGGCTTCATCATGTTTGTCTGTCTTTCCATCCACATGGAACAACTTAGCTCCCACTGGAAGGATTTCCATGAAATTTAATATTTGAGTATTTTTCTGAAAATCTGTCAAGAACTTTCAAGTTTCATTAAAATCTGACAAGAATAATGGGTACTTTACATGAAGACCATTACATGTTTATGATCATATCTTATTTCTTCTTAGAACGAGAAATGTTTCAGACAGAAGTTGTAGAGAAAATAAAACATACTTTATGTTCAGTAGTTCTTGTTTGATAATCATGCCTTTTATGAGATAACGTGGAAAAACACTGTAGAGCCAGATAGGTCACAGATGACAGTATGGCACCTGTGCATTGCATGGTGGATACCTAAGGCTACAAACACACACTCAGAGTATGTAATATTTATTGCTTTTTCATTGCAACATTGGTTGCATGAGCACGTCTCTGTATGATGTATGTACATTGGCTGTCTTGTTAATTTTTTTAACAGCTGTAGTATTGTTACCTGTTGTGGCTGTACACAGAAAGTTATTTGAACCTAGTCATGGCAAAGAATGAGCATGTAGCTGGTAGTGAAAAATGAAGTACAGTGTTAACAGCACAATATCAAGAGCTGGGGATGGCTCATTTGGTATAGTGACTAGGCTGTGGGCTGGATGAAAAAGGAATTGGTGTTTGATTGCTGGCAGGGGCAATGCATGCACTCTAGGTCTGAAGTCTCTCCAGCATTGTATTCATTAAGTATGAGAGGCTCTTCTCCCAGGTGTGCATTGGCCGGGATGTGAGGCTGACCATTGGGCTCCTACTGCCAAGGTTAAGAATTCACTGATCTGTACCACCATGCCTCCATATGCCTTATGACATTGTGCTTATTTAAGCACACAGACAACTTTTTGAGTATCTTTAGTAGCAGAATGTCAGTGTCCAGAAGAGCAAGATACATTTACATTTGAATTTTTTGTATTACATTTTGATTTGTTTCACATTTTGCTTACTATGATGAACACAGTCTGTCATCCGCCTAACAATGCATCCTCTTATTGATCCCTGTCTATGTTTGTATGTCCACCCACCCACAAACTGACTTACCTACATTTTGTCTGTTAGGCTGTTTACTCTCTTTGTGCCTTTCGATATGTATAGACCTCGAGGTGCATCTATATACCTGTTCATTACCCATTCTTACATTTATGTCTGTTTACTTATGCGTCGCATATCAACCACTGCCATACAGTAATTGTAACTGAATGACATAGGTGTCATTGATGTAGATAATCAGTGGTCTGCCTGTGTCTAAATTGTTTTCTTTAAATGAGGCAAAACTGAGGTAAGCCTTATATTGATACACTTTTGTGGGGCAGTTGTTTTAGACAGTGTTGCCCTTATCTTTATTTTGCAGGTACTTATGGATTTCATTAAAGCAGAAATTAGATCTGATAGTGAGGCATGTCTCACATCTTGTGACGGTGACCATGAGAAGATCAGTCTAAAAGAGGAGGAAGAGTCTATGTTAACATTTCCAGTTCAGAATGCTGATAATGAGGTAGATGATGCTGTGTCCTGTTATATACTGTGAAGCATGTTTTATATTGTTATGCATGAGGGCATAATATCTCTTAGCATGCTGAACTGCTTGTTCTTGTGTGTTTTGTGTGTGTGTGTATACAGTAAATGTACATACATATAGATTTTATTTAGGATTCTTAAAATTTTATGATACAGAATAATTCTTTGTCTAAATTGCAGTGAAGTTTCACTTCATTTCAATGTAACTGATATATGTTTCTTATTTCTTGGATGCTGGTATTTAAGCACACACAGGATACATTTTCTTTACCATGTCCTTAAGTTCCTGTGATACATGTTGAAGGCTCGGGCATGTAAAAATTTTCAGCTTTTTTGGCCAATCTGTCCATTTGTGTTATACATTTCTACTCCTTAAACTTTCATCCAGCAGTAACATATTCTACATGTTTAACAGATCATGTGGAGTATTTTAAGTTTTTTATTTTCACTTATGATAACAAAAATATTTGAGACTGCATTCCACATAGTAATTGTTATAATGCTGTCCATGTAGTGACTAGGGTACAGGCTGGTTGACAGAGAAAGTAGTTAAATTTGTAACAGTGGCAGGAGAAATTACTGCTCTAAAGTGTCTAGACTGGTTCTGGTGCCCTCACCCAGCTGCAAATTCAGTGAGTGGCTCTCTCTCTGGGATAAAGCAATTGTGACATGGAGCTGCAATCTAATCTAGTGTAAAGATTAAGAATGAGTAGAGGTGTACCCAACTCCCCCTTATGCCTTCATGACTTGCACAGAAAATATATATGTATATATTTATTTATTTATTATTGGAAGACTTTTTCTTCTTCCATTCTACATCCCTGGGTGGGACTTGACATCCTCATTATCGATGACAGATACGTGAATTTTCATCAGTATTAAAGAACTGTTTTGTGTGTTACTGGCATAATGTGTAAACATTTAGATTGTGTAGATGTAAATTACAATATGTCAGCCAATAGTTTTGTTGCATATAATGTATCTTCTCCTTTTTTCAGACTTTGAAGACAATTGAAGCACTGGAAGTTAATACTGATTTGCGGAGTGTTCATGCTAGTGAACCGCATAAGAATTATGTTGACCTGCAAGAATGTGAGAGCCGCAGTGAGTGTTCTGAAATTGATGAAAATTCATTTAGTGAACATGACACTATAAATACTCACAAACATACTTACTCATGTGATGTGTGTGAGAAAGTCTTTAGTGAGCGAGGTAATCTGAAGCAGCATCAGCGGGTACATACTGGGGAACGTCCATATCAATGTAATGTGTGTAATAAAGCCTTTAGTCAGCATAGTGGTTTGAAGTGCCATCTTCTTGTGCATACAGGTCAACGCCCATTTTCATGTCATATATGTAAGAAGGCCTTTAGTGTGCA
>Ga0209755_10007278_pt1 | contig 12016 bp, 7 predicted proteins | sample TergutCo191P1_FD_187301 | JGI IMG/M metagenome (GOLD analysis project Ga0209755, IMG submission 187301) | Cornitermes sp. P1 segment gut microbial communities from Petit-Saut dam, French Guiana - Co191P1 (SPAdes) (version 2) | ecosystem: Host-associated > Arthropoda: Insects > Digestive system >...
CTTCAAAATTGGTAATTCCAAGGTCTGCCATGCGTAAAATTACCTCTGATAAGTCTGTGCGAAAGATTTCTTCTGTTGTGTAGAGGGATCGTTGTTCAAAATCTTTGCGTGTGTACAGTCTATAACACGATCCTTCGCGCGTTCTTCCCGCTCTTCCCTTGCGTTGATTGGCGGAAGCGATAGAAATAGGCGATTCTATCAAGCTGGAAGTGAATGTGCGCGGATTATACCAGTTTAATTTAGCTAAACCTGAATCAATTACAGCGGTGATTCCATCGATTGTTACAGATGTTTCCGCGATATTTGTTGAAATAACGACCTTTGTTTTGCCTTTTGGAGCGTCTTCAAAGACTTTTTCCTGTTCTTCTTTGCCGAGTCTGCCGTATAAAGGGATAAGATGTAAATTTTTTCCGACAGAACAGAACGCGAGGCGATTCATACAGTCTTTTATCATCTTTTCGCCTGAAAGAAATACTAATATATCTCCTTCGCGCTTTTCATTGATAAAACGCGTAGTTATTGCCTCGATTTTCGTTAAAATCAGCTCTTCTGCGTTAAAATTCGATGTAAATCTCTCTCTCTTTCCGTGGTTTCTTTTTTTATATCCTCTGTCTTCTCTTGTATCTTCATTTATTATTTGATTAACAGGATCGTAAACTAAAGTAACAGGAAATCTTTGAGCTTCAATCTTTACGATAGGGCAGTTTCCGAAGTATTCAGAAAAAATTTCCGCGTTGATTGTCGCCGAAGATATAATAACTTTAAAGTCTTTGCGGCTTTCCAGCACTCTTTTTAGCAATCCAAGTATAAAATCGATGTTTAAACTGCGTTCGTGAGCTTCATCAACGACTAAAATACTGTATTTAGACAGCCAGGGATCGAGTTTCATCTCCTGTAAAAGGATACCGTCAGTCATTATTTTGATTCTGGTTTCGTGATTTGTTTGATCCGCGAAGCGCATTTTGTATCCAATTAGCCCCGGAATTCGCGTTTCTGTTTGTCTCGCGATGAATTCACTCACTGATACCGCCGCGATTCGTCTTGGCTGGGTTATTCCGATGATTCCATTCTGTGCGTAACCTGCTTCATAAAGTATTACAGGAAGCTGTGTTGTCTTTCCTGAACCTGTCGGACTCTCAACAACCAGCGCTTGATTATTTTTTAACATTGATAAAATTTTTTCTTGATTCTTGTAGACAGGAAGATCGATATAGTTCATAATATTTATTATAAACACTTGCATAAAAAAATAAAAGATGTTATATTTTTAAACATGGGGGATGTTAATGGCAAATAAAAATGTTTACTTCTTCGGTAAAGGGAAAGCCGACGGAGATGCGAAAATGAAAATGGTATTAGGCGGTAAGGGCGCTAATCTTGCAGAGATGACTAACCTTGGTATTCCGGTTCCTCCGGGATTTACAGTATCTACTGATGTTTGCGCTGCTTATTATGAAAATAAAAATAAGTATCCAAAAGGCGTTAAAGAAGAAGTTGAAGCTGGTTTAAAGAAGCTTGAAGCTGTAATGAAAAAGAAACTTGGCGATCCTAAAGACCCGCTTTTGGTTTCTGTTCGTTCAGGCGCGGCAGTATCAATGCCCGGCATGATGGACACAATTCTAAATCTTGGAATGAGTGATAAATCAGTTATAGGTCTTGCGAATAAGACCGGAAACCCGCGTTTCGCGTGGGACGCTTACAGGCGTTTAATCCAAATGTACGGCGATGTAGTAATGGGTGTTCATTTTGATCACTTCGAAGCAGCCCTTCACGCGGCTAAAAAAAGTAAAAAAGTAGAGCTTGATACCGAATTAACCGCTTCAGATTTAGAAAAACTTGTTGAAGAATATAAAAAGATCGTTAAGAAAGATACTGGTAAAGACTTTCCGCAGGATCCAATCGATCAGCTTTGGGGTGCGATAAACGCTGTTTTTGGCTCATGGATGTGCGAAAGAGCGATAAAATACCGTCAAATAGAAGATATTAAAGGTTTAAAAGGAACCGCTGTTAATATTCAATCAATGGTTTTTGGTAATTTCGGTGACGATTCCGGAACAGGCGTATGTTTTAGCCGCGATCCTTCAACTGGTATTAACGAATTCTACGGTGAATACCTAATGAACGCGCAGGGTGAAGATGTTGTCGCCGGTATCAGAACACCGGAAAGAATTTCTACATTAGAAAAGAAAAATCCCGCCATTTATAAACAGCTTGTCGGAATAAAAAACAGACTGGAAAAATATTTTAAAGACATGCAGGATATGGAATTTACCGTTCAGCAGGGCGAGCTTTTCATTCTGCAAACCCGTAACGGCAAACGCGCCGGAACAGCGGCTGTAAGATGCGCTGTAGACATGGTAAATGAAGGTTTAATCGATAAAAAAACAGCGATTTTACGCGTTACACCGGGTCATTTAGATCAATTGCTTCACCCAATGATAGATTCAAAAGCCGCGAAAGATAAAAAAGCGCTTACAAAAGGTTTAAACGCTTCTCCCGGCGCCGCGACAGGCAGAATTGTATTCAACGCGAAAGACGCGGAAGCATGGAATGGCAGAGGCGAACATGTATTGCTTGTTCGCAAAGAAACAAGCCCGGAAGATATTGGCGGAATGGTTGTTTCGCAGGGTATTTTAACTTCAACAGGCGGTATGACAAGTCACGCAGCAGTTGTTGCGCGCGGTATGGGTACTCCTTGTGTCGCGGGCGCGAAAAGCGTTCTTGTTCGCGGCGATGGATCTGTCGATATTGGCGGAAAAATGTTTAAAGAAGGCGATTGGATCACAATCGACGGCACATCAGGCGAAGTATATGAAGGAAAATTGCCGTTAGTAGCGGCTGCTATATCAAAAGATATGAATACCTTCCTTAAATGGTGCGACGAAGTGCGCGCTGGCGCTGTTCGCGGCAAGGTTAAAGGTTTTGAAGTTAGAACAAACGCGGATCAGCCGGAAGACGCTAAACGCGCGTTTGATTTTGGCGCTCAGGGTATTGGCCTTTGCCGTACAGAACATATGTTCTTTGACAAAGAAAAACTTATCCATTTCCGCGCGATGATTGTCGCGGAAACAGAAGAAGCCAGAAAAGCTGAGTTAAAAAAGATTCTTCCGCTTCAGCAGAAGGATTTCTTCGGTATTTTCAAGGCAATGGAAGGCCGCCCGGTAACAATAAGGCTTTTAGATCCTCCGCTTCATGAATTTGTTCCTCACTCAAGAGACGAAATTGCCGAGCTTGCTTCCCATTTAAACGTAGATATTAATAAATTAAGCGATAAGATCGATACTTTAATCGAAAGTAACCCGATGTTAGGTCATCGCGGATGCCGTTTAGCAGTAACATACCCTGAAATTTACGATATGCAGGTAGAAGCAATCGCTTTAGCGGCTGCAGAGTGCGCTAAGCAGAAAATTCCTGTAAAACCTGAAATAATGATTCCAATCGTAATTACAGCGAGAGAATTAAAACTTTTACGCCCGAATGCGGAAAAAATCCTTAATAAGGTATTTACAGCCGCCGGAGTAAAGGTTCCTGTTTCAATTGGAACAATGATCGAAGTGCCTCGCGCGGCGATTCGTTCCGGTCATATCGCTGAATACGCTGATTTCTTCAGCTTTGGAACCAACGATCTTACGCAAATGACTTTCGCTTTTAGCCGCGATGATGTCGCGTCATTCTTACCTGTATACCTTCAGAAAAATGTTCTTGATGTTGATCCGTTTAAAACAATTGACGAAGACGGCGTTGGCAGTTTAATAGAATTCGCTATAAGTCAGGGAAGAGATGTAAAACCAGAATTAAAAATAGGAATCTGCGGAGAACACGGCGGAGATCCTGCAACTATTGACTTTTGTTATAGGGCGGGACTAAGCTATGTATCATGTTCACCGTTCCGGGTACCGTTGGCACGACTTGCCGGTGCGCAAGCTGTTATCAACAATTCCGGAAATAACATATTGGGAGGGGGGTCCGGAAAGACTATACCTGCCACTGCCTCGGTGATGGGCAGTAAAAAACCTGCAAAGGGGGACAAGAAGATGGCAGTAACATCTGCGAAGAAGCCTGCAGCGAAGAAGAAAACCGCTGCGAAGAAGACCGGTGCAAAGAAGAAAACCGGTGCGAAGAAAACTGGTGCTAAAAAAGCAACCAAGAAAACTGGTGCTAAAAAAGCAACCAAGAAAGCGGGCGCTAAGAAAACTGGCGCGAAGAAAGTTGGCGCTAAGAAAAAAACCGGCGCTAAGAAAGCTGGAGCCAAGAAAGTTGGCGCTAAGAAGAAAACCGGCGTAAAGAAAGCTGGAGCCAAGAAAGTCGGCGCAAAGAAGAAAACCGGCGTAAAGAAAGCTGGTGCTAAGAAAGCCGGCGCGAAGAAAACTGGCGCTAAGAAAGCCGCTAAAAAACCCGCAGCGAAGAAAAAACCCGCAGCGAAGAAAGCAGCAGCAGCGACAACTCCCGCACCTGTAACACTTTAATAGTGGACATCGGTATCTAAAAAACGTTTTTTATGAAAGGCCTGATTGCGGGTAACCGGATCAGGCTTTTTTTTATGACTTTATTCCTAATTAATCACTTTTAAAGCAGCGTTACTTGTAAAAAAAATAAAAATTTGTATTATAATTATAGAGATGTCTATACGCGTCAGAATTTTTACAGTTACTATAATTTCTGTTCTACTGATTAACGCCTTAAGTATTGCCGCAGGCGTTTATTTTAACAACATACTTATATCAGGCGTAATTGCGATTATTTTAAGTATTCCTGGCGCTTTTATCGCTATTGCCTTGTTAAAAGGTCCTTTTGAAGAAGCTAATAAGCAGCGCGATGAAGCTATTTCCTCATCCTTATCTAAAACAAATTTTCTGGCGACGATGAGCCGCGAAATACGAACCCCCATGAACAATATTGTAGGGTTTTCCGAGCTTGCCATGGATACGGTGGTATCAGGCGGTAAAACAAAAGATTATCTGAATAAAATAAAAACTAACGCGCAATGGCTTTTGCACCTAATCAATGATATTTTAGATATTTCCAGGGTTGAATCCGGAAAAATGGAACTGGATAATGTGCCCTTTAATATACATGACGTGTTTTCCAAATGCAGAACGCTTGTTATGCCCAAGGCGGAAGAAAAGGGGATTATCCTTTATTTTTATATAGAACCCAGTCTTGGAAAAAGGCCGCTGGGCGATCCTGCCAGATTATTACAGGTGCTTGTTAATCTTTTAACTAACTCTGTAAAATTTACAAATACAGGCATTGTTAAATTAAATGCCGTATTAAAAGATTTATCGGAAAATACAATAACAATGTATTTTGAGGTAAAAGATTCCGGTGTTGGCATGTCTCAGGATGAGATTAATAATATTTTTGACCCCAATATGCATGGTACGGGGCTTGAACTCGCGGTTACAAGAAATATTATCGAATTAATGGGCGGTAAGCTTTTAATCGAAAGTACGCCCGGTATTGGCAGCAAATTCGGTTTTGAAATTGTTTTTAATACGGTAGAAGTTAAAAGCGACGGATTAATCCACGAAAAACTTGTTTTAAACGATATGGAAAGACCCTTGTTCAGCGGAGAAGTGCTCCTGTGTGAGGACAATACGATGAATCAGCAGATTATTTCCGAGCATTTGGCGCGCGTTGGTTTAAATACCGTTGTTGCCGAAAACGGCAAAATCGGTGTTGATTTTATAAAAGAACGGATAGAAAAAAAACAAAAGCAATTTGACCTGATTTTTATGGATATGCACATGCCGGTAATGGACGGGCTTGAAGCGTCGGCGAAAATAATGGAATTGAACGCGGGAGTACCCATTGTTGCCCTTACCGCCAATGTTATTTACAACGACAAGGAAATTTACAAGCAAAACGGCATGAATGAGTGTGTCGGCAAGCCCTTTACGTCCCAGGAACTTTGGCGTTGTCTGATGAACTATTTTACCCCCCAGGTATAAATCTGAGCGTTAAACCTCCCTTTTAATATGCCGATAAAGAAATATGATAAGAGGATGGTATACCGGCGCCAGCGGAATGAGGGCGCAGCAGTGGCGTTTGGACGCAGTCGCTAATAATCTAGCAAATGTAGATACAACAGGCTATAAGAGGGATGTAGCTGCTCATAAGGCTTTTCCGGAGATGTTGCTTCGTCGTATAGGTGATGACGGGGTTTATCAGCACCCCTTTGGCTCCGCGGACGCGGCGCCAATTATTGGCAAGCTTGGCACAGGCGTTGAAGTAAACGAATTATTCACCAATTTTGATCAGGGCGCTCCCAAAGAAACTCAAAGTGATTTTGACCTAATGCTCGAAGGCAAGGGTTTTTTCGCCGTCGCTACGCCTCAGGGTGAGCGTTATACAAGAAACGGCACTTTTGTCCTTGGTAAAGAAGGTTATCTGGAAACTAAAGACGGTTTTCCATTGATGGGCGAAAACGGTCCAATCCGCGTTAAAGCGAATAATTTTAAAGTTGATGCTGAAGGCAGGGTATGGATTAATAACGCGTATCCTGATGATCCCGAAGTAATGGTAGGAAGAGAGTCCAATCTTTGGGAAGAAACAATGCTTCTTGATACTTTAAGAGTTGTCGATTTTGAATTTGACAGATATTTAAAAAAACAAGGCAACAGTCTTTGGTTTGAAACCGAAGAATCCGGTCCTCCCATCCCACTAACAACAGAAGAATATCGTCCTAAAGTAGTGCAAGGTTTTATTGAAGCGGCAAATGTCGATCCTGTGGTGGAAATGGTAAGAATGATCGAAGTAAACCGCGCATACGAAGCGAACCAAAAGGTGATCCAGACAGAAGAAGCGATGCTGGGCACATTAATCAATCAAGTAGCTAAATTTGGCTGATAACAGGAAATAAATAAGAGGTAACAAATGGTAAGAAGTTTATGGACCGGCGCTTCCGGAATGATTGGGCAGCAGTCTAATGTAGATACAATTTCAAATAACCTGGCGAACGTAAACACGCATGGATACAAAAAGCAGCGCGCGGATTTTGAAGACCTTATTTATCAGACTGTAAGAACAGCAGGCACACCCGCAACTGAAGATACAGTTGTTCCCGTTGGAATTCAACTGGGTCATGGCGTTAAATTAGCTGACACTCAAAGAGTTTTTTCACAGGGAGCGCTGCAGCAGACTGAAGTACCCACAGACCTGGCGATTACAGGCGAAGGTTTTTTTAGAATTCAAATGTATGACGGCACTCTCGCATATACCCGTAACGGTAACTTTAAAGTCGATTCAGACGGACGCATGGTTACGAGTAACGGTTATTGGTTGATACCGGATATTATTATGCCTGAAAATTTCCTGCCTGAGTCTATTAATGTTACTCAGGATGGCAGAGTCAGCGTAAAAGTGCCAAGAGACGGCGAAGAAGTGGAAGTTGATGTCGGCAGGATAGAGCTTTACCGCTTTCCTAACCCTGTTGGTCTTACAGCGATAGGTGAAAATTTGTTTAAAACAACTCAGGCCTCGGGCGACGCTCTGCCCGGTATTCCCGGATACGAAGGAATGGGAAAACTTCAGCATAAATTTTTAGAAATGTCCAACGTGGCTATAGTTCAGGAAATGGTTAACTTAATCGTAGCTCAAAGAGCTTATGAATTTAATTCGCGTACCATCCAGACAAGCGACAACATGCTCGGCACTGCCACTACATTAAAGAGATAAGGAATAAGGAATAGGGAGTTAGTATGGAAATAGGCAATTTTGGTATACAGAATCCGGCTTCGATGCATATTGATAATTATCGTATGTCTAACTCCCCGGTGTTTGGCAGCAGTTCCGCGAATTTCGCGGACGCTCTTAAAAAGGCTCAGGCAAGGAATGAAGCGTCAGAAAGTGTTCCCGTAAAGAAAAACGGCATCGACAAGGATGATAAGCTATATCAGGCGTGCCTGGACCTAGAAACATTTTTAGTAAAAAATCTTTTAACAGGCATGAGGAATACTGTGCAGAAATCCGGGCTTATTGACGAAGGCTTTGCCGGTAAAATGTACGAAGATATGCTTTACGATGAATACGCGAAAGATTTTACTAAAAACGCCGGCTTTGGGCTTGCCGAACAAGCATACAGACAATTAAAAGGTATTTAAATACTTGAGGCTGTTACAAAACTAACCGAGTTTTGTAACTAGCTCACTTCACATAATGCGAAAATTATGCTATAATTCTGTCATGGAGAGAGGGGTCCATGGCAGAAGAAAACGGATTGAGGAAAATCTATTTTTCCATCGGCGCTAAATTAATTATAATTATTACTTTTATTGTCTTAATTTCGCTTGGTTCGATTATTGCTCTCGCGTCCTGGCTGACGCGCTCGGATTTGCAGATAATCGCGGAAGAAGATAATTTTGAAACAAACCGCAGAACAGCAATGGCGGCTGAAGTCGCCTTTGAGAACATTCATTCAAACTCTCTTGTTCTTATGCGTACTTTGTTTCAACAAAGTACTTTGCTTCAGCAAAGTAATATTTCTTCTGCAGGGACAAGAACAGCCCTTGTAAATGACGCGATTAATTTTTTCTTTTTACGAAATCCTCATGTGGCTTCTGTTTTTTTTACAGTCAGGGATAATTTTGAAGTTATAACCAATAATGAATTTTTTACCTCTAAAAATATCGATTTAACTTTGGGTAATATTTTTATAGATGAACATGATAATGTCATGCAAAGGGCGCAGGCAGGCGAAACTGTTTTAATGAACGCTTCTCCCTACTTCGGCTCCAGCTTGCTGGCGTTATTTTTCCCATGGCAGGAAGGCGGAGCCGGAATTCTGTTTTCGCCTGAAAATTTAAACGATTCTTTTAATTACGGAGTGAATCAATCTTATCTTTTAAATGATTACGGCGATATTCTTATACATTCAGATTTTGAGCTTGTTCGTATCGCGAAAAATGTTTCGGATCAGGAATTTACCAAATTTGTGTGGAACAGTCACGATAAAGAAGCGCAAACGCTTTACAGGGATGAAAAAGGCGTTCGTTTCTTTGGAGCGTTCAGGAAACTTGATATAGCCGGAGCGGTCGTAATTACAAGCATTGAATATAACAAGGTTTTCGAAAACATAAACGCTACGACAAGGCGTAATATTTATCTTACTATTACTGTTTTAAGTATTTCTATTATTTTAATCTGGTTCTTCGCGAAAAGTATTTCCGTGCCCTTAAAAACGCTTGCTGTCGCCGCCGGTGAAATAGAAGGAGGTAAGTTTGACTTATCTCTTAACCCAAAAGGATATGACGAAATCGGTGTTTTAACATCGAGCTTCCAGCGGATGACCAGCGCGCTTAGAATTTTTGGCAGGTTTACAAACCGGGATATCGCTCTTCGCGCCATGCGCGGAGAAATAAAACCTGGCGGTTTTAGAAAAGAGGCGACAATTTTCTTTTCTGATATTCGCAATTTTACTTCTATCTCCGAAGAATTTACCAATATATTCGCCGACAGCGCTTCCGAAAAAATAGTTACATGGCTTAATGAGTATTTTACTTACATGATTGAATGTGTAGAAAAAACAAGCGGCGTTGTAGATAAATTTATAGGAGACGCTGTTATGGCGCATTGGGGGACTGCGTATACAACAGGCAGTCTTAGAAAAGACGCGTATAATTGCGTTAAAGCGGCGCTTTATATGCGTCACGCGCTTAGACGTATGAATAAGGGACGCAGAAAAGACAGCCACGAAAAACCGCGCATTCGTATTGGTATGGGAATAAATTCAGGAACAGTTACAGCGGGGCAGCTTGGCAGCGACAGGCGCATGGAATATACGGTTGTAGGCGATCCTGTAAATCTCGCTTCACGCATTGAATCGCTTACAAAAGAATTCGGCACAGATATTTTAATTACAGAAAACACATGGAAGCTTGTAAGAAAAAGATTTATTACCGTAGAAATGCCGTCGGTAAGAGTCAGAGGAAAAGAAAAACCGGTGCGGATTTTTGCTGTTATTAATTTCGCGAAAAATTCAAAAGGACCAAAATCCATTGTAAGACTGCGCCGTCTTCTTGGTATTAAACCGCCGGAAAACTTAAAGTTGGACCCCAGCTCTCCTGAACCAAAATATATATTTACCGGGAAAAGGCATGGGCGATAAAACTAATATACAAACGGTATATCCAAGTAATAAATTTCGTTTTATTGACGGTTTAGTTTTGCTTGTTTTTATTTCTACGGCGTTTTTGGGTCTTTATCTGTTTCGTCAGGATTTAATGCGCACTTTTGAAATTCGCGATGTTGAACCTGCGGGAATTATCACATTAAGGAATAATGTTGTTCAGCGCCGTCACGCCGACCGTGTTTTATGGGACAGGATATTTGTCAATTCTTTTGTATATCCCGGCGATTTAATTCGTGTAGCGGAAATATCTTCAGCTAATGTTGATATAGCGGCGAATGATCTTTTCCTGAACGAAAACACTCTTATCCGCATAGAAGGCGGTATGGACAGCTCAGGTTCTTTCCGTGTTGAACTGCAGCAGGGAAACATAAGTGTTAAAAGCGGCGTTGACAGCAGCGGAATTTTGTTAAACCTTATGGGAAACCAAATACAAACAAGAGCGGGCACACAGCTTGATGTTGAAGCAAATGAAGAAGGAATAAATTTACAGGTTAACGAAGGTAATGTTGAATTTAAACCGGAAGGACAGGACAAGGCGATAGAAATTACCGAAGGTTCTATGGTTGCCTTTGATTCAAATGGTAGGGAATTATTTTTACCATCAGTGTCAGTAAGAAAACCTGTGCAGAACGCGCGTTACTTAAATGACGATCCGCAGGAAATGTATTTAGTAAAATTTGAATGGAGCAGGCTAAACATCGATGAAGCCGCGCCGCTGCGGCTGGAGATAGCAAGTGATGTTGATTATAAGGAAATTATCAGCGTAGTTGAAGGTTTGGAAAATGAAGCAGAGGCCGCCTTTGACATTGGACAGTGGTACTGGAGACTTGTGAGTGACAGCACGGTTTTAAGAAAGGGCTGGTTTAATATTATTGATTCGTCCGGGCCTATTTTGCTTAGCCCTGTTCCGAATACAGCGTTCCGTTACCAAAACGATCTTCCTCAATTACGCTTCCAATGGGAAAAAATAGATTGGGCAGGTTCTTATATAATAGAGATAAGCAAAGAATCGGATTTTAGGAATCCTTTTATTAAAAAGCAGATTAACGCGAATTCTTTTATTACTTCGGAAATTGGACAGGGGACATGGCATTGGCGCGTAAAACCTGTTTTTACTTCCGCGTTTATAGGAGCGGCTTCTTTTTCTGATGATGAGTCTTTTACCATTGAACAAACAAACGATCCCAAGGCAAGCGCGGTATTTATTCCGTCTGATGCGATAAGAAAAGCAAGAGCCGCTGTCGCCGGAATTGTACGCGGCAGAAATCCCTCAGTGTCTGTGACTTCGATAAAACCTGAGGAAGCTGTCAGGCCTGCAAGAGGGCAGGAATATACAATCCGCCCCGGTGATACTCTTGGAAGAATCGCGAGAGAGCATTACGGCGACCCGATGTTGTGGTCAATTATTGTGGAAGCGAATAATATAAGGAACCCCGATTTAATTTATCCGGGGCAGGTTTATATTATTCCATAAAACTGCTGTAGTTTTTTTAATTTTTTTTTATTAAAATAATGTAAGTGCGCAAAAAGATTTGTTTTATTCTTGTAATATTTTTTCTCGTTCCGGTTTATACGCTTTTTTCTGATGAGGAGGCTCCTGCGAAAACCGCTCAGGATTTCTGGATAAGCCTTGGCGGAGATGTGAGTATGTACTCTTATACAGGAATGTCTTATGGCGGCAGTCTTGCTTTTGGGTACGGTTCAGGTTCGTCAATTGGAATAAAGATAAGTTATTTTTTTAATGAAGAAAGCATTGACACCCTGGAAACATGTTTTTTACTGCGGTTTTATACATCCGGTAAAAACGCGTATTCAGGACCCTTTTTCCAATTCCTTGGCGGCGCCGCTCTTTTTAACCGCTCAGGTGATTTCGCCATCCCTTCCAAT
>Ga0209755_10007279_pt1 | contig 12016 bp, 7 predicted proteins | sample TergutCo191P1_FD_187301 | JGI IMG/M metagenome (GOLD analysis project Ga0209755, IMG submission 187301) | Cornitermes sp. P1 segment gut microbial communities from Petit-Saut dam, French Guiana - Co191P1 (SPAdes) (version 2) | ecosystem: Host-associated > Arthropoda: Insects > Digestive system >...
TTGCTGTGTAGAGAAAACTTGTTCCGTGAAAACCGTAACGGCGCACCTGATATTTTTCGTACCATTCAGTCGGCACCGCGTACAGGTATGATTCAGGCGGCATGGTTTGATGCCATGCTGTGTCCATCGTGGCGCAGTGCGGAACATCCGGCAGTACTTTTTTCGCTGCTTCAATTCCCATGATGTTGGCAGGGTTGTGAAGAGGGCTCAAATCCTGCATCGCGGTGAATGCCTGCATTGCCGCGTCATCTACGATTACCGACTTTGTAAATTTATTGCCGCCATGCACAACGCGGTGACCTACGGCTTTAATCACCGACATATCGCTGATAACGCCGTTCTCCTTGCTTGTCAGTGTTTTTATAATGAGATTTATCGCGTCGGTGTGGGTCGGGCAGTCGTGGTTAAACACAACTTCTTCTTTGCCTTTTGCCTTGTGAGTAATGAACGAGCCGCCGATGGTTACTTTTTCTACGATGCCTACAGCAAGGACATCTTTGTTTTCCCAATCATAGACTTGATATTTTGCCGATGAAGATCCGCAATTTAATGTTAAAATGATCATATCTAACTCCCTTTTTCTTTATCATTACGAAAGTATATCATACAATTATATTTTTATAAAGTAGGAATTAAGGTGACAGTCACAGAGATAGAGGTAGTGCCAGTCATTGTGACTGTCACCTTTCGATCTTTAAAACTTGATGGATGGATAAAAGTATAGTATCATTTTACTACCTAAGGGAGTCTCTTAATGGATAATTTAATTCAGGACGAACGTAAAACCTCTATCAAACGAAGGGTTTTGATTTTTTCAGCGGTTTTATTTTCAGCCATACTTGTCAGCGGCTGTATGGTTTTTATATTTTTTATGCAGAAAACTGTTCAATTAAATATAGGACATGAGCTTGTCGGAACTATAGAATTTGAAAGTCTGAAGCTGGAATCATCCGTAAACGGAGAAATTGCCCTTGCGTTAAAAATGGCGACATCTCCGATCATTATTCAGCATTTTATTAATCCTGATAACAGTGAACTGAAAAGGTATGCCTTTATGGAAATTGCCGGATACCGCGATTCTTTCAAAAGTAAAGGGGCTTTCTGGGTAAGCGATAAAAACAGGGAATTCTATTTTGACGAAGAAAACCATTATACGGTTAATCCTGATGACCCTGACAGCTATTGGTATAACATGACTCTGCATAAAACAGAAAAGTATAACTTTAATATTAATTACAACGCGGAAATGAAAAAGATCATGCTTTGGATAAACGCTCCTGTTTTCGATTCTAACCGCGAGCCGATAGGCATTGTCGGAACAGGTATCGACCTTTCCGAATTTGTTGAATCTATATACCGCAACTATAGAAGCAAATCCAATTTGTTTTTGTTTAATTCTGACGGAGAAATTACGGGAGCCCGTAAAGCGGCTTTAGTAACTGACAAAGTAACAATACAAAAAGAGTTAGGTCATCTTGGAACGGATATTTTCGATCGCGCGTCAAAAATGTCCGATGAAGCGATTTCTTTTGGCACACCAACAGGCGAGGTCGCTATCGGCAAAGTACCTGCGTTGAATTGGTATATGACCGCAATTCAGAAAATCAGTATCGCGGACATTATTGGCTCGCCAATGACATTTTTATTTCTCGCGATGATGGCGGTTATTGCCGGAATCTTCATCGTTTTCTATATGTTTATTACCGGAATGATCAGCCCTATGAACAAGATGATGAAGGTGTTGGATCAAATTGCCGTAGATTGGGATCTTACCAGACGGCTTGACCTTCACAGACGCGATGAAATCGGAATGTTAGGTGAATTTTTAAATATGACTTTTGAAAAGATGAGAGAGCTGCTTCTCAGCATTAAAGGAAAAACTGTTTCTCTGACCGATACAGGCGATGAATTGTCAGCGTATATGATAACTACTAAAAAAGATATTGAGGGTATCAATAACAATATTCAATTTATGAGAGGGCAAATTTTAACTCAATCAGATAAGGTTATTTCCGCGTCAGGATCGATGGAAAAAATTAACGCGGATATAGACGATCTCAATAAACATATTACGCTTCAGGCGGAAAGCGTAGCGCAATCATCATCCGCGATTGAGGAAATGCTTGCTAATATAAATTCTGTTACGCAGACTCTTGTCAAGAATACGGCTAATATTAATACGCTTGCGAATACTTCCGGAGCGGGACGCGCCGATTTAACTAAAGTTTCTACCGATATTCAGGAGATCGCGAAGGAGTCGGAAGCTCTGCTGCAGATTAACTCTGTAATGCAAACCATCGCGAGTCAGACAAATCTTCTTGCGATGAACGCCGCAATCGAAGCCGCTCATGCCGGGGAATCAGGAAGAGGCTTTGCCGTCGTTGCCGATGAAATCAGAAAGCTCGCCGAAAATTCCGGAAACCAGTCCAAGACAATTAGCGCGGTTCTCAAAAAAATCAAGAACATGATAGATGACATTACAAGATCTACCAGCGTTGTTCTCGAACGGTTTGACGCTATCGAAAGAGAAGTAAAGACCGTATCGGATCAGGAAGCGCAGATTCGCAACGCGATGGAAGAACAGGGTGAGGGCAGCCGTCAGATACTGGACGCAATTTCACAGCTCAATACTGTAACAAGCAAGGTTCGCAAGGCATCATCTAATATGACATCCGAAGGCAGGGAAGTTCTAATTCAAAGCGACGCGCTTAAACAAATAACCGCCGAAGTCGCAGGTAACATGGATGATATGTCAAATAATGCCGATGAAATTACAAACGCTTTTAGCAGAGTGCAGGAAATCACCTATGAGAACAAAGATAACATTATGACTCTCAATACTGACATGGCGCGGTTTAAGGTTGGGTAAACGATCAATTTCGCGTTGATTTAAAAAAATGTACCGGTGATTTTTGTTTTATGTTTTACTTCGCTTTTTCAAGCAACGGAATTACCGGAGCTGTGAGTTCCATTGATGCCGGGAAGTCTTCGGGCTGCAGGAGAAGTGTCTCTCCGTCCATTTGCGCGAGAATGGGATGGCTGCCCGAAAATTCAAGGCGATGAGCGTTAAACATAATTACATTCTTATTGTTAGCGTGGTTGCCTTTGGTAACTTTGCCTTTAATTGATAATTTATTTAAAACCGGCATTTGTTTTATAGCGCAGACATTGCGGTCATCGGGAAGAATAAGCTGCTGAGAACCGTAAGTCTTGTGTCCTGTTACGCCCATCGCGAGAAGCAGTAATTTTTCTTTGAACGATATTACTTCTTTATTGTCTTTATCAAGTCCGCGCACACTCATAAAATCAACCGTATATTTTTTGTCGTAAAAAAGAGCGGCCATATCAATCCACAATTTATAAGTATCGCCGGGAAATTTCCCCTTCATTGTATTTGTCTGATGTGTGACATAAGCGTCGAGACCGACAGACAAAATGTTAAACGCAAGAAAAGGACCTTTCCAATGCGATGGTCCCTCCGGAGCCGGATTTAGCTGAACAGCGGGAGCGAACGCGACTTTTGACGGCTGCAGAAGCAAATCAAACGCTTCCTCCAAATTAGAACAATCGGCGCCGTCATTGCCTGTTCCAAGCGGAAGACGCAGTACGGCAAGATTCGAGCGGATATGAGCGGGCGCGTTGTAAATAGAGAACATAACTTCGCAATGAGTGCCGTCTCCGCCGGCGCTGACAATCAGATAGAAAGGCTCAGGTTCTTTCACAGCTCTTTCGATAAACGCATTTGTTATTTCTCTTGCGGAGCCTTTGCCTTCCGTAATATTAAAAATCATATTTTTATAAATTTGTCTGATGGGATTTGCTTCCGCTTTTTCACGGCATTTCTCTAATGTGCGGACATGAGAAGCCCATTTTTTAGGGATATAAAAACCGCCGGCAACCGGATTAACAACAACCATACAGCGCAAAGGACGATCTTTCGCGACTACCGAATGTTGACATATCGCAGTAAGCGCCTGTGTAAATAAAAAGTTCATAAGTCAGTCTAGCATAATAAATTATGACTGTCACTCTTAAAATGATATATAATAGAACAATGATTGATAAAAATTTATGCGCTATGAAGCCGCCTATGGGGTGGAATAGCTGGGATTGTTATGCTGCGAACGTAACGGAAAAACAGCTAATAGATAATGCCGAGTACATGAGTAAAAATCTGCTCTCCTTCGGCTGGGAATATATAATTTGCGATATTCAATGGTACGAGCCTTTAGCCGGCACCGAAGAGGGCGAGTATCGTCCTTTTGCCGAACTCTGTATGGATGAATATTCGCGTTTGCTTCCTGCCGAAAACCGTTTTCCATCCGCTGTTAATGGAAAAGGTTTTAAACCTGTTTCCGATAAAATTCACGGCATGGGATTGAAGTTTGGAATTCACTACATGAGGGGAATTCCGCGGCAGGCTGTTCACCGCCGCACCCCGATAAAAAGCGAGCGATGCTTTAGCCGCGAAACAACCGCCGATAAAATCGCGAATCCCGCGTCGATCAGCAAATGGAATTCCGATATGTACGGTGTTGACGCTTCAAAACCTTACGCGCAGGATTACTACAATTCGTTGTTTGATCTGTGGGCGTCATGGGGTGTTGATTATGTAAAAATTGATGATGTTTGCAACACAAATATGTATCCGCAAAATCAATATTCCGGCAGAGAAGAAATTGAAATGATGCATAACGCGATTAATAACTGCGGACGCCCGATGGTTTTAAGCCTCTCCCCCGGTCCCGCGCTGATCGACAAAGCGTGGCATCTTTCGCGTTACGCGAATATGTGGCGTATAACGGACGACTTCTGGGATCGCTGGGATTCTCTCAAAGATATGTTCCGCCGCTGCGAATTATGGCAAGCCCACGTAAAGCCCGGCTGCTGGCCTGACTGCGATATGCTCCCTCTTGGAAAAATCGGCATCGGTTTCAAAAAACCGCGCTCCACCAATTTTTCCCGCGACGAACAGCTTACCATGATGACCCTCTGGTGCGTTTTCCGATCCCCTCTGATGATGGGCGGTGTTCTGCCTGAACTTGATAAATGGACTCTGTCGCTCCTCACAAACAACGAAGCAATTGCCGTGCATCAAAACGGATCGTCGCCAACCCAAATCAAATTCGACGACAATGAATCAATCTGGAAAAGTTATGATGAGAACGGAGACATCAATATCGCTCTTTTTAATTTATCAGAAAAAAAACGCAAAGTTATCTGCCCTCTTACTGAAACGGGTTTTTCGAAAGCCGCGCTTCGGGATTTGTGGAATAAAAAAGATTTAGGTATCGTGACTGATGCAATTACAGCGGAGCTTCCGGCGCATGGAGCGGGGTTGTACAAAGTATTATTATAATCCTTCCCGTCAGAGGCAGTTATTTCCATACTACGCTTTTGTTGAGGTGATGTCACAGAATATACTTATACTATATTCACCTTCCTTCAAATTTCCCCTATAATGCCCACATTATGGCAAAATATCCTTTTGAAACAATCGAGCCGAAATGGCAGAAGTATTGGGAAGAAAACAAAACTTTTAAGACAACCGAAGATCCCAATGTACCTAAAGACAAGCGCCGCTACGTGCTTGATATGTTCCCGTATCCGTCGGCGCAGGGGCTTCATGTCGGGCATCCTGAAGGCTACACGGCTACCGACATTTACTGCCGCTACCTTCGCATGAACGGCTTTAACGTGCTGCATCCAATGGGCTTCGATTCTTTCGGGCTTCCCGCCGAAAATTACGCGATCAAGATGGGCGTGCATCCCGCGAAAATCACCGGGGAAAATATCGATCATTTCAGAAAACAAATTAAAGCGCTGGGGTTCTCCTATGATTGGGATCGTGAGGTTGCCACTTCCGATGCGGACTACTACAAATGGACGCAATGGATCTTCCTCAAACTTTTTGAAAAAGGACTCGCCTACGAAGCTGAGAGTCCGATCAACTGGTGTCCTTCCTGCAAAACTGGTCTTGCCAATGAAGAAGTTGTCGACGGTCTTTGCGAACGCTGCAAGACGCGAGTTGTCCGTAAACGTATCCGTCAATGGATTTTAAAAATCACAGCTTATGCCGAGAGACTGCTCAATGATATTGATAGTGTTGATTGGCCTGAACCTGTTAAACAAATGCAGCGTAACTGGATCGGCAAAAGCGAAGGCGCCAATGTCACTTTTAAAATTGATGGTCACAGCGATGCGCTCGAAATCTACACAACACGCCCCGACACTCTTTTCGGCGCGACTTACATGGTTCTTTCTCCCGAACATCCTCTCGTCGAAAAATTGACAACCTCCGGACAAAAACAGGCAGTCACCAAATACATCGAAGACGCCGCGAAAAAAAGCGATCTGGAACGCACCGATCTCGCGAAAGAAAAAACCGGCGTGTTCTCCGGCGCGTACGCAATCAATCCTGTCAACGATCAAAAAATTCCAATCTGGATCGCCGACTATGTTCTCATCTCTTACGGCACCGGCGCAATCATGGCAGTACCCGCGCATGACGAGAGGGATTGGGAGTTTGCAAAAGTGTTTGGGCTTCCGATTATTCAAGTAGTAGCGGGAAAGGAAGAATTTCACGCAGAGGACGCAAAGAACGCGGAGAACGCAGAGAAACTTAACGCAAGATTTAAGAGCGAGCCTGCGGAGTGTACAGCGGCAGACGGTTACTCTGTAAATTCCGGTTTTATCACCGGCTTGCCGACTTCCGAAGCAAAAGAAAAAATAACAAGCTGGCTCAATGAAAAGGGATTGGGTAATAAATCAACCAATTACAAATTACGCGACTGGATTTTCTCACGTCAGCGTTATTGGGGCGAGCCGATCCCTGTTGTTCATTGTCCGGTTTGCGGAATTGTTCCGCTGCCCGAGGGTGATCTACCGCTCAGGCTGCCGGATGTAAAATCATACGCGCCGACCGGTACCGGCGAGTCTCCTCTCGCCGCGATCTCCGAGTGGGTCAATACAACATGTCCTAAGTGCGGCGCTTCCGCGAAACGCGAAACCAACACTATGCCGCAGTGGGCAGGTTCTTGCTGGTATTATCTGCGTTATCTCGATCCTAAGAATGAGAAAACTTTCGCGGCGAAAGAAAAGATCGATTATTGGGCGCCTGTCGATCTTTATGTCGGCGGTGTTGAACACGCTGTGCTTCATTTGCTTTACAGCAGGTTTTGGCACAAGGTGTTGTATGATTTCGGACTCGTCAACACAATCGAGCCTTTTCAAAAACTGGTTAATCAGGGGATGATAGTTTCGTTTGCGTACCAGAGAAAAGATAAAACACTTGTACCGACAGATCAAGTTGAGAAAAAAGCTGACAGCGTTTTCATTGAAAAAGCGAACGGCGAAGAAGTGACTGAAGTAATCGCGAAGATGAGCAAGAGTCTCAAAAATGTTATCAATCCCGACGACATAATCCGCGAGTTCGGAGCTGACTCTCTGCGTCTCTACGAAATGTTTATGGGTCCGCTTGAAGTGAGCAAACCGTGGAACACGTCAGGGTTAATCGGCGTGTTAAGGTTTTTGGAAAGACTGTGGATGATTGGGAACTCGAACCTTCGGTTCGGAGAACAAGGAGCAGAGAACAGAGAACAGAGAGCAGAGAACAGTCACCAGTCCATAGATTCCCAAACATTAGAGCAATGCAAAAAGTTATTGCACAAGACAATCAAAAAGGTAACCGACGATACCGCGAACCTCAACTTTAACACGGCGATTAGTCAGATGATGATCTACTCAAATGAACTCGCGAAATTGCACGCTTCTTTAGATGCGCAGAACGAAGGGGAAACGATTCCGCTTTCATTGTGGGAGCCGCTTGTGGTTATGGTGAGCGCGTATGCGCCGCATCTTGGCGAGGAGCTTTGGGAAAAACTTGGCAGGAGAGAATCGGTTTCAAAATGCAAGTGGCCATCTTACGATGACGCGCTAACGCGTGACGATCAGGTCAATATTGTGGTTCAGGTGAACGGAAAAATTCGTGATAAGTTTATTGTATCCGCGGGAACTTCAAAGGAAGAGCTTGAAAAAACAGCTTTAGCTTTGCCGGATGTTCAAAAGTGGCTTGCGGGGCAGACAATTAAAAAGATTATTTCCATCTCTGACAAGCTGGTGAACATTGTGATATAATGAAGTTAAATGGTGTCTAAGAATAATAAAACATCAAATACGGTAAATGATCCTTACTTCCGTGAAGATCCGGGAGACGGTATTCAGCGTATTCCGGTTTATAATTTTGACATTGAAAATAACTTTTCGGTATGGAAATCATGGCGGGCAAATGACGGACGCGTGCTTCCCAACGGAGCGAGCGGGTTTGAGCTTGTCGACAATCCGTTTGACAACGGCAGTTTGATTCAGCTTACAATATATTTTGATCCTGCTGTCGCGGGAAAAGCTTTCGGCGGAATTGGCATGAGAGCGCCTATCAATCCTTCTTTGAATTTAGATGATCAAACTTATATTGAGTTTGATTTTTATTTTCCCGTAAGCACTGTCAGTAAATACATGAGATTTGAAATATGGTCGACATCTTCGGGCGGCGAAGGTTTCCAGGGGCATGCGGGATATTCCGGAAGGGATAAAACTCAGGCTTATATCCGGTATACGGATATGTTATCCGATACCAATGTTGATGATTACAGGATTGGTTTTTATAACGGCGAAACATGGTTCAAAAGAACAATTTACGCCGTAACTCCGGTATCGTCGGGAATTTGGGAATATTTGAATATCGATCTTCATACGGAAACCGGAACAAAAATTGACGGCGGACGTCTTATGATTGGCAATATAAAAATTTCACAAGCCGATCCTAACGGAGTGCCTATCCCTGATGTTGTGAACGCGAATAAATTTTCGGATGTGGCGCCAATCAGAAGTAAGTTTAATGAGAAAAACGGAACTTTTCTTGTCGGCGTTTCCAAAGAGGGGCGTCCTCTCGATCAATTACATTACTATCATTATGAAATTCATACCGACGAAAACAATCTTAAACCAGAGATGCATGAAAGACCTCCCTCATGGCTCATTGATAAATATCCTGATTTTGTTTTTAAGCCGTCAAATGAAGGACCCGAATGGCATTTCCCTACGGAGAGTTATTTAGAAATAAGAGACGCGGGAAAGAGCGGAGAATATAAATTACACGGTCATTGTTTGTCATGGGTTAATCAATCTCCTTTCTGGATGAGACAGATAATTCCCGAAAATATTACTTCCATGCAGTGGAATAAAGACGGGTTGTTTTACATCGGAAGCACTAACTCTGTAGGTCCTTACAAAAGACTTGATAAAAATACGGCGCGCCGCGTTTATTTTGATCATATCATGTGCGTAATGAGGCACTTTATGTCAACGGACGCAAGATACGGTTCCGGTGAAGAGCGCGGCATTATTCCTTTCCATTCATTTGACGTAGTAAATATTGAACTGCATGAAAGCCGGCACAGTGTAATAATTAAAAATGATCCTGATAATTGGGATACGGCGCTAAGGCACACATCATGGCTTGTCGCCCTGACAGATGATGATTTCGGAGATATCAGACAGCATTATATTTATCTGCTTTTTAAGTATGCTCATATCGCTGTTCCTAACGCGCAGATGGCGGAAAGATACAAAGCGTTTTTTAATGATCCCGATGTTATACCCGAATATATGAAGATGGATAATCATAATAAAGACGGCAATATCGATTCTTACGTATCGGAAAAACCTCCTCTTCTTATTTTTAACGATTATGAAATGATAAGTATGTCTAAAGCGAAAGTAGCGTACAATATGCTCAAAGAAATAAATACCGCGTGGAAAACTGATCCGCTTTATGACGGCAGAAACTTGATTGAATGTATGGGTATTCAGGGACATGAAGCGGTCGGTACTGTAACAGCCGGTAAAACCCAAAAATCCATCGCTCTGTTTGCCAATTTGATTGACCAAGGTTTACTCGATAAAATTTGTTTTTCCGAATTCGATATAAGACAGCCAAGTTACGCACCCGGCGGGCAGGCGCTTGCTCCGGCTGTCATGAATCAAAAACAGGCGGATTCCGTCGGCTATCAATACGCGCTTTTCTTCAAGTTATTCGAGAAGTATAAAAAATATATAGATCATGTCACTTTTTGGAGTCCTTATGGTTCAAGCTGGATGAACAGCTATGTTCCCTTCGACCATGAACAAAAGGCAAGCCAGGCGTATTACGCCATTATGGATCCGGACAAGTTTATCAAAGGTCATTCATATCTTGATGATTTTTTTGCCGGTGAATATGACTTGTTAAGCGCCGATTACAATCCGCAAATCGAAATTTAACCGTTTTTTCCGTAAAACAGTATTTTTTTATTAAAAAATAACAAAAAATGTTTTAAAAAAAAATGCTTGCGTTCCCTAAAATCCTAAGGTAGAATTTTTCTTAGGTTCGTTGAACCAAAAGGCTCGTTGAGCCGGCGGGATGGTAAAAATGTTGGAATTTTTATCATTATAATTATCTTATTTAAAGAGGTATTGTTATGTTTAAGGATGGAATAGGAATTTTCTTATGGAAACTGGCGGTTGCGTTGTATTTAGTTGCGAATGGTGTTCTGGGCTTAATTGGTAATGGCGGGGATTTTCATGTAATCCTTACTAATACAATGAGATTTCCAAGTATTATTGCGACTATAATTGCTGTTTTTTCATTAGTCGCAGGTGTGTTAGTTTTAATCGAGATATTTACCAGTAAGACCAGCACTATTCTTGACTATATCGCGTTAGGTCTTGCGATTATCTGGGCGATTTATATCATAATCGGTATTGTTTCATGGATTATGGGTAAGAGCGGTTTGAATATCTGGGAAATGTTGCAGAGACTTGGCGTTCATACCATGGTTCTCGGTTCTCTTCTTATTACCGCTAAAAAGGGTAAGTAAGACGATAGGCAGCGGCTGTTGGCTTCTGCCTGTTTTAAAGCCGCATATACAGAAAGTGTGTGCGGCTTTTTTTTGTGTTTCCAGTCCGGGCTCTTCCGATACCCGGCGCCGGATGTTCACTGGAAAAACCTTTCTCTCTCTGCTAAGCTTCTTTCATGACTAAAGAACTTACCACGCCGGAATTAGATTCATTTTTCCGGGGCTTTCTGGATTTTGCCGGTTTCGCGGACGATTCTTCGCTGAACGGGATTCAAGTTGATAATGACGGATCTGCGGTGAAAAAAATCGCGTTCGGTGTTGACTCTTGTATGGAAACATTTGAACACGCAGCTGCAATCAACGCGGGAATACTCTTTGTTCATCACGGGCTTTTTTGGGGAGCGCCCGCGCGGGTAAACGGAAATCTAAGACGGCGGATTAAGTTTTTACTGGATCACAACATCTGTTTATATGCGGTGCATCTCCCTCTGGATCAGCATCGTCAATTCGGGAATAACGCTGTTATCGCGGATCTTTTGGGGCTTCAAAACATTGAGCCGTTTGGTTTGTATCACGGAAAAAAAATCGGTTACAAGGGAAATTTCTCTTCTCCTGTTTCGGTTGAAGAAGCAGTAAAAAAAATCAGTTTTAAAAACAGACCTCCCGCGGGTGTTTTTCCTTTCGGTAAAAAAGAATGTATGACCGCCGCGGTTGTTTCGGGAGGAGCGCCTGAAAATTCGCGGGACGCGATAGAAGAAGGCATTGACCTGTTTATTACAGGCGAAAGCGCTCACTTTGTTTACCATGAATGTCTTGAAGCAAAACTTAATATAATTGCTGGCGGTCATTACAGCACGGAAGTATGGGGCGTTCAGGCTGTTATGCGCCATTGCATCGCCGAACTCGGTATTGACGCGGAGTTTATTGATGTTCCTACAGGGTTGTAGAAAAATTATAAACTGTTTGACGGCAATCTTTTAAGAGTTTTATTTTTTTGAAGTTGAGGTTTTCCCAAAACTCGGTTAGTTTTGGAAAAACCTCTTGAAAAAGTAGTCTAAAGCCCACTTTTTCATTTAAATCTAAAGTAGCTTTCCCAAAAACTGAAGTTTTGGGAAAGCCTC
>Ga0209755_10007280_pt1 | contig 12015 bp, 10 predicted proteins | sample TergutCo191P1_FD_187301 | JGI IMG/M metagenome (GOLD analysis project Ga0209755, IMG submission 187301) | Cornitermes sp. P1 segment gut microbial communities from Petit-Saut dam, French Guiana - Co191P1 (SPAdes) (version 2) | ecosystem: Host-associated > Arthropoda: Insects > Digestive system...
AGAGTAAAGGAGTGCAATGCTATGAAGAACATGTTCAAACTTTTCGGAATTATTGCCATGACGGTGATAATGGGGTTTTCTTTTGTCTCGTGCGGCGGTACAAGCAGTCCCGCCGATACCGGCCCTGCCAGGACTCTGGTTCCGCCGCCGGGTACTGTTTCTTCTGCTCATATAGGGGAATCATGGAATATCGGCGGTCCGGTGAGGAGTTGGTTCACGGGCTTTCCACTTTTCACGGGGAATAGAGAGGTTATTTCGCAATTTACAGGCGGTATTTCTAACGGGGAATTTTCTCTCAACCTGACGATACCAAATACTCCAAGCCCCATAGGCTACCTCATTACGTTCTTGGAGACGGAAGGTTTTACCAACGTTACCATCAGCGACAACACTGTGGAATTTTATTTTTTCTACTATATCAACATCACACCCCCATATTTTCAACATCAACGTCTTCTGCATGAATGGCGCAGGACGGGGATTGGTGCAAACTACATGGATCGTGTATTGCCCTTCTGGGTTTCCGGTGATATCACCATGACAGCCTACGGCTTTACTGAGGGAGGTGTTACACTCAACGGTATTAATAATCTGGCCAGGGAGGGTTGGAACGCCTTTATCTTACGCGAGCGTGAAGGCCTGACTACTTTCACTATAACTTTTTTCGCATCAGACGATTTCAATAACTTTCGGTGGTATTTGGTACCTTAGTATAGGGATGCTGCCAAATCCAATCTTGTGTTTCTATAGGGGTTGGATACAGGGAACAGTTCCTGGCCTGTATCCAACCCCTGTTAGGAGAAATATTCCTGAAAAAGGATGAATTAAGCTGATTACTCGCAAACGGCAGGTGCCGCACAAAGCTAATATCCCGCAAGCAGCTGCGGCAAGGGAGTAAGCATAAAGTCCTCAAACGGAATGCCCGAATTCCCCACAAGGATGAGTTTTGCGCCAGGGAAGCGGGCGCAAAACTTATCCCTGTTTATCGCGGTGATTTTATCTGTGTTGCTTTTAACCTCAATCCCAAAAAGCTTCTTTCCGTACTTTATCACAAAATCCATTTCCGCGTTTTTATCCCGCCAGTAATACAGTTTCAGGCCGGGGTATTCGTTTGCCTGATTAATCAAATACGCGCCCACTGAACTTTCGACCATGTGCCCCCAGAACACCGGGTCACAGAGAGCCTCCGTAAAGGATTCCTGGCGCAGCGCGGAAATCAGGGCGGTGTTGTAAACTTGCAGTTTTGGGATCGACAGTTTTTCGCTAAGGAGGCTTGCGCTGTATTTGTTGAGCCCCGCCAGAAGCCCCGCCTGCCCCAAAAGACCCAAATAGCGGGCAAGCGTTGTCGTGTTCCCCGCGTCACTAAGCTGGCCGAGCATTTTGTTAAACGAAAGAATTTGCGCGCTGTATTGGGTGCCGACCTCAAAAAGCTGGCGCAGCAGGGCGGGCTTGGAGACCTTTGTTGTCATTAAAATATCCCTGCCCAAAGACGGCTCGGCCACGGAATTCCTGATGTAATTTTTGAAACGGTTTTCGTCCTTGACCAGCTCCGCCGCGCCCGGATAGCCGCCAAACCATATATACTGCTGGTGTGTAAACGAAAAAGCCTTTTTCATCTCCGCGAACGACCAGTGCCCCAGGTAGCTTATTTCAAAGCGCCCCAAAAGGGATTCGGAAAGCCCGTCCTCAAGCAAAAGCCGCGAAGAGCCAAGAATAATGAGTTTAAGTTTCCGGTTATCGGCAGTATCCCTGTCCCAGTGTTTTTTGACACATTCGCTCCAGTTGTTGATTTTTTGAATCTCATCGATAAAAAGAACAGCTTCTTCTTTCTTTTTCGTCTGCATTTGGAGCCGCATGGCCTCCCACACCTGGTCGATCCAGACAGACCCGGCCTCGGCAGTATCGTCCGCGGAGTGGAAAGCGGAGAGAACCTTTGTCTGCTTAAAGAGCTGGCGGGCAAGGGTGGTTTTCCCGGTTTGCCGCGGCCCGGCAATGACCTGTATGAATCTGCGCTTGTCCGCAATCCTCTCCGCGAGGCTTTTTAACAGCGTGCGTTTAAACTCCATAAATGAATCCTTTTACTCAGTCAACTGAGTATTTTTGCTCAATCTATTGAGTATTTTTGCTCAATCTATTGAGTATTTTTGCTCAATCTATTGAGTATTTTTGCTCAATAGATTGAGCATTTTTACTCACTTGTATAAGTATATATCCAAAGCGAAATCTGTCAAGCTTACAGTTCGTTCAGATGCTTGTGGTAGCGTTTGGGCATGAATTGACGCTGAAGGCGCGGGTTTTTCCTGCTTTCGTTGCTGACAGAACGGTGGTAAAGCCGCCAAAGCTCCCCCCAACAGTCCCCGTTCCCGTTTTCCGCCAGCGTATCCGGTGAAACAGGCACAATCCGGGCGTCGCCGTCCTTTTGCCGGCAAAGGCAGAGGCCCCGCTTTTCGTCAATGATGGCCCAGGGCGTTTCCCCGAAGCGCAGCGTAAAATGCTCCGCCAGGGCCGGAAGGATGAAATAGTCAGGTTCGCATTTGGCGGTGTAAACGCCCTGCGAATCCGGGGCGAAACGGAGAAACCCTGTTATGCGGTGAACTTCCACCTGCACCTTTCTTGCCGCCTCAAGCACGGTCAGCGTATCCGGGTCTCCACGGTCACCGGCTATGCGGGCCGCTGCTGCCCTGTTTTCCGCGTTGTTTACTTTTTCCAGAAAGCGGGAAATTTCCCCTTTTATAGGGAGGCAGCTCATCTGGGCATAGACGGCGGCGTAAAAAGCGTCCGTGGTAGTGCCTGCGGGATCAAGCCACCTGGGAATGGCCGGTAAGGTAAGCGCTTCGGGTTTGTTCTGCGGCGGGGTTTCAAAAAGTTCCATTTGGCTCATTTTTATACTATACATTAGTGTAGTGTATTTTTCAAGCAGATGGATCACGGCACACGTTATGGCGCAAAAAGGCCGCCCGGCACTTGGTACATGCAGGGCGGCCTTTTTTACAACTGTCGCATACAGGGCTATTACAATGCGGCGCTACAAAACAGCGTTCCGAATTTCTTCCGAAAACAGATCTTCATCCCTGGGCTGAACCGGGTCAAAAGGCCTTGATACAACTGTGTAGTTTACAATGTCCCGCCAGGTCAGGTTGTTGCCGGTGCTGTTGTGGCCCCAGGTTGAACAGCCAAGGGACATGGTGTTGGGCATTCCGTTAAACCAGCTGCCGCTGTTGCCAAGCGTGTGGGGCTGGTTCACCAAAAGGCGGCTTACTTTCATGCGCAGGGCCATTTTGTTGACCAGCTCTTCGCTGCCGTTATGGTGGATACCGCAGCTATGGCCTTTGCCCTGGTATTCCAAAATCGCTTCCATTTTGTCCAGGGCATCGTCAAAGTCAGCGGCTTTGATCATGGTGACCATAACCGACAGCTTTTCGCCGGTAAAAGGATACTGCTTTCCAATGCCGCCGTTTTCTTCGATGATAATCATCACCCTGTCTTCGGGGATGCTGATCCCGGCGAGCTCGGCGATTCTGCTGACATTGGCGGCGGGGATATCGCGGTTAAGGACGTTTTTCGCAGGCCACTCCGGCCAAATGACTTTTTGCAGTTTCGCTTTTTCCTCACTGCCGTCACGGACAATAAAAGCACCCGCTTTTTCAAAGGCGGTAAGCATCGCGTCATAAACATCCTTGTGGATAACCGCGCTGTTTTCCGAGGAGCAGCTTGAGCCGTTGTCAAACATTTTTGAACGCTTAATCCTGTCGGCCGCTTCGTCAGGGTTGGCGCTGTTGTCAACGTATGTGACAACATTCCCCGTGCCTACGCCTATAGTTGGTGTGCCGGAAGAATACGCTTCCCGCACCATCGGGGTTCCGCCGGTGGCAACCACAAAGTCCACCTGCTTCATAAGCTCCTGGGATGATTCCACGGAAACCTGTTCGGGATCAACGGCAATGACCAGGTCTTCCGGGGCGTTGTATTTTCTCAAAACAGAGCGGATATACTCGGCTATGAATTTGCAGGTTTCCTTTCCTCTGGGGTGCGGGGCCAGGATAATGGCGTTGCGGGTTTTCAGCGCCCACAGCGCCTTCACAATGGGCGTGGCTTCACCGTTGGTAACAGGGAGAATCCCGCCGATAACGCCCATGGGTTTGACGTATTTCATGATTTTGCGTACCGGATCGTCTTCCACTACGCCAACGGATATATCGTCTTTCATTTGGCTGTATACGCCTTTTGCCTTGTTGTATATTTTTAAGAACTTGCTGGCGACAACGCCCATCTTTGATTCTTCGACAAGCATTTCAGCCGCTTTCTGGCGGAAATCTTCTTTCAGCGTGAACCAGGTTACCGCCGCGGTAAGTTCGTTGACCCGTTTTTGATCATGCCCCTCGGCGATTTTCTGCGCCGCCGAAGCCCTTTTTACCAGACTTTGAATATATTCTTTTACTTCCATGGAATGAAAATCTCCTTGATTTTTTTGTATGGCGAAGGCTGCTCCACTGCGATGTTTGGAACAGCCTTCTCGCGCTTGTTATCGTTCCGGCGGCTGGTAGGTCATTATCACGGACACAAACTCAAGCGTTTCCTGGCCGTCGTTTGCGATACCGTGGCTGTCGCCGCTTTGGGCAAACGCGACATCACCGGGGTGCAGGGTTACCGTCTCGCCGTTATCATTCACGGTCGCGACACCTTTAAGGATGTAGTACACATCCTCTTCTTCCTCGTGCTTGTGCACACCGATGGAATTGCCGGGTTCAAGCGTAATCCTGGTGAACATGCGGCAGTTGGCGCGCATCTCGGTTTTTTCCAGGAGGTGGTTGAATACGGTAATACCAACGCCGCCGCGCGCTTTTTCCATTTCCTCGCGCCTTATACTTGCCTGCTTCTTAATCATGATACTTTCTCCTTAAAATATAATATGAGGGGATTTCCCCCTCAGAGAGCCCTATACCACTCCCATTATTGCCATGATGATGCCAAGAACAAGAACGCCCATCGGTACGACAATGGTTACCATGAAAATGTCGAAATAGCTTTCCCTGTGCGTCATGCCGGTAACAGCAAGCAGAGTGAGGATTGCGCCGTTATGCGGAACCGTATCCATAACCCCGGCGGAAAGGGCGGCAATACGGTGCATAACTTCCAGCGGGATATTGTACTGCTGCGCTATTACGATGTACGTCTCGGCAAGCGCGTTCAGGGCAATTCCCAGGCCCCCGGAGGCGGAACCTGTAGCGCCGCACAGCACGTTTACCGCGATGGCCAGCGATATGAGCGGGTTACCGGGAATGTCAACAAGCGCCTGGACAAGAACAGCGAAGGCCGGCGAAGCCTGGACGACCGCGCCAAAACCCACGATAGCGCTGACGTTGATGATGGGAATCATCGCGCCTTTTGCGCCTTCGTTCAGTGAGTTAAGGAAGATTTTGCGTTTGCCAATGTTCAGCACAAGAATCAAAAGGATGGCAAGGGCAAGGGAGAAAATAAGCGCGGGCATTATTTCCCAGCCGAACGCGCGGTTCAAAACGTTAAGGAACACAACGACCACGAGCAAGGGAAGCAGGGATACCCATACGCTCGGGATAACTTCGCTTGAGTCTTCGGCGACAGCGTTGGGGGGTTCAGTAAAGTGTTCCCCGGCGAGTTTGACTTTTTTCTCTTTGTAGATCAGCCACAAATAGCCGCCGCCGGCCATGATGATGCCGGTAATGATACCGAGTACGGGAGCCGCCGTTGCCGGTGTTCCAAAGAACTGGCCCGGAATAATGTTCTGAATCTGCGGCGAACCGGGCAGGGCGATCATGGTGTACGCGAAAACGCCGACGGTAATGGCGGCGGGGATAAGGCGCCTGGGAATGTTCGCTTCACGGAACAGTACAAGGCAGATGGGGAACAGGGCGAAAACCGCGACAAACATGCTCACGCCGCCGTAGGTCAGAATGGAGCCGGCGATGATAACCGCAAGTATGGCGTGTTTGGGGCCGAAAAGCTTTGAAATGGCCAGCGCTACCGATTTTGCCATCAACGTGGCGTCCATCAGCTTGCCGAAAATGGCTCCGAGCATGAACGCGGGGAAAAAGTTTCTTGAAAAGGTTGCAAAGCCGGTCATGTACGCCCCAAGGTAGGTGTCCATCAGATGAAGACCCCCTGTAACCGCGACAATACATGCGGCAAGCGGCGCAACCCAGATGGTTGACCACCCTTTAAAGGCCAGGAACATTATCAGACCTATGGCAAAGAATATACCAAACATAGCAAATGGTATTGACATTTCAATTAGCTCCTTACTTATAGAGAATAACCTTTTTTCGCCCTCAGGGACGATAAAACAAAAACCGGTATGTATCCGTACGGACACACCCGGTAATTTACGTGGTAATGGGGAAGCATATAAGAATCAGGAACTCGTTACTTGTCATAATTCCTTATTGCTTTTTTCTATGGCAAAATTAAGTATTTTGTCATATTCTTGCACCAATAAATTAAAAACCTGTCAAGACGATTGTCACCTACAATCAGCGGCTTGTCAACAGAAACTTAAAATCCCCCGGCCCCTGTGCCACTCCCGGCAGGGGCCGCAGTTCCCTGAAGCGCATATACTTGAAGGGATGAATATCCAGCACATTCGGATACCAGCCCTGGATTTCGTTAAGGTCAATGATGTTCAGGGCCGGACTAAAGGAAATGGGCAGGACATTGCCCCGGTAAAGCAGCAGGGCTTCCGCTTCCGCCAGGGTTTCCCAGCGCTCTGCCCCTTCTTCGGTCATTGAACGTTCCATGAGCGCTTCAAAATCGTCATCGGCGTGGCCGGCCATGTTCAGGTTGGAATCCCTGCTCCACATTTTAAGGAATGTCCAGGGATCGGCAAAGTCGCCAATCCAGGTGACAGAGCCCACATCGTAATCATCACGCCGCAGCGATTCAAGGTACTGAGCGAAAGGGACTATGTCGATACGGGATCTGGCCCCCAGGTACTCAAGCCAGGCGGCGGCCATAAGGCCGGCGATGCGCTGTGACTCCGGGGAAGGGGGGATGCGGATTACCAGTTCCGGCAGCCCCGCGCCCCCGGCAAAACCCGCCTCGGCAAAAAGCCGCCGCGCTTCTTCCACGTTGACGGCATCCAGCCCCTGGACAGCCGGGTAACCCGGAATGGGGAATATCAGGGTTGGGGCGGGCAGGAAATGCCCTTCGCGGATTTCCTCCCAGGGCAGAACCAGGGCCAGTGCCCGCCTGAGCCGGTAATCGCCCCAGGGTTCCCGTGCCGAGCGTATAAAGTAGTAGTGCGTGGCGAACATCGCATTCACCTGTATATTGCTGCGATCCATCAGGGTTTCAAAGCACACTGCCCCGTGTATCCAGCGGACTTCCCCGGAATTCCACAGAGCCGACGCTTCCGCCCCGGTATCAACAAACCGAATGACAATTCTGTTCAGTGCCACCCGCGCCGCATCCCAGTAATAGGGGTTCCTGGCAAAGACTATCCTGTCCTCATTCTTTTCTTCTATATAAAACGGGCCGTTTGTAATGGGCCAGCGCTCTGACCAGTTTTCTTCATGCAGCATGGAAGGGTGAATGGGGTTGAAGGAATGATGGCAAAGCATACTGGGAAAAAACGAAACCGGCGAGTTAAGGCGCACTACCAAAGTCCAATCATTCGGGGCGAAAATGCCAACATCCTCAACGCCGGCATTGCCAAGCCTGAAATCCCTGGCCCCTTCGATAATGTCAAACATGGAGGAGTAGGGCGCGTTCCGTTCCGGGTCTATCGTGGAAAGCCATGAGGCGCGGAAGTCTTCCGCCCGCAGGGGGTCGCCGTTGCTGAAACGGGCGTTTTCCCGGATGGTAAACGTCCACTGCCGCCTGTCTTCCGAAAGTTCCCACCTGCTGGCCGCCGCCGCTACAGGCTCCATCGTTATAGGGTGGTAGGAAAAAAGCCCTTCGTAAAGGGCGGTAAAAAGCTGCGCTTCTGTGGCCAGGTATGACTTGCGGAAATCAAGCTGTACCTGGGCCCTGGAAAAGGCAATGACAAGTTCGTCCCGGCTTTGCGGCCGGGGACGGATTTCGGCGAAATTCGCTTCCCGTTCCGCTGTCAGGGCCGCCGGAGCTTCGGCTTCCAGAGGCATCGGGTGCAGCGCCGCCTCTGGAACGGCTTGACAGGCGCTGAAAAAAAGCAGGGTCAGGAAGATAAAAAGCAAAGCAGGCGCTAAAATCGGGGAAACCCCTTGCCGCTTGCAAACCCGGAAATCGTTGATTCGGGACAGGTTCATGTCTACCTTCCTACGTTTGGGGACTCACTCCCAGTCGTCTTAACTGCTCTTCTTCTTCTCTTTGGGCGCTGTATTCATGGCGTTTCGCGTTTGCCCTGACTATGGCGTTTTTTATGGTGCCCAGTTCCGGCTTTATGCCCCTGATTTTTTCCCTGTCCGCCCTGTCAACCGCAGTCTTGAAAAACTCATCCAGAGCTCCAAGGGTTTTGTGCAGGGTCTGAACTTCCCGTATGTTCCTTTCCAGAAAGCCCACAAGCTGTTCTTCCTGTATGGATTCAAGTTTGGAAGCCCCCGCGCCCCGGGCGGCCATGGGGGCCAATGTACGGATTTTGCGTTCCAAATCGCCCCGGAAGGCATTAAAATTCACTTTTTCCTTGATAAGGAGACCCTTTATGGGATCAATGTATTCCAGATCATAGATAACCGGTTCAGGCTCTTTGTTGAACACCTGCATCATAAGCCGTTTGAACTTTTCGAAAAAGGACTGTTTCTTGTTCTGCAGAATAATCTGGTTTTCGTCTACTTTTGCCAGTATTTCGATGAAGGTTGCGGCTGTCCCGCCCAGTCCCTGAATACCGTCCAGGAGGATATTCTTGAAAGAAATCGGCGCTTTCACCGTTTTTGGCTTTGCATCGGCTATCTGGAGCTTTTTGAGAACAGCATCCCGCAGTTCCGGCCCTTCATCAGAATAGTCCTCTTTAATTACCTCTTCCACCAGGTCGGGATAGAAGGGGGAACCCGGTTTGGCCTGAACATACTTTTTCTTTAACTGGGGGAGGTTGGCGACTTCGGCCTGCGGCATCCCTTCGGTTATATCCCTCAGGTTTAGCTTGTAGTTTTCCCGCTGATACTCTGTAAGAAGGCGCAAATACCCCACAATGGGGTTGAATGACTTGTTAAGGTGGCTCAGTGATTCGGTGATAACACTCATTGTCAGGGTGTCAGAGCCCGTCTTTATCTGGTTGGTCATCTCCGCCACTGCCCTGGTAACCGGGCTTTGGGAATCCGGGCTTAATTGTATCCAGTCTATATACCTTACCAGCCCCAGGATGCGTTTTATCCTGTCCATGGTAAGGAATTCCGCGCTGAATTGGTAGAAATTGACCAAAAAGTCCAACTGGTTATCGTAGTTGGCAAGCCTTTGGGTCAACTGATCCAGCTTGTCCGCTTCGGAAAACGAGGCTGAGCTGGGTACTTCAAGCTCCCCTATTTTGGCTTCATGCTTGTAGGGGTCTTCGTGGATAAGCCCTTTTTTTAAGTAAAGGTTATAAAGGGAGGCAAACCCCGTATGGTACGCACGGAGTTCGTCCTTTAGTTTTGGGAGTTCAGATTTTTCAAGCCATTCGGCTCTTGCCTTGAGGGCTTCTGCAAGGGTTTTTATATAATCGTTGTTCTCAACCATTGGGTTATTATGCAATAAAGTGCAAAGATTTGCAATGTTCTTTCAGCGCACCCGCATATACTTTCGCATATGCAAGGGGAAAATCAGGAAATATTGTCTTTTATTTTGAAGTAATGTATCTTACCTTAGAATTACCACCAGCGCGGCACTGAGGGCGGCTAACACACCCATAATGCAAGCCGTCAAGGTTAAGACCTGCTTCCAGGAATACGCCCTGCCAGCCATGCAAGGGCAGTTCCGGCAGACATCCTGCCCTGTCTGAGCGCTTGACTGTAGGCTTGAGTTTTTTGTCATACATTTTGCTCCTGCAATTTTTAAATCTGACGTTATTTTTCTTGTCCCTTTGATAACAATATTGACACTTTTAACTATACTACAAAATAAATAGATGTCAATTACTCCTCTGCATCGCGCCACGCCAAACGAAGCTCACGGTAGAAGAATTTTACCACAAACGCGCACCTTTGGTGCTGCCACAAACGTCACGAACCTGTAGTCAGAAAGCCCTCGCTTTCCACACTAAAAATACCAAGATCAGCTGGATTTGAAGGTCCATACGCATAATCCTATCGTTCGTGGTGGTTCGTGAGGTTCGTGGTTAAAAAAAAATCCCAATTATCTTATTGTTCACGCGTTTAACGTGTGCATCGCGCACGGAAATCAATACCAAAATATTCCTGAGCGGGATAAAATTGATTTCCATGGGTAAAGGCTGTCATTCCTTGCGCCAGGTATGAATGCCGCCTTTGGGGCATCTCCCGTCACTGGGTTTCCCGATACTGCTTGTTATTATACCGCACTTCCCGCAGCGGTACATTGCCAAAGTACCGGGGTTATAGCTTGTCCACTTGTGCCCTCCGCCTTTATTGCATACACCAACCAGCGGTTTCCTTGAGCCTCCGGCAATCATGCCGCACTTTGTGCATCTCCAGCCATTCATTCGCATTTCCTTATATTTTGCCTTTGTTTTGCGAAGACTCCGAGATCTTTGCCGCCTTGAAGCGTTCCGCAATGCCGTGTATCTGACAGGCAATATCCACAACCGAACCAACTGCCGCACCGAGCTGTTCATCGGCTTTTTTGCTTTCCGTGACAATGGTCTTGAGCGTGTTTTTTACGCTCTCAACCTGAAGCGAGCGGTGTTCCCCGGTTTTGCACCAGACGGCAAAGTGGTCGCAATTATTCGCCGTAAAGTCGTAGCCCTTTTCGCCCAGGCGGGAGCGGGCGCGGCGCAGGGTTTCTTCCGCGGAAAAGCCGCCTTCGATATCAATCACCCTGACCGGACAGCCGGCTTTGAAGTGTTCAAACGTGGTTCGGTGGATAACGGCGTTTCCCGCGCTTATCTCCGAACCTTCCGGGGCGGCAAAATGTATTACCGTCCCGCCGTCTTCGTAAATGCCGCAATGGTGGTACAGGCCGCGGTCTACCCAAAGAATGTCGCCCGGCTGGATTTTGCGTTTTGTTTTCATCGGATGCTCACCGTCCGTGTTTTTTTCTGCGTTCGTAAATGCCGCTTTACTTTTGCGCCTATCGACTTTTTCTCGTCCTCCGAAAGCGGCTTGCCGGTAATTTCCTGGTTTGCTTCGATAATGGATTTAAGCGTATCTTCCAGCACCTGCTGCGTTATGTGCGCTTCACCGTCAATGGCTGTTTTGATGGCGGCTTTTACCACGGCGTTTTTTATATCACGCCCGCAAATGTCTTCTATTGCGGCCAGTTCGTCACGGTTGATGTCCGTATCAAGGGGCAGCGCGGGAAGCAGCATGATGTCCCACAGCTTTTTCCGCATGTCAAGGGTTGGCTTTTTGAAATGTATGCTCCGTATTCTTGTGACAAATGCCTTGTCGTAATTGCGGGCCAGGTTTGTGGCGAAGATGACAACGCCGGTAAATTGTTCTATTTGGATAAGCAATTGGCTCCGCATGGAATTTATGGCCTGTTCGCTGCCCTGCGTTACATTGGTCAGCCGCTTGGACAAGAGGCTATCGGCTTCGTCAATAAACAGCACGGCGTTTGTTTCGGACGCGATTTGAAAAAGCTTTTTCACGTTCTTTGGCCCGTCGCCGTGGTATTTGCTTTCGATTTCGGCGTAACTTGCCAAAATGATTTTCCTGCCCATCGCGTTCGCCATTCCGTGGGCTGCCATTGTTTTCCCGGTGCCGCTGTCGCCGTGAAAGTTAAGCGCGAGTTTTGGGCAGGGCTCTATTTTGGAAAGCCCCCATTCGTTGTACACTTTGTCCCGCACATTCTCAAACTTTATCGAATACCGCAGTTCTTCAAGGACACTGTCTTCCAGAACTATTTGGTCAAACGTGTACTGCGGCTCCTGCGCCTCTATGGAAAAAGACACTTTTT
>Ga0209755_10007281_pt1 | contig 12015 bp, 9 predicted proteins | sample TergutCo191P1_FD_187301 | JGI IMG/M metagenome (GOLD analysis project Ga0209755, IMG submission 187301) | Cornitermes sp. P1 segment gut microbial communities from Petit-Saut dam, French Guiana - Co191P1 (SPAdes) (version 2) | ecosystem: Host-associated > Arthropoda: Insects > Digestive system >...
CCCCCCTGCCGATATGGAAATGCGGCGACTGCGGAAAGACCGTATGCGCAGGCAGCCGCGCCGAGCTGAAGGAGCTCTCCGGAAAATACCCCGACGACCTTCACAAACATTTCGTGGACGACATCGTCTTCCCGTGCGTGGAGTGCAAAGGGCAAATGGCGCGAGTCCCTGAAGTGCTGGACTGCTGGTTCGAGTCCGGCGCGATGCCCTACGGGCAGAACCACTACCCGTTCGAGAACAGGGAATTCTTCGAGGCGCACTTCCCCGCGGACTTCATCAACGAGGGGCTGGATCAGACCCGTGGCTGGTTCTACACGCTCGTCGTGCTTTCGGCGGCGCTGTTCAAGAAGCCGGCGTTCAAAAACTGCGTGGTCTCCGGGCTCGTGCTTGCCGACGACGGCAAAAAAATGAGCAAAAGCCTTCGCAACTACACCGACCCTATGGAAGTGGTAAACGAGTTCGGCGCGGACGCTCTGCGGCTTTTCCTCGTGCACTCCGCGGCGGTAAAGGCGGAGGATCTTCGCTACAGCGACGACGGCGTACGCGACGTAATGAAAAGCATCATCATCCCCCTGTGGAACTCCTACAGCTTTTTCGTGACCTACGCCAACATAGACGGCATACGCCCCGGGGGGGCCCCCGCCAACCCAGGAAACCCGCTGGATCAATGGATAATCTCCGAGGCGGAAAACCTTGTCGAAAAAGTCGGCTCGGCGCTCGAAAGCTACGACCTCTCGCGGGCGGTGGATCCGATTCCCAGGTTTATCGACATGCTCAACAACTGGTACATACGCCGCTCGCGCCGCCGCTTTTGGCGCGCTGCGGACGCGGGAAACGACGCGGACAAGCTCGAGGCCTACGGCACGCTGCACGACGTGCTGAAAACGCTGGTCACCGTCGCCGCCCCTTTCATGCCGTTCACCGCCGACGAGATATGGTCCAACGTCCGCGACCCGGGCGATCCGGAATCGGTGCACCTTGCGGACTTTCCGGAGCCAAGGGAAGCCAGGCGGGACCGCTCTCTGGAGTTCAGGATGGCGGCCGTGCGGCGGGCCGTTTCGATGGGCCGCGCCCTGCGTTCGCAGTACAACGTGAAGGGCCGCCAGCCGCTTCGCGCGGTGGAGCTTGTAACGCGAAACCCCGACGAAAAAAACGCGCTCCTTGAAATGGCGGAAATAATCCGCGAGGAGCTCAACGTAAAAGAGGTGGCCTTCAGGGACAACGAGGAAGACCTCGTCGAATACGAGGTGAAGGCGAACTTCCGCGTAATGGGCAAGGAGCTGGGCCGCGACATGAAGGCCGCCGCCGCGAAAATCGAGGCCCTAAGCCGGCCGGAAATCCAGGGCCTGCTGGAGGGCGCGTCGCTTTCGCTGGACATAGAGGCCGCGGACGGCGGAAACCGGACGGTGGAGGTTACCGCGGACAAGCTCGACATAAGGCGCAGGGAAAAGGCGAACCTTCGCGTACTAAACGAGGGCACCCTTACCGTCGGCCTTGACACCGAGATTACCCGCGCGCTTTTGATGGAGGGCGGCATACGCGACCTTATACGCGGCGTGCAGAACGCCAGAAAGGAAATCGGCCTTTCGGTTACCGACCGCATAAAGCTTACCGTCTTCGGTTCCGATAAGCTGAAGGAAGTCTGGGACGGCCTGGGACGGAGCGTGGCCGCGGAAACGCTTGCCGTGGAAACGCTCTGGGCGCAGGCCGAGGGGCAGCTCGAGCTGGAAGCCGGCGACGAAACCTGGCTTGTGAAAATCGAGAAGGCCGAGCAGGCTTAAGCCGGAAGCGGCTTTGAGGGAGGACGAAATGGATACCGCGCAAAAAACACAAAACGACGCCTGCGGGGCAAGGCCGAGCTTTGCCCTGCCCTCCCCCCTCCCCCCCCTGGTTTTCCTTTTGCTGATGCTGCTTGCGTCGTGCCGCACCGCACCGCCCCTGATGCCGCGCGTGGAGGAAGAGGAAGTCTTCATCCCCATGGAGCCGGGGGGGGTGGCCTACATATTCATCGACGTCGAAAACTCCAGGCACATCCTGGACGGCCTAAGCTTCAGGGGCCTTGACACCGGCGACAGGCAGTTTCGCAGGATACTTGACAGCACCGGCTCAGCGATGGCGGCGGTCTACGCGTCGGGGGAAGGGGAGCCGGCGGGAACCCGCTTCAGGCTTGCGGCCCAGGGCAGGTATCCTTCCGGCAGGGCAAGGATGGCCATGCGGTGCAGCAGGCACTGGAGGGGGCGCAGATCGCAGACGAGCGGAGGCCGGTACTGGTATTCGACTGAGGCCATGATTTCGATAGCCATGGGACGAAACGCGGCTTTTGTTTCCACTTCACTTTGCGGCGCGCCGGTCGATCCCTTTTACTCGGGGCCCGGAACCCTCGTCCCCGAAGGCTTCGACCGGTTCCGCGCCGGGGCGATTGTCTCGAGCTGGATGGACAATCCGGGCGCGTTTATAAACCAAAGGCTTGCGGACATGCACATCCCGCTTGAGATACCGGCGGAACAGCTTTTCGTAATCCTCTTTCCCGTCCCCCGCAAGCCGTCCCCCGAGGAAAACCCCGCCGGCGCGCAGGGCTACGCGGCACACGTAAGGGTACGGGTGGCAAGCGAGCTTCAGGCGCGGGGCTTCGCGACGGTGCTTGCCCTTGCCAGGGCCCTGTTTTCGCCGCCCCCCGCCGGCGACCCGCCCGCAGGCGGAAGCGCCGCGACCGCAATCGCCGCGATATTGTTCGCCAACCCCACCGTGGCGGAGGGCAGATACCTTCACATAAGAACCGACCCAATGGAAGCCTCGGAAATATCGCTCCTTATCGGCAGCTTCCTGCCGTAACGGACAGGACGCCCGGCGATTGACACGGGCAAGGGCGGTCTGCTACAATCATGCCACAAGCAATTCGTAAAGGACAAAGGAAAACACCCATGCCGACGTATGAATATGAATGTAGGGAATGCAGCCACAACTTCGAGGTTTTCCAGTCGATGAGCGACGAGCCCCTGAAAACCTGCCCGGAATGCGGAAAGGAAATCCGCAGGCTTATTTTCGGCGGTACCGGCGTCATCTTCAAAGGCTCCGGCTTTTACGTTACCGACAAAAACAAGGGCCGAAGCGCGGCTTCCAAGCCGGAAGCCAAAACCGAGGGAACGTCGTCCGGCGAGGCGGCTTCCTGCGCGCAGTGCCCCAACAGGGCGCAGGGGGGCGAGGCTTCCCAAACGGCGGGCTGCCCCAAGGCGGACTCCGCCTCCGGAGGCGCGCCCTCGGGCGGGGAAGCCGCGAAAGGCAAAGCCCCCGCCTCCACCGCCTAGCGCATGCCGTTTCCCGTAACCCCCGCAAAAACGGAAACCTTCGGCGGCCCTGCGGGGCGCGGGAAACTGCATGGGTAAAAAACCGCGTTTTTTCTGCGACAACTGCGCCACGGAAGTTGGGCACAACGTAAAGAACTGCCCGCGCTGCGGCAGGGTTTTCGCCTCGGTGCGCTGCCCTTCCTGCAACTTTGTGGGGGACGACGACACCTTCGCCCAAGGCTGCCCTGTGTGCGGCTACTCCACCGTCAAGGCCGCGCGGCCCGCCGTAGGCAAAAGGGATAAAACGCGGCCGCTTCCCTTCTGGGCGTTTTTTCTTTCCATAGGCATCGTCGCCTTTATCATTGCCACCCTGTTTCTTGTGCTGCTTTAGGAACCGCGAAAACCGAACGGCAGGCATCCCCACCCGCCAAGCCGCAGGATCGCGGGTATGGCGACGCGGTTCGGCGGTTGTTTAATCGCCGGGCTCCGGCTATACTTGAAGCGATGGAAGCTCCAGGCTTTGTGTCGGATATCTATCTCCCGCAGATGCTTTACGCGCTTGCCGTGCGCTCGCCGATCGCCAAAGGCAGGCTTATTTCCATAGAGAGCCCCGAGCTTCCCGAAAGCTGCACCCTGATTAAGGCGCAGGACGTTCCCGGGGAAAACAGGCTTTGGGGCTGCGCGCTTCCCATACTTGCCGGCGGGGAGCTTTCCTACATAGGCGAGCCGGTGGCCCTGCTTCTTGGGCCGGACAAAGACCTTCTTGAAAGCGCCGCCGAAAGCTGCAGGGTGATTTTCGAGGAAGGCGAGCCGGTTTTTTCCATAGGCGAAGCTGCGGCCCGGGCACAAACCGAGGCCGGCATAATCGCGGCAAAGCGCGATATCCGGCTTGGGGAACCGGAAGAGGCGTTTGCCCGCGCTGCGTCGGTAGTAAAAAGCGAATACGAAACGGGCATACAGGAACACTGGCACTCCGAGCCGTGCGTAGCCGTAGCATGGATCGAGCCGCCGGAAACCCAAAACGGGCGGGAAGAGCCGGCGGCGCAGACTCCGCAGGAAGAAACCGAGGACAAAGAGCCCGAAGGCCCAAAGCTCGTGGTAAGCGCGGCTACCCAATGGCCCCTGCACGTAAAACGTTCCGTCGCCGGGGTTTTGGGCCCCGGGGTTTCGGAGGTCGAGGTGCGGCCCGGCGCGACGGGGCTCCACATGGACGGCAAGCTTTGGTATCCGTCGCTTGCCTCGTGCCACGCAGCTCTTGGGGCATGGGCCACGGGCAGACCCGTGCGGACGGCGTACACAAGAAAAGAGGGCTTTTTGTTTGCGCCCAAGCGCTTCGGCGCCGGCATAAACATCGCAAGCGCATTTGACGAAAAAGGGGAACTCATAGGGACGGAAATCGAAGCCTCGATCAACCTCGGCGCATACGGCACGGACGCGGCCGAAATGCTGGACCAGGTCTGCCTTGGAAGCCTTGGGATATACGCCGCAAAAAACGTTCGCATAAAAGGCCTCGCGCTCAGGACGAACGTCCCCCCCCAGGGGGCCTTTGCCGGCTTCGGCCTGGCCCAGGGCCTTTTTGCCATGGAACGCCACGTTTCCACGATTGCCGACGGACGCAGGCAGGATCCCGCGCAGTGGCGAAGGGAAAAGCTTCCAAAAACCGGCGGCCTTCCCCTGGGCCTTCACACAAAAGAGCCAATCCCCGGCGCGCGGCTTATGGATGCCGCGCTGGGCATGAGCGACTACAGCCGAAAATGGGCCTCCTACGAGCTGCTAAGGCAAAAAAGAAAAGAGCACCCCGCGCCGGACGATTCGGGCCAGACCGCCAGGCCGGAAAGATTCGAGACCGTGCGCGGCATAGGCATAGCCGCAGGCTATCAGGGAAACGGCCTTCTGCATCCGCCGGCGAACGGCGGCGATTACGGCGTGGAGCTGATTCTTGAAAAAGACGGCTCGCTTGAAATAAAAACCGGAATGGCGGGCATTGAAAACGGAACGGCGTGGACGGACATCGCCTTGGAAATCCTTGGCGTGGAAGCCCAAAACGTAAGGATAAGCCGCAACCCGGAAACCTCCCCCGAATCCGGCCCGGCTACCATGTCGCGCAAGGCGACCGGCCTCACAGCTCTCGTCGAGGAAGCCTGCCTTGCGATAAGGGGGCAGCGTTTCCGGGATCCGCTGCCCATAAGCGTCCGCAAAACGGCGGGCCCCTTGGAAGACGCGGAATGGAACAGGCATTTCGCCCTCCCCGGAGGGGGGGGGGCAGACTGCGCCGGCTTTCTTAGGCCAGGCTCTGCGGCGGCGGTGGTGGAAGTGGAAATGGATCCCGTAGAGTACGTACCACGGATACGCGGCGTGTGGCTGGCCGTGGACGGAGGCAGGGTCTTCCGCAAGGACAAAGCCCGCAGGGCCCTCAGGCTTTCGGCGATACAGGCCCTCGGCTGGGCGTACCGCGAACACGTGTCGTACGCCTCGGGGCGCATACCCGAGGGCGCGTTCGCCGCCTTCGACATTCCGGGGGCCTCGGAAATACCGCCAATCGGAATTGACTTTATCGTGGCCTCCTGCGAAGAGCCCAAGGGGATAGGCGACCTTCCCTTTGCCTGCATTCCAGCCGCGTACCTCCAGGCCGTTTCCCAGGCGGCGGACTGGCCCTTCGCCTCCATACCTCTTAAGGCCACGGACGTATGGCATGCCGTCACGTCAAAAAAGAAGGAAGGTGCGGCGACGTGAACATAAGCTTCATACTGAACGGGGAAGACGTGGTAATCCGGGGCAAAACCGGGGAGCGGCTCATCGACATACTGCGCGTCGATTTCGGCCTTACCGGAACCAAGCCCGGCTGCCTTGCCGGAAAGTGCGGACTTTGCTCCGTGATATTCAACGGCAGCGTAAGCCACGCCTGCCTTATCCCGGCGTTCAGGCTGCAGGACTGCGAAATCATAACCATAGAGGGCTTTCTGCTTACCGACGAATACCGGGACATCGAAAACGGTTTCGCCGAGGCCGGGATAGATGACTGCGGCTATTGCAGAACCGGCAACATCCTCGCCGCGGGAACGCTTCTGGGCAGAAGCAAACGCCCCTCGAGGGAAGACATACTCCGCGCAGCCGAAGGCGTAAGGTGCCGCTGCACGGACGCCGAGAAACTGGCCGAGGGCATGGAGAAGGCCCTTGAAGCCAGACAGCGGAGGCTGTATGACAGAAGCTTATGATCCGGTTCTTGTCCCGCAGACCTACTCCGAGCTTTTCGCCGACTGGAACCGCCGGCCCGAAGCCGTCCCCTTCGCCGGAGGCACTGCCCTTTTGGGCGGCCGGGATGGGCGGAAGCCCAAAGCGCCTGCGGCAATCCTCTCGCTCGAAAAGATCGAGGAGATGCAGCGCATAACAAGATCCGAGCGCTACCTTGAGATAGGCGCGACGGTAAAGCTCAGCCGAATAGTCGAGCTCGGGAAGTTCGTGCCGGGCGTTCTTGTGAAATGCCTGCGCAGCATAGCCGGGCCGCAGCTTCGCAACATGGCCACCATAGGGGGGAACGTCTGCGGTTTTGGCGACGGCGTGGCGGCGTTCACCGCCCTGGACGCGCAGTACGAGCTGCGAAGCGCGCAGTCGTCCCGGTGGATCACCGCGTCCCGTTTCCTGCCGGCGCCAAGCCCAGACGCGCTCAACCCAAGGGAGCTGCTAAGCAGGATAAGGGTGCCGCTGGACAACTGGGAGTATTCCACCTACAAAAAATTCGCCGGGGACAGGAGCGCGGTTTTCCTGGCAAAGCCCCAGAAAGACGTGCTTGCCGACATAAGAATAGTCTGCAAGACGGGCGACAGAACCTGGCGAAACAAGGACGGCGAAACGCTGCTAATCGGCAAACGCCTTCCGCTCACCCGCCGCATGGCCGCCGCCTTTGTGGGACGCTGGGAAGCTTTCCTGCGCGGGGCGGAAAACGCGGACGGGCTTTCCAGAAAGGAGCTCGTCAACTTCATAGAGACAAACGTGGACAACCTGGCGGAATAGCCAGCTATTGCCCGTGGCAGTGCTTGTACTTCCTGCCGCTCCCGCACGGGCACGGATCGTTGCGCCCCACCTTGGGCTGGCTCCTTACCACCTGCGCGCCCTGGGGCCGGCTTGCGTTTGCCATCTGCGAAGGGCCCTCGCCCTTTGCGCCGCCGCCGAAAGCCGCCGCGCCAAACGAACCCATGCTGCTGTGGCTTGCCGACTGCGAAGTGGCGACCGTCCTGGACGGCCTGCGCGCCGGCCCCTCCCCCGGGGGGCCCACCTGAATCCGCACAAGATGCAGGCGGGAGGCAATCTCCTGGCGTATGTCGTCAATCATCCTGTCAAAAATCTGGAAGCCCTCGATTTTGTATTCCTGCAGAGGGTTTTTCTGCGCGTAGTGCCGCAGATAGACGGCCTCGCGCAGGGCCTCCATGTTTTCCAGGTGGTCCAGCCACTTGCGGTCAACGGCGTGAAGATAGCCGTCGCGGATAAACGCGTTGAGATAGGCCGTGCCGATAAGCCCTTCCTTGTCGTCGATGTCCTTTTCAAGCTCGTCAAGCAGGCGTTTTTCCAGGGCCTCCGGGTTTTGCGTATCGGCGTCCTGCGGTAAAGCATAGCCGAACTTCGATCTTAGCTGGTCGGCAAGGCTTCCCACGGCGACGGACATGTCGTTTCGCTGATCCTTGTTGAACGCGTCTATCAGGTTGCCCACCATGAAGGCCGTCGCGTCGTTTACGCGCTTTTTCAAATCGGCGTCCAGAAGAATCGCGTCGCGCTGCTCGTAAATGAACTTGCGCTGCTGGTTCAGCACGTCGTCGTACTCAAGAAGGTGCTTGCGTATGTCGAAGTTCCGCTCCTCCACCTTCTTCTGCGCGCCCTCTATGCTCCTGCTGAGCCACGGGTGGTGGATGGGCTCGCCCGGCTCCATGCCGATTCTTGTCATGAGCCTTTTCATCTTTTCGCCGCCGAACAGCCGCATAAGCTCGTCGTCCATCGAAATGAAGAACTTGGACCTTCCGGGATCCCCCTGCCGGCCCGCGCGCCCGCGAAGCTGGTTGTCGATGCGCCGGCTTTCGTGCCGCTCCGTGCCGATAACGTAAAGCCCGCCCAGCGACCTTACCTCCTCGTAGTCGCCGCGCCACTTGTCGTACTCCTCGCGGAAAATCGCCGCGTACTGCTCCGGCGTGGCCCCGGTTCCGGCCCGCCTTCGGGCGCGGTGCTCGGGGTTTCCGCCAAGCTTTATGTCCGTGCCGCGGCCGGCCATGTTGGTGGCTATGGTGATGGAGCCCTTGGCCCCGGCCTCGGCGATTATGAGCGCCTCGCGCGCGTGGTTCTTTGCGTTCAGCACCTCGTGGCGGATTCCCCGGCGGGTAAGCTGGCTCGAAATCTTTTCGGATTTATCGATTGAGACCGTGCCGATAAGCATGGGCTGGCCTTTTTTGTTGGCCTCGGCAATCTCGTCGCACAGGGCCTTATACTTGTCCGCCTCGTTAAGGTACACCACGTCGTTTTCGTCAAGGCGCGCCACCGGAAGGTTCGTGGGAATGACCACCACGTCGAGCTTGTATATCTTCGCAAACTCCGAGGCCTCGGTATCCGCGGTGCCGGTCATGCCGGAAATCTTTTTGTAAAGCCGGAAGTAGTTCTGGAAGGTAATCGTGGCAAGCGTGCGGTTGCGCTGGGCTATCTTGATTCGCTCCTTTGCCTCAATCGCCTGGTGCAGCCCGTCCGAGTAGCGCCTGCCGTGCAGGATGCGCCCGGTGAACTCGTCCACGATCTGCACCTGCCCGTCCTGAACCACGTAGTCAACGTCTATCTGGAAAATCTTGTGTGCCTTGAGCGCCTGCGTGAAATAGTGGATGTACTCGAAGTTTTCCTCGTCCACGATCGCGCCCTTGATTACGCCGCGCTTTTGCAGAATGGCCTCGATGGTGGCAAGGCCCTGGTTGGTGAACGAGACGTTTTTGTTTTTCTCGTTGATCTTGTAGTCGCCGACGACCTCCTCGCCCTTGGTTTCGTCCGGGTAGTCGCCGTCCTCCTTCTTCCGGACTTCCTGCAGGCCGCCGAGAAGCCTGTCCACCTCGGAAAACTTGTGGGTGTCGTCCTCCGCCGCGCCGGAGATGATCAGCGGGGTTCGCGCCTCGTCTATAAGAATCGAGTCGATTTCGTCCACGATGCAGAAGTTGTGCGCCCTCTGCACGCGGCCTTCCATGTCGCGGTGCATGTTGTCGCGAAGGTAGTCGAAACCGAGCTCGTTGTTGGTGCCGTAGGTGATGTCGCAGGCGTAGCTTTCCTTGCGCCTGGCGTTGTCCATGTCGGAAAGGATAGTCCCGACGGTAAGGCCGAGGTAGCCGAAAACCGGGCGCATCCATTCCGCGTCGCGGCCGGCGAGGTAGTCGTTTACTGTAACAACGTGCACGCCGTTGCCGGGAATGGCGTTGAGATAGGCCGCGGCGACCGACATCAGGGTTTTGCCCTCGCCTGTCTTCATCTCCACTATTTTGCCCTGGTGAAGGACGATGGAGCCCAGCACCTGCACGTCGTAGGGCCGCTCGCCAAGGTTTCGCCGCGCCGCCTCGCGCGCCAGGGCGAAGGCCTCCGGCAAAAGGCGGTCCAGGGTCTCGCCGCCGGCGTGGCGCTCCCTAAGAATGCCGGTCTGTTTGGGAAATTCCTCGGCCGACAGGCCCGCGGCCCAGGGTTCCTTCTCGTTTACAAGGTGCAATATTGGCAACAACGCCTTAAGGTCCCGCTCGTGCTGCGAACCGAACAGGGCCTTGATAATTTTGTCTACAACCATGGAGCCATGGTAGCGCAAAAACGCCCGCCTTTCAAGACTCGCACCGGGTTGGCGCAGGGCAACGCTTTTTTCCCAAAGAATGTCGAATATTGTTTTTTTAATTACGAATAACGATTTATTAATTTCATTACATACAGCCCAAGCAAAACACGCATATTTAAAGAGGAAAGAGCAATCTTTTGTCGCCCTCGCCAATCGCCCCGATTTGTGTTATCCTGTATGCAGCCACTCGCAGGGAGGAATCGGAAAATGGCAGACGCACATGTGCTATTGGAACCGCAAAAGGAAAAACCGCAGACGTTTCGCAGGGAGGACATTCCCGCCAAGGGCTATACCTACAAGGATTATCTGTCCTGGGGCGACGACGTTCGCTTCGAGCTTCTGGACGGCATACCCCACATGATGGCCGCCCCGACATTATGGCACCAACGGGTTACCGGTGAGATTTTCGGCCAGTTGAGGAACTGGCTGGAAGACAAGCCCTGCGAGGTCTACGCCGCGCAATGCGACGTGCGCCTGTTTCCCGAGGCGGACAAATCCGACAGGGTGGTGGTTCAGCCCGACGTTCTGGTTGTCTGCGACGGGGAAAAGCTGGAGGACGGCAAGGCCTGCCTGGGCGCGCCGGATTTCGTGGTGGAGGTCGCCTCGAAGGGCACCAGGGGGAAGGACTTCGGCGAGAAGAAAGCCATCTATGAGAAGGCCGGCGTTCGGGAGTACTGGGTGGTGGAAGCCGGCGCGGTCTACAAATACGTGCCTGCTAACGGCGAGTACCAAGAGACCGTGTACGACCTTGACGAGGATTCCGCGATAAGCGTGGACGCGCTGCCCGGATGCGGCATAGATTTCCGTAAGATAAAGGGGTTTGACTTTAAGGGCTAGCCCGCCGGCGTAGGCGCAGCTCGGAAAGGCGTTGACACTTTCTCGAAGTTTCGGCACACTTAGCACAGAACAATGGCGTTCACCCGATGATGCTAGTTTTGCATTATCAGGTGGGCGTTTTTTTTTGCGGTTTTGGGGGCGCGGGTTGTGAAGAAACTGTTGAGCGGCAAAGTAAGGGACGTGTACGAGGTATCTCCCGACAGGCTCGTTATTGTCACGACGGACAGGGTTTCCGCCTTTGACGTGATTCTGAGCAAGCCCGTGCCGGGCAAGGGAAAAATCCTGAATGCCATTTCCATGTTTTGGTTTGATTTTACCAAGGACATTGTCCCCAACCACGTCATGCCGGGCACCCTGCCGGAGTATTTCCGGCAGAACGAATTCGAGGGGCGCGCGGTTTTGGTAAAAAAACTAAAAATACTGCCGTTCGAGTTTGTCGTGCGGGGATACATATTCGGGAATATGTGGGAAGCCTATTCCGGGAACCGGGAATTCTGCGGCAAAAAAATCAACGGCGATTACGAACTTGCCCAGAAGCTAGCCGCGCCGCTGTTCACCGTTTCCACCAAAGCGCAGGCCGGACATGACGAATACGTTTCGTGGCAAAAAGTCGTCGATACGATTGGCGGCGAACTTGCGGACGGGATAAAAAGCATCAGCCTTAAACTCTACGAACATTGTTACGATTACGCCTACCAAAAAGGTCTTGTCATCGCCGACACGAAATTCGAGTTCGGCCTTGACGAAAACGGCAAGCTTGTTCTTGCGGACGAGATATTCACGCCGGATTCGGCAAGGTTCTGGGATCTTTGCGAGTATGAAGCGGGGAAATCCCCCAAAAGCTACGACAAGCAGTTTTTGCGCGACTGGCTTCTTAACAACAAAGTGGACGGCGAAATGCGGTTCGATAAGGTGCCCGATGACGTTTTGAAAAAAACGGCGGATATGTACAGGGAATGTCTGGAAAAAATAACTGGTCAAGGGACGAGGGGAGATTAGGGAATGTCCGACAGATATGAAAACCCTTTGTGCAAAAGGTACGCGGGGCGGGAAATGCAGCGC
>Ga0209755_10007282_pt1 | contig 12013 bp, 13 predicted proteins | sample TergutCo191P1_FD_187301 | JGI IMG/M metagenome (GOLD analysis project Ga0209755, IMG submission 187301) | Cornitermes sp. P1 segment gut microbial communities from Petit-Saut dam, French Guiana - Co191P1 (SPAdes) (version 2) | ecosystem: Host-associated > Arthropoda: Insects > Digestive system...
ATTATAATAGATTTAGAAAACACTCTTCAAATAACTACTTGACACCGGAGGAAAAAGATTCTATATTTGTGAGTAACAATTCATCTGTCGCTTAACTTAATCTACATTTTTTCCGGGACAGTTCAATTCTATAAATGAAACTTTCAAAGATAAAAAACAAGAAGATGTTGGTACGCAGAATAATTCTGCGACCGCAGCCTCGCAAGCAGAAGCTGCGACCGAACCCAATTCTGCCTGCGGCACAATGACCTTTACTGAAATGAATTCCTCGACAGAGGAAAATATCAAAGCGGGCACTGAAAGTGGAGGTATATATAATATTTCTTCGGCTTCTGAGCCGAATTCAACGCCGAACTTGCTTGCTGAATTGCCTGATTCAGCCCGAGAACAAACGAGTCCAGACACTCCGAATTCACCGCCGAACTCAATGTTGAATTTACCCCCAAATTTGTCACCCCAAAAAGAGACCAAATTCGGTGAACTTTCTATAACGCTCTCACAGCTACCATCTTCACAGAACTCTTCTCCGAATTCGGATACAGGAATACCTCGTTCCGCCCAAGAATCAGCGAGTCCAGCCATTCCTAACTCGTTGCTGAATTCGGAACGCACTCCCAAAAGGAAGCAAATGCCCCGTCAACCGAAAGAGAACAAGCCCATCACTCCCAATCTTTTCAGTTTGCTTCAGATAAACTAGGGTGGAAACTATGGAGATAATCAAAGAAAAGCCTTCTGCTACAACGCAGGAGATAGCGGTGTTTTGAGCACTATAACTTATTTTACGGGGCTTGGTCAGATGACTCCAGAATGCCCTTGGATGTAATAGCCTTGACATTTATGCTAAAAATATCTATATTTATAGCATGGATGTCAAAATTGGCTATAAGCAAGGTGAGTTATGATTCCGATTGAGTTGCAAAATCTGTTGAATGATAATGGTGAAACTGTTACCAATAGGCAAGCAGCAGAGGTCGGCATTTCCCGTGAACGGCTCAGGCTGCTTGCAAATACGGGTTGTCTGGAGCGTGTTGCTACAGGGGTGTACATTTTGCCGAATGCCTTGCCTGACAAAATGTATATGGCGCAGCTTCGGAAGCCTAAAATTATATTTTCGCATGAAACGGCTCTTTTTCTTCATGATCTAACTGATCGAGACCCTCTTGACTATTCGGTTACCGTTCCGCAGGGGTACAATACTTCTGCGCTTGTTTCTGGGAGCTTCAATGTGTTTGCGGTCAAGCAGGAGTTTTATGAATTGGGAATAGTTCAAATGAAAACCATATTCGGACACTATGTAAGAACTTACTGTTTGGAGCGTGCAATTTGCGATTGCATTAGAAATAGGAATCGGATGGATATTGCCATAGTGACCGATGCCATAAAGCGTTATGTGAAACGAAAGGATAAAAACCTTCATCTTCTTATGGAATACGCAAAATCATTTCGGATTGCAAAATCGCTCAGAAGCTATATGGAGGTGCTTTTATGAATAACTCCATGCAATTGAAAGCCTTGATTCGCAATCTGTCAGCGGAAAAAAATGTGGATGCCGGGATAATTTTGCGAAACTTCATGCATGAGCGCCTTTTGGAGCGGATATCCATTTCGGAGTACAAGAATAAATTTGTCTTCAAAGGCGGCATGCTAATCTCGGCGATTGTGGGCATCGACTCGCGTTCCACAATGGATATAGACGCAAACATTAAGGGGCAAACTCTCAACGAAACAGAGATTGTCTCAATTGTGAACAACATTTTGAGCTTGCCAGTTGATGATAATGTCTCGTTCACCCTGAAAAGCATAGATGAAATTCGGGATGACGCCGATTATCCTGGCTATCGCATAGCCATTGAAGCTATTCTTGACAAAACTTGTCAGATGCTTAAAATGGACGTTACAACCGGGGATCCAATAGTTCCGAAAGAAACTGAGTACAACTTTATGTTGATGTTTCAAGATAGGGCAATCGGGATAATGGCATACAATTTAGAAACCATACTTGCCGAAAAGGTTGAGACTGTAATAGCAAGAAGCGTGGCGAATACACGAATGAGAGATTTTTATGATATTTACATATTGACTTTAACGCAGAAACTTGACTACGGCAATTTTAAAGCAGCATTGAAAAATACTGTGGAAAAACGTGGCACGGTTAAACAGATGGATGTTGCTGATGAAGTTATTCTGGCAATAGCTGAAAACGCAATTATGATTGATTTGTGGCAACGCTACCGAAAAAAATACAGCTATGCCGCAAATGTAACTTGGGAAGTGGTTATTGAGTCGCTGAAACGCTTGTTGAATCCTAATTAGGATGAAGTTTAAGCCGATCTAGGAAAGCGAATAAACCAAAATAGGAGTTCGCTTATGAAAAAGAACAAAAAAGCCGCATTGTTTGATGCGCTTGTCTGCACCAGCGCCAAGGTTTACCCTGTCACTACTAAGCGCATTCCAGTTTTTTTGGCAAAAGAACAGCGATACTTTTACAGAGAGATGCGAGAGTATTTTTCAACATTACGACGAAGCCGCCCCTCATTTGGTCATTCAGGCTTTCTTGCAGCGAGTGATAAATGGCGGCGGCGACATTATCCGAGAAATGGCAATTGGCAGCAACCGCTGCGATATTTGCATAAAGTGGAAAGGCCAGAAATACCCTATAGAGCTTAAGCTTTACAAAAGCGGCCAGACGGCGGAAAACTCTTTGGGGCAGATTTTGAAATACATGAAGAGCGTAAGCTCCAATGAGGGCTGGGTTGTTATTTTCGACCGCACTCCCAGGAAGGGCTGGGACAAAAAGCTTTATGTGAAAGAGATTGAGAAAGCAGGGAAGAAAGTGACTGTGTTTGGGTGCTAAATGTCATCGCCAGCATGGTTGACGGTAATTTTTACTATTTTTAACCCTATGGCTAAAATTCTTCCAATTTTGCTATTCTTGGCTTTTGTTGCATACGGGCAATCAACAGATGCATTTAGAAAGTTTGGAAACTCTTATGTAAAATGCTGCTGTAGCGAAGAGGCTGTTGGAGATAAAGATTGTGAAAACATCTTGCGGAATGTTATAGAACCAGGATCAGGACAATATAAAATGGAACTTGAAAGATTTCAAAAAGAAGTGAAAAGTGTTGAAGGCATAGAACTATTATGCGCTGTAATTAAATCTAAATTTGCGTGTGGTAATAGTTGTGATTTTCTTGCTTGCCCCGGGCGAGAACGGAATTGTTCTGTAAATGCCAGATATGATGATTTATTGGAAGATGATTAAAAAATACAAGCAGTAAACATCTGAAAATGTATCTTTTTACCATGAAAATAAAATAGAAATTTGTTTTAATGGAGCTATTGCCTGAATTGAAGCATAAAACTATGAAGGACGGGGCAGAGGTCTTTTGATCTTTGCCGATTTAAGGGAATAGTTACTTGCCCGCAAAAATTGTATATTTACCATTAATTGCACTCTTAGGTAAAAAATGGAAAAAGTTAATTCGGTTTTATTGGTGATAGGTATCTTACTTGCCTTGGCATTTACATTTTCCTGCTCCTCAGACGGTAACAGGAGTGATATGGACACTAGCTCTGATTCAGTCAGCGGAAGCAGCTCTTCTAATAGAGGTTCAAGTTCAAGTGCTACAGGTAGCGACTCAAGTAATAGTAGTTTGATAGTATCCAGTAGTTCATTCAAAGAAAGTTCAAGCTCTTCAATTTTGGAAAATACAGATGTGTCTTCCTCTTCTGAAATATCTAGTTCTTCTGTTCATAGTTCCAGTTCTGTAGAAATTGAGCAAAGTAGCAGTTCAATTGCGGATACTTGTAACGGAGTGGAATATGATAATTTAAATGAATTTTGCTTTGAAGATGGTATTTATGAGAAATGCAATGATAAAATATATAATCCAACAAAACATAAATGCGATGAAAGCAATTCTATTTTACAGAATCATTGCAATGGCACTTTATATGATACTTACCTAGAATATTGTATTAATGGCATTTTAAAAAATAAAGGAGAGCTTATAGACGATAGAGATCAAAAAACATATAAAACAGTAGATATAGGCACTCAAACTTGGATGGCAGAAAATTTGAATTACAATGCAAACGGTAGCTTGTGTTATAATGATGATTCAAACAATTGTGTTATCTATGGTAGGCTGTATAACTGGACAACAGCTATGGCAAATTCTGAGAGTTCAAGTGAAAATCCGAGTGGAATACGAGGCATTTGCCCATCTGGTTGGCATTTACCTAGCAAAGCAGAGTTGGAGCAATTAATAGATTATGTCGGAGGCATAGAAGCCGCAGAAACTAAATTAAAAGCAAATAGTGGCCTATGGAGGTACAATGCTGGTACGAATGTTAGTACCCTTGATAATTACAATATAGGTACAGACGATTACGGCTTTTCAGCGTTACCAGGTGGATTTGGCGGTATTGCTTTTGGATTTGATGGAGGAGTATTCCCGGAATATTGGTATCGAGGAAGTGACATTCGCTGGTGGAGTTCTACAAAGCATCCTACTTATAATAATGAAGCTTGTTTTTTACGAATTGGCTCTGTATTCTGGACTGGTATTCGTTACGAAAGGGTGCTTTACTGGCATTCTATTCGATGCGTTAAAGATTGATTGTTTATTTTTGAAATTTGTTTGCGTGGAAAGTGGGGAGCAGAAACTATAATTGCATATAGCGAAAATTCTACATTTCCATTATGCTCATAGACATAATAGTTTTTTTTCTTATATTGGTTTTTGCAGTTTTGGGTGCTGTGCAGGGTTTTGTAGTTAGTGTGCTTTACCTGGCGGCTTGGATTTTTGGGATTTTCTCCGTTTGGCTTTTTTCTGGGACCTTTGCATCAATGCTTAATGCGAACTTGGCAGGCATATCGCCTATCATAACATTGTGTTTGGGTGCGCTTTTGGCATTTTTGCTGCCGTTTTTGGTAATTCGCATAGCAGCGGCCATTGCCAAATATTTCATAAAGAAATCTGGAGCGTTGACCTTGGCCAATCGTATTTTAGGGGCAGTTTTCGGAGCTTTGAAAGGAGTTGCGGCATCAGTGATTGTTTTAACGGTTGTCCATTATTTGCCGGCTCAAGGCAATTTAAAGCACTCCGTGGAGGGTTCGGTTTCACATTCTATTTACGAAAAAATTTCCTTTGCTAATTTATGGAAAGAGTTTCATATACAATAGCCACTTTTTTTGGGGTAGGTTATTGCCCAAAAGCTCCCGGCACGGCCGGCTCTTTGGCTACTCTTCCTTTTGCATTTTTGCTCAACTTTTACTGCGGCGGCCTGCCTGCATTGCTGGTATTTTTAGCACTGGTTTATATAGTTGGAACCTTGGCGAGCAAGGAAGTTTTAAAGCACACGAGCCACGACCCTTCTTTTATTGTGATTGACGAGGTAGCAGGGCAGCTTATACCTTTGATATACATTTCTGCTTTTGCAACGAGCTTGGAGCTGTGGTGGCTTTATGCGGCAGCGGCTTTTGTTCTTTTCCGTATTTTTGATATTTTCAAGCCTTTTCCTGCAAGTTATTTTGACAAAAAGGTTCTGAATGCCCACGGCGTTATGCTGGATGATGTTGTGGCGGGAATTTACGCGCTTGTTTTTCTAATTTTCAGCAATGTTATTCTTGCCCGACTCAGCTAAAAAGTACCTGCACATCGCAGAAACCTCCAGAGACTTAACCCCAGAAGAACTGAAAAAATTGGAAATTCTTCTCAACTCTCAACTCTCAACTCTCGACTTTCCACTAATAGTTGCACCCAGAGTCGGCACAATAAGCCCTTGGAGCTCAAAAGCAACCGATATACTCCACATCTGCGGACTTTCCGCCGTGCTTCGTGTAGAAAGAGCTATTATCGGGACTTCAAAATTTGACAGAATGACTCAGCAAATTTTTCACTCAAAAGAAGAACTCTCCGCATTATTTACGCACAAAGACCCCAAACCCTTGACCAGAGTCTCAGACTTGGAAAAGGCAAATTCAGAGCTTGGGCTTGCGCTTTCAAAAGAAGAGATGGATTATTTGAGAAAAAAATATGCAGAGCTTGGCCGTGAGCCCAGCGATGTTGAGCTTATGATGTTTGCGCAAGCGAACTCCGAGCACTGCCGCCATAAAATATTCAACGCAGAGTGGGAAATAAACGGCGAGCAACAGGATTTATCGCTGTTTCAAATGATAAAAAACACCTACAAATGCTCGCCAAACGGCATTTTAAGCGCATACAAAGACAACGCCGCAGTAATGGAAGGCTTTGAAGCAGGTCGTTTTTACGCAGACCCAAAAACCAATGAATACAGTTATCACAAAGAGAGAGTGCATATTTTGATGAAGGTTGAAACCCACAACCATCCCACAGCGATCAGCCCATTCCCCGGCGCAGCAACCGGAAGCGGCGGCGAAATTCGAGACGAGGGAGCAACAGGAGTTGGCTCAAAACCAAAAGCAGGGTTGTGCGGATTCTCGGTTTCTAATTTGAAAATACCCGGATTTATTCAGCCGTGGGAAAAAGATTTTGGCAAACCATCTCGCATAGAAAGTCCTTTGCAAATTATGATAGACGGCCCATTGGGAGCCGCAGCGTTTAACAACGAGTTTGGCCGCCCGAACATAAGCGGTTATTTCAGAACTTTTGAGCAAGAGGTGAACGGAGAAATTCGTGGTTATCACAAGCCCATAATGTTAGCAGGCGGAATTGGAAACATAAAAGCTCGCCATGTTCAGAAAGGCACGCTAAAAGAAGGCGATTTGCTGATAGTCTTAGGCGGCCCGGCTATGCTTATAGGTTTGGGTGGTGGCGCAGCGAGTTCAATGGCAACTGGTAGTACAGGCGAAGATTTGGATTTTGCAAGTGTTCAGCGAGACAACCCCGAAATGCAGCGTCGTTGCCAAGAAGTGATAGACAGGTGCTGGGCGTTGGAAGATAAGAATCCCATAGCATTTATCCACGATGTTGGAGCGGGCGGTCTTTCCAACGCATTGCCCGAGCTGGTAAAAGACGCTGGTTTTGGCGGCGTGTTCCGCTTGCGTGATATTCCGAGCGAAGAAAAAGGCATGAGCCCGCTGGAAGTATGGTGCAACGAAGCGCAGGAGCGTTATGTTCTGGCAATATCGGCAGAGAGTTTGCCGGTTTTCAAAGAATTATGCGAGCGAGAGCGTTGCCTGTTTGCGGTGGTAGGCGAAGCGATATCCGAGCAAAAGTTGATTTTAAGCGATTCGCATTTCAAAAATAACCCGATAGACATTCCGATTGAATTGTTGTTGGGCGGTGCGCCGAGGATGAAGCGTAGAGACAGTGGAGAGTTGAGAGTTGATAGTGGAGAGTTGAGATTTGAGAATAATTTTGAATTTTCAGAGGTTGTGCGTAGGGTTCTTTCGCATCCCACCGTAGCAGACAAGGGATTTTTAATCACAATAGGCGATCGTTCCATAACAGGAATGGTAGTCCGTGAACAAATGGTAGGAAAATGGCAAGTACCCGTAGCGGATTGCGCAATAACAACTAGCACACTGGATTCCACAACAGGTGAAGCCTTCGCAATAGGCGAGCGTACTCCGTTAGCTCTTTTAAATTCCGCCGCGGCGGCTAGAATGGCGGTTGCGGAGGCTGTCACGAACATTGCTGCAGCAAAGATAAGCGATATTTCAAAAATTCGTCTCTCTGCGAACTGGATGGCAAATCCTGCGACTAAGGGCGAAGGCGCAGCTTTATACGAAGCGGTAAAAGCGGTAGGCATGGAATTTTGCCCAAAGCTCGGCATTGCGATTCCTGTTGGCAAAGATTCTATGAGCATGAGCGTAAAATGGGATAATAAAACAGTAACATCGCCGGTCTCCTTAATAATAAGCGCATTTGCGCCTTGCGAAGATGTATGCAAAAGTTTAACTCCGGAATTGCAAAAAGAAGATGGCACAATTTTAATCCTAGCAGACTTGGGAAAAAACAGAATGGGCGGCTCCATAGCCTGCGAAGTCTATAACCAATTTGGCGGCGAACCACCAGATGCAGACCCGGAATTATTAAAGCAATTCTTCAACGCGATTCAAACTTTAAACGATAAAATCCTGGCTTATCACGATCGTTCTGACGGCGGATTATTTGTAACTTTGGCAGAGATGGCTTTTGCGGGGCACACGGGAATTGAAATATCATGTAAATCCTTTAATCAAGAAAATCAAGGTTCAGACTTTTTTAATGAAGAACTCGGTGCTGTTTTACAAATAAAAGAAAGTGATTTTGAATATGCTTGTACATTATTTCCTTTTAAAAAGATAGGAGTATTAGCCGATGATTTCTGTTTGACTATAGGCAGCTATAAAGAAAAACTAAGTGAATTACGGAAAATCTGGAGCAGAACTTCTTATGAGATCGCCAAACTCCGTGATAACCCAGAATGCGCAAAACAGGAATACGAATGGAAATGCAGCGAAAAAGACGCTGGAATCAGCTGTAAGGGCACAAAATTTTGTGCCCCAGCGGACGTTTCAACGGGCAACTTTCAAAAACCAAAAATAGCAATCTTCCGTGAGCAAGGCGTGAATGGCGAAATTGAAATGGCGGCGGCTTTTGACAAAGCGGGTTTCACTGCTATAGATGTTCACACAACCGATATTTTAACCGGCAGAACGAATTTGAACGAGTTCAAAGGCTTGGTGGCTTGCGGTGGTTTTAGCTACGGCGATGTTTTGGGAGCGGGGGAGGGATGGGCTAAAAGCATTTTGTTCAACGAGCGTGCAAAAGATGTTTTCCAAAAGTTCTTTGAAAGAAAGGATACATTTTCGCTCGGAGTTTGCAACGGTTGCCAAATGCTATCCAATTTAAAAAGCATAATTCCCGGTGCAGCGCACTGGCCCAAATTCAAGCAAAATTTATCTCAGCGATTTGAAGCTCGCTTTGTGAGCGTGAAAATTGAAAAATCACCGTCAATTCTATTGAGAGGGATGGAAAACTTTGTGATTCCCATCCCCGTTGCGCACGGAGAAGGCAGAGCGGAATTTGCAAACCCAGATGACATGGCAAAAAGCCTTGTAGCAATTCGCTATGTGGATAACAACCACGAGCCAACAGAAATGTATCCGCTGAACCCAAACGGCAGTCCTCAAGGAATAACAGGCTTAACCACCGAAGACGGCAGAGTCCTAATTATGATGCCACACCCGGAGCGAGCGTTCAGAATGCTCCAGAACACATGGGCAAAAGCTGTAGAAGGCGATGGATATTGGGCTCAGATGTTCCGCAATGCGTTGTAAAAACCGGAGAAAAAGTGAAAAAGGCAATCAACATTGTACTAGCAGCCTTGATGGTGTTTGCTATTGGTGCGTGCGGCGGTGAGAAAACCGTAACGATAGGCAATCAAGTTTGGATGGTAAAGAACCTTAACGATGCCTCAAAAGGCGGCAAATGCTACAAAGACAAGCCCGAAGACTGCGAGAGATACGGTCGCTTGTACACTTGGGAAGAGGCAATGAAAGCTTGCCCCTCTGGTTGGCATTTGCCGAGCAGTGAGGAATGGGAAGCTCTTGTGTCTTCCGCAGGTGGTATGGATGCTGCTGGTGGAAAGCTCAAGGCTAAAAGCGGTTGGGAAAAAGGCGGTGATGGCACTGATGAATACGGATTTTCGGCTTTGCCGGGCGGCTACGGTATACCGGATGGCAGTTTCATCAACGTTGGTCACTACGGCAATTGGTGGAGTGCTACCGAGCTCAGTACTGTCACCGCCTACGGCTGGGACATGTACTATGTCAATAGCGGAGTGAACGAGAACTACAACGGTAAGTCTTACTTGCTCTCTGTTCGCTGCGTCAAGGATTGAGCGTATAGTGCGTTGTAGGCTCTTATTTTAAAATACTTGTAATCACCGTTGCTATGGCTATTGCTGCGGCGCATACGCTGCTCATTATGGCGGTCATTTTGGTGAAACTTGCTTGAAACTCCGACATTTTACCATAGATATCTGCGCGCAATTTTTCAAAATTCAGACTGAGCACATTGAATTTTTCATCTAATGCATTCATTCTTGCATCCATAGAATCCATTCGCATATCTATGTGGTTTATGTGATTTCCTTGCGTGTATATTGTCAGGGTAATAATATCCTCATGCGAGAGGCTGCCGCCGCTCGCAATCTTATTCTTTATCTCTTCCACCTGAGGTTTCAGAGCTTCCAAAATGACACTATCCATTTTTGTTCCGTAATCGCTTTTTGCGACCATAATGATCTCTCCTATAAAAAATACAAAATTCTGCGGAAAAAATCGCACTAAATCCCAAAATTTAATCTAAATAAATAAACGCCAAAATCAAATCAGCATTTACAACATAATATACATTCTTTTTTATAAAATAGTACAAAAAAAGTTAAAAGCCTTCATTTTGCAAACAAGTGTTGACACTTTTTCTATTTTTATGAAAAATTCAACAAATGGAGAAGAAAAATTAAAAAGATAATCAACATTGTACTAGCAGCCTTGATGGTGTTTGCTATTGGTGCGTGCGGCGGTGAGAAAACCGTAACGATAGGCAATCAAGTTTGGATGGCAAAAAACCTTAACGATGCCCCAAAAGGCGGCAAATGCTACGAAGACAAACCAGAGAACTGCGAGAAATACGGTCGCTTGTACACTTGGGAAGAGGCAATGAAAGCTTGCCCCTCTGGTTGGCATTTGCCCAGCAATGCAGAATGGGAATCTCTTGTGTCTTCCGCAGGTAGCATGGATGCTGCTGGAGGAAAGCTCAAGGCTAGAAGCGGCTGGGAAAACGGCGGTGATGGCAGCACTGATGAATATGGATTTTCGGCTTTGCCAGGCGGCTACGGTATACCGGATGGCAGTTTCGCCAATGTTGGTAACTACGGCAATTGGTGGAGTGCTACCGAGTACAGTACTGACTACGCCTACACCTGGCTCATGTACTATAATAGTAGCAGAGTGTTCAAGAGTTACTACGATAAGTCTTACTTGCTCTCTGTTCGCTGCGTCAAGGACTAAGCGCATAGTGCTTTGTAGGTTGATTTTTTGTATATTCTTTTATAAGAGGTTTTTATGGCTACAGCTACGGTAACAATGCAAAAGTTTGCCACGCAGATATGATTTATGGAAGTGAAGAAAAAGTGAAAAAGGCAATCAACATTGTACTAGCAGCCTTGATGGTGCTTGCAATTGGTGCTTGCGCTGGGAAAAAGTCTCAGATGGGTAGTACTGCTGAAAAAACTGTTAAAATAGGCAACCAAATTTGGATGACAGAAAACTTGAACGATGCCTCAAAAGGCGGCAAGTGCTACGAAGACAAGCCAGAAAACTGCAAGAAATACGGACGTTTGTACACTTGGAAAGAGGCAACGAAAGCTTGCCCAAAGGGTTGGCATTTGCCGAGCAATGAGGAATGGCAGACTCTTGTGGATTTCGCAGGTGGCAATGAAATTGCCGGAAAGAAGCTCAAAGCTAAAAGCGGTTGGGAAGAAGGCAATGGCACTGATGAATACGGATTTTCGGCCCTGCCGGGCGGCTTCTGTACGCCGGATGGCAGTTTCCTCATCGTTGGTGGCCTAGGCTTTTGGTGGAGTGCTACCGAGTACGATATTGGCGACATCTACTTCCGGGGCATGAACTATAACAATAGCAAAGTGAACAATGGCAAAATGGGCAAGGACAACATCGATAAGTCCGGCTTGTTCTCTGTTCGTTGCATAAAGGACTAGATCAAGGTTCAGGCTTTCAACGCTTTATAAAATTCCACAGTCTGCTTTGCAATGCTCTTCCAGCTGAACACAGACTCGGCCCGCTTTCTGGAAGCCTCGCCCATTTTCTTGGAAAGCTCGGGATTTGTCAGCGAACGGTTTAATTTTTCTGCAAGCTCGCTTTGGAATTTTTCAGGATCGTTTGGCGAAAAGTCAATGTCTGATTTGTGATCCAAAGTCACTAAAAATCCGGTTTCGTCTTCAACTATTATTTCCGGGATTCCGCCAACTCTGCTGCCAACAACAGGAGTTCCGCACGCCATCGCTTCCAAAT
>Ga0209755_10007283_pt1 | contig 12010 bp, 11 predicted proteins | sample TergutCo191P1_FD_187301 | JGI IMG/M metagenome (GOLD analysis project Ga0209755, IMG submission 187301) | Cornitermes sp. P1 segment gut microbial communities from Petit-Saut dam, French Guiana - Co191P1 (SPAdes) (version 2) | ecosystem: Host-associated > Arthropoda: Insects > Digestive system...
TGCTCAGATGCCGTAAGTTGAAATCTGGCATATAGCCATCTAATAATCCAGCCTAAGGTTAACCCGGCAAGAGGGAGGATAATAAACCATATCCACGAAGTCATTGCTTCACCCCTTACCGAAGAATATTCAAATTCATTGTAATTTTAGACTAAATAGGCTTGAATGTCAAGAAATTACGCTAAATAATATGGAAAATAATGAATTTACACCTTAAACTGCTGTTTTCTGCGGCATGAGGCAATAAAAAATTTCTATTTTTCAAAAATCAGTATTACTTCGCGGCTGTCATCGAGTAATGATGAAAGTTCCAGTATTTCGCCGGATAACCGCCATGAATGTATATACTGCATGTATATATAAAAATCATGTTCTTTTAAATGCTCCGGCTCAAAAATCGCTGCCATCAAAGTTGAGCGCATTATTAATGTACTAATAGACCTGTTTCCGCCAAGAGTATACGGCGCGGAGTAAAGATTCGGCGCTCCTCTGCCGCTCAGCATTTCTCCGTTAAAAGTTAATGTAAATGAATCCGAAAAATTATTTGACAATGTGTTACGGCTAAATGGTGTGGCAGTTCCGTTAATACTGACTTCCGTAAGCTTCCATTCAACGCCGATAACATCGGAAAAATCGTCAGTACCGCCTTGATCACCCGAACCCGGGATTACGCTTTCTGAATTTTTCTCAATACCGGTCATATTTCCTCCGGTACCGGCGCAGCTCAATACAACGCCGGTAAATAATAGCATAATTAATAATTTCTTCATTATATACCTCTAAAATAAATATAACTAACATTCTATATATTATCCTTAAAAATATACCGTTCCGGAGCGACATTTTCGGTAGAATCTTTTGTTAATATCGGCAATGTAAAAAAAACCGTCCTTTTCAAGACGGTTTACGGCCACATCCGCGATAATAGCTTATTGAAGCAGTGACAATACAGACGCCGATCTTTGATTTGCCTGCGCGAGCATTGCGGTTCCAGCCTGAGATAGGATCATATCTCTTGTGTAATCGACCATTTGCTTTGCCATATTGGTATCTCTTATCTTTGATTCAGCTGCCTGCATGTTTTCGGCGGCGTTATCAATGCCGCGTACCGCGTGTTCCAGCCTGTTCTGATAAGCGCCAAGGTCTGCTCTTTGTTTGCTTACAATCTTGAGAGCGGCATCGATTGTACCGATTGCTGAATTTGCGCCTTCCGGATCATGCAGCGAGATAAAAGTATTATCGCCAGCGTTGCGCAGTCCAAGGCCTTTTGTTGTCATTGTGCCGATAAAAACCTGTGATCTCTGATCCATGTTCGCGCCGATATGAAACCACATTTCCGCAGTAACATTGTTCTGTCCTGTCTGACGCGCAAAACGTCCTGTCAGCATGTTCATTCCGTTAAACTGCGCATGATTGGCAATTCTGTCGAGTTCGTCAACAAGAGCAGATACTTCGATTTGAATGTACGTTCTGTCTTCCTCTGTGTAAATGCCGTTTGCTGATTGAATTGATAATTCCCTGAGACGCTGAAGAATATCCTGAGTTTCCTGCAGATAACCTTCTGTTGTCTTGATAAAGGAAATACCGTTCTGAGCGTTTGTCGATGCCTGATTTAAACCTCGGATCTGAGCTCTCAATTTCTCTGATACCGCGAGACCTGCCGCATCGTCGGCGGCTCTGTTAATCCGGAGACCCGAAGAGAGTTTCTCCATGTTTTGTGTAAGATGCGTTTGTGTTACGTTGAGTGACCTGTTAGCGAACATTGCGCTAAGATTGTGGTTGATGATCATATCATCCTCCTTGAATTGGGGCGGAAGCATCCATGCTCCCGATTTCTGATGAATAACAGTTTCTGCGACGCAGGCTGTCATTCAGTATCAGGTTACTAACTATAATGTTTTTGCCAGATAATATATTATCGTTAGTAGAAGAAAATACTTTAGTGAAAATAAAAAAATTTTTTAATAAATAACATCGTTTTGGAAAATATTATGATATATTGGGTATTTTTACAGTCATTTTGTGTTATATGCTCCTATTCATTTTAATCTTTCTTGATGGGATGATTATTTTATTTATTGAATGGGAAAATAACAATGCCCATGATGTTGAAATCGTAGATTATCATTTGGAGGACATATGTCAAAAATTAAATTAATATTACCGGGTGAAATATTTGAAGAAGAATTTCTTATCCCTATAGGCATTAGCCCTTACAAGCTGGCTAAAGATATAAAAATTTCCGCAACACGGGTTTCTGAAATAATTAAAGGAAAAAGACAGATCACAATTGACACCGCATTACGATTATCCAAATATTTTGGGAACAGCGTTGAATTTTGGGTTGGCATCCAGGCTGATTATGAGATAAGAAAAACAACTGGCGCAGATAAATCAGAGGAAAGTAATGATGGTGTAAAAAATGGGGATGTAAATAAATTAACCGTTCAACAGGTAAAACCTGTCTACCGATCCCTCAATACACACCTGCTCTGGCGACGACCCCGTTATAAAAAGCTCGTCCCAAGTTTTCATAATCTAACAAATTTTTGAGTTTATTAATTATTCTTTGGTTATCAATAAAAAATTCATACGGATCAACTCTTACTAATGTAGCAGAATCAACTGCAATGTTTTCATATGTATCACCGTATTTATAGACTTTTTTAATTATTCAAATTGCCAATTATATCAAATAATTGAATTCAACTAAATAAAAGAACCAATTTAAACTGTAATAAAATTATATAAAAAAAGAAAGTTATTAACAAACCGCTTATACGCCGAGGTTATCTTATTATCTGACCCTTTTAAATATTTGGACAGGTGCGCCGTAAACTCAATTTGTCTTTACTAATATTTATATGACCTATAAAGAGGAATTGTCAAGTAAGGTAAAGAGAAAGAAGTAAACTCACTTTTTTTCTACTGTCCTCCGCTTAATTGCGCGGGGAATATCTTTGTCGCATAAGGAATTATAATAGGAAAGGCTGTTGAGTGAGAAAATGCCAATTTAAAACAGCTCTCTATTTCTTAAGTTTTACCTCCCAATCTGCGGGGAAGCCGATATGACTTAATTGTATATCAGCAATATATTCAGAAATAATTTTCTTTATGAACGCAAACACTTCATTGTTCCATTTGGATGCGTCAGTATAAAGTAATTTTAATGTCATAATAGCCCCAAAAAGACTGCGGTTATTTGTATTGTCAAGTACAGGAATACCGGTAGGAATAGCAGAAAAATTTCGATAATACAAACGTCCAAAATGGGCGCATATATTCCTGAGAATTGTACAACGATATAGCCAACTGGAAAGATCATTTTGATGGCATTGATAAAAAGTTTTTGCAAGGTGTTTCTGAGAATATACAGGCAAATCGGCGTAAAATTTAGAAAGAGAACTGAACGAAAAAAGTTCGATAATTGTCCATATCGGGAATTGACCGGTGTATTTGGAATTATGATGCTTCACAAAAAGTTCTTTGTATTGCTTTTTTTTCTCACTGTCGATTTGCGCCATAAATTCTGTATGCTTATGTTTCTGATTATAATTTTTGTGGTCAAGATAACCTAAGGCACCAAAAGTATGAGCATGATAGTAAGCAAAAGTTGAACGAACAAATATCTCTATTTCTTCAATGGCGGAAAAAATAATATGCCGCATTTTCCGATCAAATTCATATATCCGATATACTTTTTTAAAATTGGTTCCCGGAAAATACGAACTATCAGCCTTTCTGAATGGTAAAAAATAAGCTGTTAAACGATAATAATTAACTCGGGCTAAAACTTGAATAGCTTCGGATTCATCGTCAATGATGCATCCTCTGGCTCGAAGTTTTTCAATTTGCTCTTTAAAAGTTGTTGGTGGTTTTACAGGTATCATAAAAAATGTCCCCCCCTGTTACACATCATTTACTGGCAAGCCGATAAAGAGAGGTGCGGGGAGGTCCTATTACCTTAAATGTACGGCATTTCCTCAAAAATCTCAAGCGAATTATATAAAATATTTCAAACTGTGATTTATTACTACGGCGGGCCATAGATTCGTAGCAAAGATACCCCACCTTTTAAAGAAAGACATTTATAGTTATCGATTCATTGGCGCCTCCTTAATTATTCCCCGGCATTGTGTCGGCAGGAACCTTACCTATTCGAAGCCAGTCATCAAGGTCTGCAGAATCGATAAGTATTCTACCCCTCGGCGGTCGGAAAAAAGAAAATTCACATTTTTTGATACATTCATATAATGTTGACTTACCCATACGGATATACTTGGCAGCCTCATCAATGGTGAGTAATTCGCCACGGAATGGTTTTTCTTCATGTTGTTTTACTTTATTTTCTTTCAAGTTTTATGCCTCCGGTAATGTTTATTTCCTATCAAGGACATAAAATTTCAATAACCTACGGCGTTGAAGCTCTTTACATATAAATCCAGCATCAGTTATAATTATGTCAGTTTCTGTTGCCATATCCCGTAGGGAATATTTTTTTAATCGACAACTTCACCTTTTTTTGGTATGCCATTTTTAAGCTAATCAAAAGCTATTTGTATTGCTTCTACCTTTGTCTCATTTTTTGTACTGATTTCCGGGAGATATTTACCAGTAAATTCATTTTTTAATTTAACTGAGAAAAAATGCCGTTTACTTCTCTGAATACAATAAAGGGGAGATTTTTCATGTCCCTAAACTCGCAACGTCTTTGAAAACAGATTTCGATCCGTTTTTCGCTATATGCAATGAATAAGAATGCCGTTGTCAGGTGTCCCATCAATAACTCCATATAGAGTTATAACATTAGCAAGGACAGGACTCGAACCTGCGACCTCCGGGTTATGAGCGAAGCTTATAATTGGATACTAGAGTTCATTGAGATTCACCTATGTTCATTATATCTATATCCTGTAAGGATTTACAAGCGTTTTTATATTTTTTATGATCACTCATGTTCATTGAAGTTCATGGAAAATCAACGATTTAGGTGTGAATTTTAGGTGTAAGTTGCGGTCTAGTTGAACGTACCGGTCAAGGAATGAATTTGATATATAAGTTGAGTACTAAAAATGTAAAATCATTACCGGATTTAATAAAACAGATGATTATTTTGTTTCAATCATATTAAACGGAATTGTTTTTGATAACAGATTATTATTAATGTTGAAAAAAATTACAAAGAAACACATTGAGTCTTTATCAACAGAAGATCTCCTTTTAATTAACTCCTTATCCCATGAACAGAAGTTTCCTCAAATATTTCGTTCCCGTACCGGAAAATTGATTGATATGGGAATCATTAAAACTGCTATGCACTTCTATGCACCTTAATTACTCATTTTATTTATTATTATGGTTTAATGAAAAACAATAACTATATATCAGGATTTAATTGATAAGGGCATTACATCAAAACGTCAGTCTCAGTTACTTATAATCCCGGATAAAGCTAAATAGACTCCTATTCATTTGAATCATTCTAGACAAGATGATTAATTTCTTAAAGTTTAAATATAAGATGAAAATTGGAATGTAGGTAAATTAACCGTTTAATATGAAAAATTTAAACCGTAAGCCGCATATTATCATCCTCATAACGCATTTAAAAGCTCTGCTCGCGTTGCTTTAGCTATTATAAAAGAGTTTAAAAGATTTATATTTTTATTGACAATATTAACGAATAGCGATATTATCGTGTAATGATACTGTCGTTCAAAGACAAGGAAACAGAATTGGTGTACAATGAACAGTTTTCTAAGAAATTGCCTCATGACATACAGCGTATAGCACTAAGGAAACTGATTGTTTTAAATTTTGCTGTTTCTTTGGAAGATTTGAAGATACCGCCAGGCAATAAACTGGAACAATTATTTGGCGATAGAAAAGGACAGCATTCCATAAGGATAAACGATCAATGGCGAATATGTTTTACATGGGAGAATTGCAATGCTCAAAATGTTGAAATTGTGGATTATCATTAGGAGGGTATATGTCAAAAATTAAATTAATATTACCGGGCGAAATACTTGAAGAAGAATTTCTTATCCCTATGGGCATTAGCCCTTACAAGCTGGCTAAGGATATAAATATTTCCGCGACACGAGTTTCTGAAATAATTAAAGGAAAAAGACGCATCACAATTGACACCGCATTACGCTTATCTAAATATTTTGGAAACAGCGTTGAATTTTGGGTTGGCATTCAGGCTGATTACGAAATAAGAAAAGCCAAAAAGGTTTTAGAAAAACAATTGGCGCAGATAAATCAGCGGGAAGTAATGATAGCGTAAAAACATGGATATCGATAAATTAGAACCTGTCAACAGACAAAATCTGTCTGCCGATCCCTCAATACACCCCTGCTCTGGCGGCGACCCCGCCTGCTATTTGTATAACGCATTTTTCTTGTTTAAGTAAGTTTTTTTGTTATTGAGCCTTTTGGGGGTTCTGGAAGGTTTTTAAGTTAGACTATGTTGTCGGGTCGTTTGATAGGGTTTATTTTTATTAAATATTCATCCTTATTCTTTACTTTTGAGTATGTAAGAAAACCTATTTCTTTCAATTTCTTTAATAACATCTCATTTTGCTCTGTTTGCTCAAATATAAAGTCAATATTTATAATTGCACCAGTTTCTTTAACGAGGGTATTTACATATTTTTTTAAATTTTCATATTCATTTATCCAATTTATATTTTCTATAGATTGCATCAACATAATTACTTTATCATTTTTACTTAATAATGACGGTTTTGTAAACTGCCACAATATTGTAGACGGAATTACAATTTTATTTTTAATAAAAAAATCAGCATAATATTTTTCATTTTTATATATTTCAATTATTTTTTCACATTTCTGAATTAATAATTTTTTAATTTTCAAACCAACCTTTATACAATTTATTATTTTTAAAATAATATGATTTGCAATACCATCTTCTATGAGTAAAGAAATAATTGGGTTGAAAAAATTATCAAAATTCTCAATAATTGAAGCATTATGTTGTATAATATATGTAGACAAGCTATTTAGTTTTTTATATATTATAATAAAATCATTATTTTGATATGATATTTTACCTTCTTCTATAAAAATAGATAGTATATCATCATTAATAATATCTGCTTGTAATTCACTTAACATGAAATCTGTTGGTATCGCTTCAGTAAGTTTTTTTAATTCAATCGCTGATAATTTTTTCAATATTTCATTAATTAACTTAATTGGCGTATCCTCAGCGCCTTCTTCTATTTCAAAATCTCCTGTTATTTCTGTTTCATGTTTTAGATAATCTATGATTGGATCAGCGCCAATCATTTCGAAAACATAAAAAAGTGTTGACCATTTAGGTATAATCGATTTTGTTTTTAAAAGTATATTATATAATTTTTCATTAAATCTTGGTATATCATCTATTTTAATATTACTTTTCTTTATAACTTCATTTCTTATAGCAATGTCAAGTTCATCGTTTAATAAAATATCTTCTATATCATCTTGAGTTTCTTTTAAACAAGTTATTTTTTCATTTAATATTACTTTAGTTACATATTTTTCTTTATTATTTTTAATATATTCTTGAACATTTTTTTTATCAGAGGACATTATGTAGCCATAATTTTTCTTATAAAAATCGATTTCATTATCATTTACATTGATATTATAGATTACTTCTAAATTCTCTAAATTAATCGCATAGTGGTTATTATCAATAATATATTGTTGAATGTTCCTATTTAAGATAATATTACTTAATTTTAAAAAACACGGGGAAATTTCCTTAATAAATTGTATAATTTTTTTCTCATCCCCAACTCTTTGAAATAAAAGTAAATAATCATCATATGCACTAATGAAAAGGCTAATTTTTTTATTAACATCTTGTGCTTTATAATTATTTGAATATTTTATAATATTAATAATTAATAAATTTATTTTTTCAATTGCAAATGAATCTTCAGATATAATTTCAAAGAAAAGTGTTGGGCGTATTGGAATTAGATATCTTAATAATTTTTCACAATCATTATTATCAGATGATTCAAGATATTTCCTTATTGAATTAAATACTTGTTGAGTATTTGTATCTTTAAATAAATTTATATAATTTTCATATTTTTTTGAGTTTTCTTTTTTAGATATAATTTCAATTAATTCCATATTTGAAATTAATATTTTATTAAATATCGAGGTATATTTAAAATCTTCATCATTAAGTATTTTTATAACATTTTCTATATCATTTGGAATATATTCATAATCTTGTTGTCGGCGTTGAACAGACATAATGAATTTATTATCTTCTTGTGAAATTATTTTTGTTTTATAATTGGTTGTATATTCAATATATTTTTCATCAATATAGTCATTTGCAATAAGAAAACGTAAATATTGTAATTGAGAATCAAATTGTTTTTCATCAAAATAGTGATGATGTTCATTTCTATATTTTTCAAGGACATTATTAAGCTCATTCTTTTCATAGTTTTTAATAGGAAAATACTCCATTTTATATTTTTCTTTAATATCACTTTGAAAACAATAATCTACTCCATTCATTCCATACGTTTTAATAATTTGAGAGAATTTTAATGATAATATATCTATTTTTTTTCTTTCAAGTTCTGCAATTTTTTGGTTTAATGCTTCAATACCATTATTGCATTTTTCATTAATATTGTTTTCTTTATCAAGATATTTCTCTCCACTTGGAGTTAGAATTTCTGCTTTTCCTTGTAAATTAACTAATGAATATTGGAAATTGCGATAATTATCAACCGTTCTTGGTATAGGATGCTTTATATTATTAAAATCTATGCCATCAAAAGTAGTTATATCTTTTATGTCTTTTAAAGCATTATTTAAGGAAGTACCATAGGGCATAGTAGATACTTGACCAATAAACATAGCTTTTAATTCTTCAAAAGAATGTAATTTTTCTTCATTCAATTCTTCTTTACTTTTTCTTGCACTTGTTATATTATCATTAATGTTTTCAACAAAATGATTTCTAATTTCTGTTAAATTAATTAATAATGGAATTGCACCCTTATTTTTTTCTAATAAAGCATAATCATAAGGAAAAAGATTTTTATATAAACAAATAGAAAATAATTTTTCATTGTTCATGTTATCTGTATTTGCATTATTATCTTCAAAAATTCTGTTATACATTATTATATAATCATTAAATGTGTTATTTAAAATACGCATATCTGATATATATCTTGATATACCTTTAATAAAATTATTATGAATCTCCATTTTTTTGTTTTTTAAAGAAAGATTTTTAATTTTTGTTCTTAACATTTCTTCAGTGGTAACAGGATTAATAATTGAAATTACTGGTAAAATAAAATCAAAGAATTTCGCTCTTTCTTCTTCAGTTTTTATCATTTCATCTTTAACTGCATATAAAAAAGTTACTTTTTCTTCACATATATCACTATTATTAATAATGATATTTAACTCACGAAGTTTAACAAATATTTCTGTAGTTGGCAAACGATCCAGATCCTCAAAAATAACTAAATTAATTTTAGTACGTTCAAAAAAATATAAAACTTCATCAATAAATTTATTTATTAGATTTGTAATTTGAGAATTTTGTGTATCATCTTTATTTTCTGTACTAAAATCCGCTTCTATACCTTTATATTTCACTTTTTGTAAAACACCATAATGAAATAAATATTTCAAAATAATAAAAAGTGAAAAGAAAGCGATACCTAAAAGAATAAATGTAATATCTTTACCACGAAACAACCAAGCACCTCCTATCTCTAAACCAAAAAGAACAGAGGCACTTATAAATATTGAAACTACTAGCGCTTTTAAACCTGATATAGGAGCAGATGTAGTATTTGTTCGTTTTATATTTGAATTTGGTAAAATATTTTTATTTTTACTATATAGAAGTTGTTGTAAGATGCTTCGTTCAATATCTGATTCAGAATATTTATTTTTGTTAAATGTTGCCAATGATATTCGAATATAATTATTATTTATAAAACATTTTTTATTTTTTCTATATTTTTCTAAATAAGTGTATATAACACTACTTTTTCCAGCACCATATTGTGCAACTATAGCAATATTATTAACATTTTCTTTCTTTATTTGGCTATCTAAAATATCTGCTTCTGCAGAATAATCATCATAAAACTTAGGTGAATTTTCTGACAATAAATCAGTATAAGGAAATTTTTTCTCTATATGTTCTTTCTTTGAGTTTATTTCTTCTTTTTCAGAAATTTTTATTTTTTTAAACATTTTTCTTCCCCTCTTTCTTTTCTCCCACCCTAGCCTGTCCATTCATCAACAATGGAAGTAAAAAATCTCTCAGTTCAACTAACGTGTTATTTTCCTGTACAAACAACTCAATTTTTGTTATAATATCATTAAGTTTTTCGAATAAAGGAATATATCCCTCGTTAACTGGCAACACAATATTCTCAACATCACTCAATGGTTATATCCGGGCGAAACTCATCATCGCCAATTTTGCAAGGCAACTCCGTGCAAACATGAAAACTGTTGTTCTCAAAATTCTCAAAAACAATCAGTTTAATTCCCGTACTCGACATAAGGCATTTATAAAAAGCTCGTCCCAAATCTTCATAATCTAACAAATCTTTTAGTTCATTTATTATTCTTTGGGAATTAATAAAACCTTCATACGGATCAACTCTCTTTAATGTGGCGGAATCAGCAGCAATATTTTCAAAAGTATCATCATTCTTATAGTCTTTATTATTTCTTTTAGTCTTAGGAGTCGCCTTTTTGTAAAAGAGGTTTATACGATTTATACTTTTTTCATAGATTTCAGTAAAAATATTTTTGTTTTCATCCCAAACGGTATTTTTTAACGAAACATTCTCATAACCAAGCCTTGTCAAATGAAGTATAGCGGGAAGTTTTACGCTGGTGTTCTCGTTAAAAGCCATAAGTTCACCTTTTTCTTATTTAAATATTCAAATTGCCGATAATTTCAAATAATTAAATTCTATTAAATAAAAGAACCTTTTTAAACTTTAATAAAATAATTGAAAAAAAGAAAGTAATTAACAAACCGCTTATACGCCGTGGTTATTTTATCATCTAGCGCTTTTAGATACTTTCTAAGAATGGTTTTTTGAAGTAGACCCATGATTCACCGCCAATTGTAAGAAAGGGATTCCGGTCTTTTGGTTTTCATAGCAAGGACAGGACTCGAATCTACGACCTCCGAATTATGAGCGAAGCTCATAATTGGATACTAAAGTTCATTGAGATTCACCTATGTTCATTATATCTATATCCTGTAAGGAATTACAAGCGTCTATATATTTTTTAATGATCACTCGTGTTCATTGAACTTCATAGAAAATCAACAATTTTGGTGTAGTTTTTGAAGGGTTAAACAAAACCTGTTTACCATTTTTTAAATAACATATAAAAGGTATTTTAGTAAATTATTTTTAAGAATTTACTTGCCATTAATTAAATTATTAACGATAATGAATTTAACAGGACTCCCCGCACCTCTCCACGAAAGTGTGATGTGTCTCAGGGGAGACATTTTTTATGACTGAGCTTAAACCACCTTTAACTTATAAACAACAAATAGAAAAATTACGTGGAAAAGGATGTAATATAAAGTATATCTCTTTTTGCATACAAATTTTATCTGAAATAAATTATTACAGGTTATCAGCTTATTTTTTACCATATAAAAAATAGACGGAAATTATCAATCCGGCACTGATTTTAATAATATATATAAAATTTATGAATTTGACAGAAATCTGCGTAATTTACTTTTCGTAATTATTGAAGAAATAGAAATTTTTCTCCATGCAAAGTTTGCATATTTTCATGCTCATAAGTATGGAGTTGAAGGTTATCTTGATCCAATCAACTATTATTCAAAACATCAGCAGTTGGCTTAGATGCTGCACCGATTTACGTAATATCTGCGCTCATTATGGAAGATTGTATTTTCGTAAATTTTCAGCAATTCCAGCAA
>Ga0209755_10007284_pt1 | contig 12008 bp, 14 predicted proteins | sample TergutCo191P1_FD_187301 | JGI IMG/M metagenome (GOLD analysis project Ga0209755, IMG submission 187301) | Cornitermes sp. P1 segment gut microbial communities from Petit-Saut dam, French Guiana - Co191P1 (SPAdes) (version 2) | ecosystem: Host-associated > Arthropoda: Insects > Digestive system...
CCAAAACAACACAAAATAGCAGTCCAGTCCTTTGTATTTCATCTTTCATTCACCAATGTAAATGTATGAAATTTTGTTACTATTACATAAAGTGACTGGTCTGCTCATGTCACACCTACCAACAAGAAGACTGGCAGTGCTGAAACTGTAGGGCACTTGGCCCTAGAAAGTGACTCTGATTGACACACTACCCAGCTGAGTGATGTTGAAGTGGGAATGCCTGAATAAGAGCTGCAACCTGGAGAAGTTGGTGCTGGTGGAAACCATAATTGGGGGCCTTTACAATGAAGGCGCAGGACTGTCCACCCATTTTCTGGGGACCACAGGAATGTTGTGAAAAAAAATTAGGCCTTCTTTACCAACAAGAACGACCCTCCTCTCAAAGTGCTCATGCTGTATTTCACAGTAGTTGTCCAACTACTGGTGGAACATACAAACTTGAACTCACAGAATGAAGGACCACTGCATTTTACCTGCAGAGAGCCACAATTCTGTAAGGGAGTGGCAGGTGATGATAAGCATATAAAATGTCCAAAAATAATTCATTTTTGTGTCTGATATTACATCCACCTGCTGTGATTCTGTTTAATTCCCTCCTCCCCAACTACCACTAACAAAACCGTATCTGTGAAATGAAGAGTGGCCTAACACACATAAATCTACCACTACAGTGACGTTACACTGCCCTGTATTCCTACTGTTGTGGTTAATACATGTGAGCTATGCCCATATACACATGGTGACACTGTGAGAAAGGTGACTGTGTACACATATGAACAATTCTGGGTCCAAAGTTGTTTATGTCAGGGGTACATAAATCCTGCACACCAAGTTTCTCAGATGACTAAATTTCATACTGTAGTTTTTGGAGAGTTTGTGTACCCCTGGTTTATGTGCTGTTAATTTCTATCAAGAAACCTCAATTACAATGAATGATACATATTATCATACCCAACCATCAACACAAATACATCATTACATACTTCTTTGGCTTTGGCCTTCAGCTTTGCTTGCTCTGGATCCTCAGATTTTGATCTGCTTTTGGCTGCCCGAAGTAACAACTCTCTTTCTTGCTCCTCATGCCGTTTTCTTTCTACACGATCCAACTCTTCAAGGAACTTGAGTTGACCTTTCACATCCTGCGTCACTTCATATCTAGGATCCACCTGTACACGTACATATCAGATCCCATATTAGAACCTCATTTACTGAAAATGTTACTGCTGTGAACATTTGCAAAATTACATACATATGTTCATTTAAAATAACATAAAAGTTACATTTGCAACATGGATCAAGAACTTATGTTTTTAACAATTCAACCTTTCCTTCACCCTTAGGTATTCCAGCTGACTGCACTCATTCCCTTGTCAACAACTAATTACTGTCAAAAGCACTTTACATATTACTATGTCAGGCACAGCCACACTGAATCTGCAATATTACAGGGTTGTGCTACTTGTGAATTTCATACAGGTGTTTGTCAGTTCTGTTTTGGACTGGAAAACTAGATATGATTCCTAACAGGGGTGGAGGTTTCTCCTGGCCACAATGTCCCACATGCTTTGGGGTCACTCTGTATCCCATTCAACACACAATGGGGGTTAATTCTTCACATTTAAAGCAGCAGTGCATGGAACTAAGCTCTACTTCACCCCTTCAGTGAGGTGACAGTACTGAGGAACTAGGCCAAAATTTATCTTCAATTTATACGCAGTCACTTTAATTAAAGTTTAAAGTACCTGCCTGGTTCAACAGATTATTATTATTATTATTATTATTATTATTATTATTATTATTATTATTATTATTATTACAGGTCTTCACTACAGTTTAACAATTAACCCCAGTAGTCCATCTCTATCACGGGCCACGGTGGTTAGTTGTGAGCCACTCACTATGGAGAACCAGGTTCAATCCCACGACAGATGTGGGATTTGCGAACAAAGTGGCACTGGGCCAAGTTCTTCTCCTCTGTCCCTACCATACCACAAATGCTCCATACTCATTCATTCATCTGCCACTGACACTGCATAATCTTAGTAGCTGATGGCATCATTAAGAAACACACCTAAAAACAGGTCTCTGTCTAGCAGCTATCGACAAACTTTCTGATCATACAAGGTTTCTTGAATGTTATGCTGTGTCAGTTGGCATTACAGTTACCAACATTTGGAAAACACAGCCATCTTCATGGCCAAGCAGTTACAGAATTGCAGCCATGCTGAAAAACATGGTATTGTACAGGTAAGAATAAGGGACAACGGTGGCACAGTGGTTATGGTGCTGTGCTACAAATCGGAAGGTCGCTGGTTCAATCCCAGCTGGTGTCATTGGAATTTTTCATTGACATAAAATCCTTCCAATCGCACTATAGACCTGGGGTTGACTCAGCCTCTAACAGAAATGAGTACCAGGAGGACGTCCCGGGTGTAAAGGCGGCCAGTGCATAAGGCTGACAACCTTACCACCATCCTGTGCCGTTGCCATGAAATCTTGGAACCTTAACTCCGTGGAACCCTCTGGGCCACTCCAGGCCTGTAATGGAACTGCTTTACCTTTTATAGGTAAGAATAACTGGGGTTGTAAGTCATTTGGAGTCGGAGTGGTAGTGACATTTAATGGGCAGACCCCTAATGGAAGTAGTAGGAAGGACAAGCAACAGTGATCCACAGTCGGTGTGCAGACAACCGGTTGACATGATATCTCAGAAGGCCTGAATCTTCATCACCACCACTGTAGAAATTTCACGTGGATCACAAAACTGGCATAAATATAACTGAGACCAAAAACCACAAATCTAAGTTCAACATTCAGGTGTTCATACAGTCCTCTCACCTTAATTAGATCTATCCTGTGCTCCGCAATTACTGCCAACTTTTCTAAAATATTTCTCAGCCTCTCTTGGACAGCATGGGATATCAATGCAGCTACTTCTGATGAAGGTTCTTCCAACCCATGGTGGGCAACTGAAAACCAAAGAAAACATGCAGAGTCTGGCCAACAAAAACACGCAGTATCTTCTTTAACGCCACCCAGAGCACAAAATACTGGCACCTCCATTTCCACTAGCAAGTCACAGCAGTCATGAAATTCTGAAGATATGACCTTTGGAAACGTGTCCATCTGTCTGCTCATAAGAGTTTATGAATAAACTGATGAATTTCCATGAAATTTAGTATGAACATCACTCCACTACAGACCACCATACGCCCGTGTTTTTAAAAATCCCACGTCCATATCAACATGGTAACCATACAGAATTTATGGTGGAAGCAATATTACTGTCTCACACTACAGGGTACCTTAACTTACTTCCCGTAAAAATCTGAAGCTTCTCCACTGCCTTTGCCAAATATAAAATTTTCACTTACATGTGCAAGTGAACTGCTGCTAGTTCTGAGAGCAAGAATGTTGCAACAACCAAAGCAGCTGTTTGTGAACACACGAGTTAAATGAGGAAGTTTAGTAGCATGAATCTGACGTACTTCAGTACCATTTAGTCACTGAACACACATGACTTGCCTTCACAAAGCAGAATGTGTGGTGCATGTGGTTTTAGTTATTAACAATACAGGCACTGTACGTATAACATAACATGGCGGCATGTTCACGTAACCACTACTGTTGTTGAAAAGCAGTAAGTCTTATATATTCTGAGTGTGTGTGTCCATATTCTTGCCTTAGTTATGACGCATCCAAACCACTTCCCTTCAGCACCGTATTATACTGTCATCTGTAGCCTGCTTGACTATACCATAATATTCCACATTACCTCATATACAGCACTATTTTTGGGAAAAATTTATTCAACATAAAATATCTGTTCTGATTCTCTCTACAACTTCTGCCTGAAACACTTCTTGTTCCAACAATTCACTGATATATTATCATAAATGTACAAAGATTATCATGTAAAGTATCAATTATTTTTGTCAAATCTTAATCAAACCTGACTTTTCTCAACTGATTTTTTTAAAAATCCACAAGAACCAAATTTCATGGAAAACCACCTATTGGGAGATGAGTTGTTGCACCAAGCCAGAGAGTGACAGACAGACATTTGAATGAACATATCAATTACATGAACACTTAAATGTACACATCAGACAGTATACACATTTCAGCAAAGATAATTAGCAGTATTTTTTAATTTCGATGCAGTTTATTTAATGACACTGGAACATGCAGTAACAAACCAATGGACGATTAACAAATTTGAAAAGGTGTAGAAAATGAAGGTAGGTCTAATATCCCTGGAATTTGCTGGAGGGAATGAGGACAAGCATGAAGGACCTCAACAAAGTCAATGTCCCATCCAAGACTTAAACCAGGAACCTCCCAAATAAAAGTTACTAACATTACAACTCTGGCAAACTTACATGACATGACATCTCGCTGATTCACACCCACACAATGCATTAAATATACAAACTAACAGTCTATTCCACACACAGAAGGCACCTTTACAGTTCAGTAACACACAATATATGTAGTCCAATACAACAAACTGATTTTGAAGGTGGTACATATTGCTACAATCAGTCAAAGCAGTGCTAAACACCTCTCCTACTGAAGGACAACCAAGTTCTTGTTAGGTGGACTTTGTAATGCGTGCGCCTGTTGTCCCAAAGCTCCAGTCATGCCCGATTCATAAACATGTTAAATTTGTCATTCCTTCCTTTGTCCTTATTACCTGAGTCACCATTTATACAGCTGCTCACAAGCCACTCACAGCTATACCCATTTTTCTAGTCTAGTTCAGAGTGCTACTTTACACCATGACAGAAGAGCTGTAATGCAAACTTTCCATGAAATTACAAAGACCTTAAAGATTCAGCTCATGAAGGAAGTGCCTCTCAAAGAGTTTTAGCCTCACAAGTAACCTCACCTCAACACAGAACACCCTAAGATACAATAAAATTTACATCAATCTCTTGCTGGTAAGTACAGCAGCTATGGCAATCAAAGACAAAGGACTGTGGTAGTTTTCTAATGGAATACAAATCCTCATTCCTATGTTTGAGAAAAATTTAATTTCTTAACCTGACTGTTATTCCACACTGCATGTTCTAGCTTCTATATACTGTGATACTGACAAAGAAAGCAATCTAATTCCAGGCAAAAAACCAGTACTTTACTTAATGCAGATACGGTACTATTCTAGCTAGTCTTCCCATACCTCAGAAAGGTGATAATATGCTACACTGCTGCTGGATATGCAGTGTTCATGTAATGGCTAGGGACTTCATGAAATAGACAGTAACCTGTCCGCATGCTGGTTAGCAATATTTCCTCGTATAAGTTGCACAAGTAGGCACCGGCCATTGATTGTTGATGGTCTACTGCTGAGTGCTACTGTGACAGACTTCCCCAGCAAATTTGAGTGCAAATGTCAGGATGGTGTATTGTCATGAAATTTTAGAGGCACTACAGGAGTAATTCCATTTCCTGTTCCCTCTGTACATCCAGAGATCCGTGCTGGTGCAATGCATCACTCCTGATAAAAAGATGCCTCATACTGTGTTAACTACCGACTTGTCAGAACACAGTTCAGTGAAATATTATCCAAAGCACTGCCCTGGCACAGTTGCATACAAAACTGTATAATGAGAGTATATGCATAGCATTTCTAAGCTGTCTGTGAATAACATGAAAAGAAGTATGCCACTGAATGCAAAGAATGATGCCATACATTCAATGGGCAAGAATGAATGGTGGGTTCTTTCCATGATGGTGGCTAAAAACAGTAAGGACAGTGTATGGGAATTTGTATTATTAACATTTTAATTACTTCATTACAGATCTGAAACGCATATATACTGCAGATTGGATGGCTTTAAACGAACAATAGGATGATGATTACACACGGCAAGTGAAATTACACAATCAGTGGGTACTAATTGGCATAATTTCTTACCAGTCTTCTGAAGGGACTGAGAAAAGCTGCAACAAACTAAGGATGATAGGATAATGGCAGTAATACAGACTTATGTTCAGGAAGTACCCAGACTGAATCTTCAATTGCTGGCTCGTCATGGTATTCTTCAGTCCTTCCAGGTACATTCCAGGCACAGTACAATCACAATCTGACATTTTTGTGGGGATCTACTAAAATGGCATAAAATTCAGGAAAACATAAAAAACCCAGCAAACATCGTTCGTACGGGCATTTGGCCAGTACCATATAAAAAATATGTGAAATCGTGGAAAAAGCAAAATATGGAAATGTAAAATTATGGTTTTACTGTAGCACCCTTCAACAGGGCACCAATGCATTCTTCCAAATCCATACCTACTTACCACTCATTATCGACTCTCATTCAATGCTATGAATCACAATAATTTGTCAAACTGCAGTCAGGTTCGGTCAGTATCTCCAACAGTCTGTACAGTCATATTCACTGTGACTTTTTGCATCTACCACAGTTTCCAGCCCTTCCAAGCTCTCACCAGGTCCTAGAAGTAAGTTCCTGCTTTATTCAGGCAGACAATGCCTAACCGCAGACTTCTCAGAATGTGGGTTGGATTGTGGGAGGCCAACAATACTGTAAGGAGTCAAAGTGAGCGCACACATAAAACAGCAAGAAAGGGTAAGACAGACATATGTGTAAAAGATTATAGAAGGATGAAGAAGGGAGAAGGAAATTTCACAAGGCAACCAAACCTGGTGGGAATGACATCTCCAACAGTCAGCATGAATGACACACATACTGCATCAGAGGATCTGTTATCAGTGTGACATTCACAGGCTGAAGCACAAGTGGACATACTAATTTGCCTGAACTTACCAATTTGCCTAATTTTATGTTGTAGAGGCACAGCATGAAGGAAAATTTCATCTTTACAGGACCGTATCTGTGTCCCAACAAATTCTGTGGAGCCCAATATTCTCTGGGTCTCCTCAGCCAGGTTCACACCACCCATGGCAGCCACATCATTGATGTCATCATCTCCTCTGTAACAACCACACAATTTAAAAGTAACCGAGATAAACAAGGACTGGCACGGCTTACAAAACTAAAAAATCAAGTAATATTCAAAATATTAGAAGAAAAATAAAATGTAAGCCTGGGTTCAAAATATCCCAAGCACTGGAGCCAAATACAATGCAAAATTTTCATTCTGGTGCCTATTTTCTTCTGCAATATCATTTTAATATGTCCCTGTATTTATCACAATACCTCAAAAATCACCGAACACAAGTCTGGTTAAAAAGCAAGCGCACAGTTGTAATCATGTGATGCTAAGAAATACAAATGAACCATTACTGATACAATTTTGTTCTTTGAAGGACATGGACCATTAGTACTGTGCTCACCTACAGGACACTAAGGAAGTAGCTGAGGGAACTATTTCAGCATCATTTGTCGCAAGGGGAAATTTCTGGGAAAATAACGAAAGTTTCATAATCACTGACTTAACATAACATGCCTTCACCATTTCCCTTGTTTTATATCCTGGTTTTTAATTCATAATGGAAGTGGTGCAAACTTGTTACAGAAAGATTTTACAGAAATGCATCACCTGTACTCACTTCAAATGCAATAGCATTTACTATATAGGTACACCCCCATAGCATGCTAAAATTTGTTCACAAACACATGTAGTCTACACTATAATTTTACAAATTTCTACAAGGAGCAGTCAAAATGTAAATTTTCAGGACATGTACCTTTAAATGGTGCAATGAATGAATACAGGTATCACATCATTGAACATCTCATAAACAATTTTTCTGTACAGTGTCCACAAAGACTGAAATGCCACAAGGCAGCATAAATTTCTCCATCTCTTATTCACAAACATCAATGTCCTGCTTTTCCAATATCATTTCACCACTGTTTTTTTCCTGCATCATCATCATCATCACATTTAAATTCAACATCTTCCCCTTATTATTTCATCTGTTTCTAACACTGAACCCACAACTGGAGAATCTAATGTTGGTATGAACACAGTAGTGATATTATGGCTCCAAGAGGACAGTAATTTGTATGCACAGTGAAAGGAAAAAAATCATCCTACTGTCTCAGCGTTCACGACAAGCACGTACAAAAATAACTGACAGAGAATGCAATATAGTTCTTCAAATTTACTTTCTGATTGCACCTTGGGTGCATTCTGCATCCTTTGGAGATGATAATTTTTGGTGCATATGATTCCTTACAATCAACACCAGTAAAGGGCATATGCGGAATGTACACGTCAGTGCTTCACTGTGCGGCTACAGCCACCTCACTTCCTCATGTCTGTAAGAATGAAGAGAGAGAGAGAAAAATTGCTAAAGCCTAATAGTCAGCATCGTGAAGTTATGACAAACGGACCATTCACAGGACAACTGAGATTGAGCTCCAACCCAACAATGAATAGGCAGGACTGTCGTTGCCTGTCAAAGTTAATGAAAGCTTCCACTCTCTGAAGGAGCACAGGTGCCCTCTCTGTGGAATGAAGACGTAGTTCTCCACTGCTGCAATGACGAATACATATTGTTCCTTTCACAAAACAAACAACTATCCTTTGAAGTGGCAAGTTTCTGTTGCTATTTCCCACTTCCTTCTTCACTTGCATTTTATTTTATTTTTCCTACCCTTATCATTTTATTTTTAATATTTCACCCTTCCACACAAATATGCATGTCAGGCCAACACAATTTCCCCTCCTACTGCTTGACTAGTCTCTGGTGTTCATGCCCTAATTCATTTTCATTTTAGTTTATACTTTTTTGCTTGATTTTAGTTTTGTTTGCATACATATATTCTTACAAGCTTCATCAGTATTCCTCCACTGACAGTCCTTTTCAGATCCACAAGATTTACTGGAGCTCATAATTCAATGCAATTCCCACCATCCTACTTGACTGGCCAGTGCCCTACCATGGCCTACTACATCAATTGTATCCCTTTTGCTTACAGTTTATACATCTTATGGAAACAGTAGGTTCCTCATATCTGCACATACACTTTTCAACCCGAGAACATGGTGTCACATCCCCAAAGACAGTTACATTTATGCTCCCTGTTACCTTCATGATTCAAACCCCAGAATCTGCACTAGTGAAAATAATTCTGTATACCTGTCTGTTACTTGTTTACATGAGCAGATAACATCCTGGACCATGCAACATACTTGTAACCATTAAATTCAAAATCATGCAATATTAATCAAAGAATGCATGTTTCTGACCAGGACAGTGTTTACATTAATGGGTTATTAATCATTTAATAAGAAGTATAATTAATTACATGATTCATAAACTGCATAAAGTGAAATGTTAAAGTAAAAAAGAAATTGTTGTTTACAAATACTGATCAATTAATAACCCTAGTTCTTAAAGTTGGCAACAAACTTAGCATTCTACATCCACCCCAACCATCATGTGATGTGCACAGTCTTGCTCAGTTTTCAGCCATGATAAGCATTTTAGGCTCCATCTGACAGATCAAGTTCTAAAAACTGAAATCTAACATCTGTCAGTTAACAGAACTTTACCACATGCACACTGATCACGCTTAATGCCATTACGGTCACACTCACTATGTCAATTGTCAGTATCTCAGGTACACTGCTGATAAAAAATAGCAAAATTTGCCACAGCCATAAAGGAAATGATGAACTATCAATTTTGTCCATCATATGTTTCATTTATGATCCTAAACAATAGTACATGCTTAGTGGAGGGTCATATTTCAACAAAAAATGGACATTTTGCACCAACGAAGGCACCGAGCTGCAAATGTATTTCTGATTAAAAACCCTCCCACACAGCAGAAGAGCTCAGTGTGAAACAGGACTCTGCTCCAAGCCAGACAGCAGGGCCCACCTTGATATGCAAATTCAAATTTGCTGTGTCTTATCCAGTGTTAAAAAAGGGTTACTCATGTACAACAGACTTAGAACTTGTGCAATGAATGGTAAAAACTTGTACTTTCTGTTTATTCTTTAACATATGGCTGTAACTTTGTCATGCTTCTTCTATAAGATAGTTCTAAAAGCAACTCATAGTTTACTGGTTTTAATGAAAGCTCTCAGTTTTGCTTCAGTAGTAACAAATCAAGAGCAAGTGAAACTCATGACTCTACATGTTGTCTGTCAGCTTCGGTTAGTAAATGAAGGAGTGGGGGTCTACAATAAACTGTACAGGTTACATGTATTTCAGTTTCTTCATATAAATACAAATCCAACTACTCAGGTTAAACAAACTACACAGTCCTTCTTCAAAATGTAAGTCCTGGCCACACAATTTATTTATAATATGCATTACACGTGAGTGGCCTATGGCCTACACTCTTCCACCATGCAATGCGACACTTTTCTAAGCACTGGATAAGCAACAAACAACAGTTTGATCAAGTCATTCTAAGACAGCAATCCATATCAAACAAATGTTTTCCAATAAAACATCAAAGTGACCTACGTGTATCCTGCAGATGAGAAAGACTTTTTCTCTTTCTCTTTTGCAGTAGGTTTTGTTAGAAGAGACGGTGCAGGTGGTTTTGTCACTGCAGATGTCTTGACAGCTGCTGTTTTCACATGGACTGGTGTTGCCAAAGGTTTGACCTGGACTGTGGTTGGTGCTTTTGTTGTTTGTGTCACAGGCATTTGTGGCTGTTGTTGCTGTTGTAGCTGTGGCCGTACATGAAGCGGTGGGGTAGGTAGCGATGGAGTTGTTACTTTCACAGGTTGTGGTGACGGAGATGGAAGGGTGGGTGCTGCCGTTGAAATTGGAGAGTGAGGTCGCAATGGTGTTGCTGTCACCATTCTAGCTGCTGGCGTCGGTGTTCTCACAGGCTGCAAGAACATCAACACCATCACTACTGTGTCTGCACTTATTTACATTTTCATGAATGCAACCCCCTACAGGAAATACACTAACAGCAATAAAGAAGGGCTTTAGAACAAAAACTCAACAACTTGGCTGAGTCTTCTATGATCAAGAGGCATTACACAATGCTAAGAGAAATATCATATACATCAGACTGTCACAGCTCATGTGGCCTAACTCCCTAAAATATCTGTTCTACTATGTTAGTCTTAGGTAAATACATGTATCTGCCACTGCCTGTCACATCTGTCAGTTTTTCTCAACCCCATTTCAAAGAAATAAGTGTTTACTTTCCGGAACAAATCTTCACCACAATGCCCCTGAAGCCGCATAAACTAGAAGGTTCTGCATGAACATGAAAGGTACAATCAGTGCCACAAACAATTACTATAAATTGCACTCAGTCTGTGATCTCTTGGGTTTCATACACTGCAAGTGCATAACTTAACCAGGAAGAATGTGGTTCTTCCATTTTCTGAAGTTAACCTTCAGCAACTGAAAATGTGCTACTTGAGATTACAACTTTGTAATTCGTGTATATATATATATATATTTTCCTTTTTGATTCATTGGCTGATTCACGCATCTACTGGACATACAAGATGGAAGCTAGGACCATGCACCCAACATGTCTTAAATTTTCTGTCATAACTGTCCAAAAAATATACATCTTTTGCAAACACAACATTTTTTGTACTGTAATAACAACACACTGTCGGAAATCCACACTTTCTTTCAATCTGGCAGTAATAACAGAGGCATCCACAAAATTTCCAAAAATCCATGAAACACCACAGAATTCACAGCACCACTATACATACCATACTAGGTGCCTGGGTGACCCAGGGCCCAGGATTTATGTACCCCTGAACTAAGAAATTACTGCTGTGAAATAAACCACAGAAAGTCTCTTGCAGAAAGTACATGAACTATAAGAAAGCTTATTTTTGTGTTTGCACTCCTCTGAACAACAATATCATGGCCGAGATAAAGATCAGAACAAATACATGTTCTACAATAATGAATATCATGTTGTAAGATACACATACAGAATGTGGTACCAGGAATCTAACATGGGACAATAACCCAAAGCAAATGGCCATATGTTTCCTGAGTAGCATCACCTTTACAACTTCTAAAGCCCTTCCATACATGTCCAGATAAACACACTATTACACACACA
>Ga0209755_10007285_pt1 | contig 12008 bp, 11 predicted proteins | sample TergutCo191P1_FD_187301 | JGI IMG/M metagenome (GOLD analysis project Ga0209755, IMG submission 187301) | Cornitermes sp. P1 segment gut microbial communities from Petit-Saut dam, French Guiana - Co191P1 (SPAdes) (version 2) | ecosystem: Host-associated > Arthropoda: Insects > Digestive system...
ATCAAATGCGCCAGCGGCAATAGCAATATTACATACAACTGCCATGTCCGTTTTCGACGATGGAAAAAACCATAAATGCCTTTTGGTTTAGTCATAACTCGTTGCACCCAACCTTTCACGTTTCAACTTTCAACCAGCTTACCTTAATTCTATGCCCGTGTGTAGTTGAAATACTTAATAATATGTATATTCCCAAAAAATGTAGTATTGATTTTTTTTGCGACATGGAATACTATGTTACAAACAGAGCAAAGTGGTGGTACGCATGTTAAAACTGGCCGGTAAATATATAGACAAATTTTTCCGCCGTTTCTTTTTGGCGTACATTGTTTTGCTTATTATTTCCGTTGTTGCGTTCTGGATTTTGTACCACCGCTCTGCCGCAATTATCGAAGCGCAGTCTATAAACCATCAGACAACGGCGTTGCGGCAGATACGCACACGCATGGACGATAACCTTGCAGAAATAATGACACAGTCTATTTTTGCTGCAAACAATTTGCAAGTTAGAGAAATTGCACAATTGTGTAGCCCACTAAGCGGCCCAAATGTTATTGTAGTGCGTGAGGCAATGTCTATGCTGCGTAACTTTCAAACCCATAACCCTATATTGTCAGACTTTTTTGTGGTGTACGGGTACAGCGGCATTATTATTACACCGCATGTGGGGGGCTCTATTGATGCACTGTATACCAACCGCATTATGTTTGACGATATGCCGGCAGCCCAGTGGAATGAACTTATTTTTGAGTACAAAAATTTTAGCAGGTTCATTCCTGTAATGACTTCTGAATTGCTTAATCAAGAAGTTATACAGTACATAACACCTTTTACGTCAGGGGCAGGGCATCATGGCGTAGTGGTTTCGTTTATAAACAACCGTGCAATAACGGAAATGTTTTGGGAAGCCGGTATAAGTGATATGGGTGCGGCATTTATTTTGTCAAACGGCGAAATAATTAGTGCTGTTACCGGAAATGGCCGGCTTTTTGATCTTAGGATACCAACAGGCGGCGAAGGCTCTTTGCGTATCTTAAACGACGGCTACACGTATTTTGTAACTTATACTACCTCCAGATTTCTTGGTTGGCAGTATGTTTCGGTTGTGCGTAGCGACTATATACTGGCTGAACTTGACACTTTTAGGAGTTCTGTCTTGCTTGTGGCTTTGCTTGTTTTGGCATTTACTCTGGTTTTGTCTGTAGTATTTTCGGTTCACAACACACAGCCTATCAAAAATTTGCAAAAGGTCATATCCAGCCATATTCCAATACTGCAATATTCGTTTTTTAACGATTTGTTCCTTGGCAATTATTATGATATCGACGAAGCTGTGAGCAAAATGGAGTCGTTAGGGATAGATTTGCACGGAAACAGATATGTGGTGGCTGTGGTTAAACAATCCAGAGAAAACGATAGCATGGCCGTGAGGTATTTGCAAAGTTTGGATAAAATCCCTTCTGCAATTAGCACATATATTGCGTCAAATAGTGGTGGCGGGGTGAAGTTTCACACCATTTCGGCTCAGAAAGATTTTATTATATTGTTTGCGCAAGACAGCAAAGATGGCGATACACTTAGAGAGTATGTGCATGGGTTGGCAAACTGGCTTGACGATAAGCGTGAAATTAGTGAAGTGACCATTGGTATTGGCGGCACGGTTTCGCAAATAACGGACACGCACCGTTCATATGCACAGGCTATAGAGGCCTTGCAGTATTATATGGTGCTGGATAGCGCAAAGGTTGTTTGCCTGTATGAAGATGTGCCGCACCGTGCCGAATATTACTATTATCCCGAGCAAGAAGAAAATAGGCTAATGAATATGGTTAAAAACGGCGATACCGAAGGAGTGCGGGCAACCCTAAACGCCGTCTGTAGCGAAAATTTTACAAGCAGGCAACTGTCAAACAGCATGATGGTAGCTTTTATAGGCCACTTATGGCAGGGCGTAGTGGAAATGGGGCGGCTTGGGCTTGTTATGGACGAAGCACTGGAGGAAAAACTGAATGAAAGCCTGGAGTCCTTTGCCAAGCACAACGAACTGGAGCGGTTGCAACTGTGTACACAGCTTTATTTGGAAATTAGCGAAAGCCTGCGTATACACAAGCAAAACAAACTAAATGTGTACATGGCAGAAATCAAGCAATATGTAAATGATAACTTTACCGACCCGGACATTAGCCTTGCAAGTGTGGCCGATAATTACAATTTTTCGGAAGCGTACCTGTCCGGCAAGTTTAAGGAGTTTACGGGTGAGAATTTTTACAACTATGTGCAAACCTTGCGTATTAACATGGTTATACAACTGCTGGAGAACCCAAAACTTTCGATACAGGAGATAAGCGAACGTGCAGGATATAGCACATACAACACATTTGCAAAGGCGTTTAAGCGGGTAACGGGCGTGACGGCAGGGGATTATAGGAAGAATAGGTAGGGGGGGTAGAAAACTCCAGTTGGTCGCAATCTGCGACCAACTGGAGTTTTTCTATGCTAAGAAACTGCTCCGCAGTTTCGCCGAGCCCCTACTACGGCAATTGCAGTCCAATTTGGTCTGATTGCCCCAGTGTTTCCAGCATTTCTGTTATGGCTTCTGCCCCTGTGTAATGCCCCGAAGCCGTGATTATTATTGGTACGCTACGCATTTCGTCCGGCACGTTAAAATGGTCGAAAGCCGCCATTACTCTGTCACGGTTGTTGCCGCTACGTGTGTTAAACCGAATTACATCTACTTGCACTTGCCGCCCGTCAATTGTCACAAACTGCGGTATTGCTTGCATAAGCGGCTCTATTTCTATACATGCAGGGCAAACCATGCGGTAGAAATATAGTAGCGTCAAGTTTTGTGGGTTGGCGGGTGTATTGGCGAAAAGTTCGTCTCCGGTGAGGGCATAGCGTGGGTTGAATACATAGCGGTTAACAAAAAGGTCATGCCCTGCGGTAAGCAACGCCTCTCGCATGTTGCCGCCGATTGCCGCCATGCCTTGAAAAGCAAGGCCATTTACAATTAGCACAGGTTTGGAGAGGGTATTTGCGTTTACATTCAAAAGGTCGTATGCCAAGTCTTGAAACAACTCTGTATTGCCACGGTGGAATGTGTTTATGGTGTGTATTTGTGTCGGGTGCAGGTCTAAAATATCGCTGAGGCGTTCCCCCACAAGGGCAAAAAATTCCTCTGTTCCGTCGCAAGTGGCGCAGCTTTCTTCGTATATAAAGAACATATCCACCTGTGCCGGCAATTCACGAGATGGGGGAGCAGGGGTGGGCTCGTATGGTGGTTCTGCCGTTGTGTTACTACAAGCGGCAAGGGCAAATAGTAAAGCCGCAAGCAATAAAAATTTGTACATATTATCAACCTCCTAAGTCGGTGGTGTCTACCTCTATATGCACTTCCTGTGCAAAAGTTGTTTCAATTGGCGTAACCTGCACGCCATGAAGGCGCAAAAACTCGCTGTCCAGTTTTTGCGGGCGGAAAACGATATCTTTTTCGCCATCTATTTCCACACTAAAAATGGTGGTTTCCGAAATATCACCCACATGTTTTGTTCCGCCTGTGTAAATGGAATATTGCCCCTCTGTGTCGGCGGTGGCGGTGGAATATTTTACTTCCAGTTTGCAGGCCATTTTATGGTTAGTGCGTACTTTCCATATCACGCTTTGCTCTGTGCTGGTGAAGGTGTTTACATGGTCGTTGCCGGGTTTGCCGTCGCCATGGGCAAGTTCAGGAGAAATATATGTTGCGTCAAAAGCGTGTAAGAAGTTGGTGCCGCTGTCGGAAAGCAGTCTGCTATCCCCCGGGAAAAGTTCTCCGACAAATTCTGCCACAAGCACGGTAAATTGCTCTACGTCACCCGGCAGGAATATTTCTGTATCAAACTGGTTGATATGGCGGGTTTGCAAAGGTGTTTTCGCGCTGTCGGCAAGCATATACACACGGTTGAAATAGTTTAATGCGCCGCCAAGGATGATTTTTTCTGCCACAGGTTTTGTAATGTGCAGGTATAGCTTGTTGTCCTTTACCGTAGTTTCGCCAAAAGTTTGTACTGGCAAGGGCGTGCGGCTTGCACCGTAAATACTTTCGCCGTTCGCTTTCATCCACTTGCCAATTTCCGCCAGAATGTCCAAGTCTACTTGCGCAATTTCACCATTGGCATCAGGGCCTAGGTTCATTAGTACGTTGCCGCCACGTGCTGCCGATTTTATTATCAGTTCTATAAAATGTGCAGGCGGCTTATGAGAAAAGTCTACCTTAGAGTAGCCGTAGGAATTATTGGTGGTTGGGATAGTCTCCCACAGGCCGGGGGTGGGGAAGGTTTCTGCCGCACGGTCGCCTGTATTGGCGTAGTCTGCCCCGTGGCCAAAACGGTGGTTTCTGGAAAGCCGCCCATTTACAACCACGCTGTCGTCTGTTTCCCAAATGGCTTGCAAAATGCGTACATTTTCGGATATTGGCAGCTTATGGCTGGTGTCAAACCATAGCAGAGAGGGGCGGTATTTTTTTATTAGTTCCACAATTTGCGGTATGCTTTTGCCGTTTACATAATATTTTGCGGTGCGTGGTACAAGCTCCGGGTGTTGGTTAAACCATAGGCCAAGTTCACCTTCAAACAGGTGCAGGTCGCCGCCGCCATTTGTGTATTCCCAGTCGTTGCCGGGGGCGTCGGGGTGTTCCCAGTCAAATGCGTGGGAATAGTACAGGCCAAACTTTATATTGTACTTATCGCAGGCTTCACGCAGGGCTTGAATAGGGTCGGCTTTGTACGGCGTCATGCGCATGTCGTATGGGTAGGCGTCGGAATGGTACATGGCAAAGCCGTCGTGGTGCTTGGCGGTTATAACAAAATACTCCATGCCTGCATCTTTTGCGGTGCGTATCCACTGGTCGGCGTCAAAGCCCATAGGGTTAAACTTTTCTATAAAATGCTCTTGGTAGTCGGCTTGAGAAATTTTTGCTACACGCTCCATATGCTCGGAATAAAAGGCTTTCATGCCGTTCCATTCACCGCCTGCAATAGCGTACACGCCCCAGTGTACAAAACAGCCAAATTTTGCTTGGCTAAACCATGACGTGCGCTCTGCGCTTTTGGCCATGCCCTTTTGCAGCCATCCGCTACCGCTTTCGCCATAAGTAGCATAGTCCAGCATGTCGTTATCCCGCCGGCTGGCCGGCACAATTGTTATATTGGAAAGAACACGCAACGAGCCAACATTTTTTAGATTAGTGCCAGCAACTGGGAAAGTTTTTGCACCATCGTGTGCACTAAAAACTACAGAGTTGCCCTTAAAATTTTCTTTTTCGTACAAAACAGCCTGAAAGCCTATGGGAAGTTGCACTTCTGTTGGTACAGATTGCAGAGCCGGGTATTCACATGCTTTGTTAAATATCATAGCAGTCACCTCTTGAAATTTTTGTAATTTTACTATAGCGCATGTGTAAGAATGTGTACATTAAAGCATGAAAATTTCCATGAAAGAAATATTTTCACTAAATTCAGTTGATACGAAAATCGAATCGACTGAAATTGAACCGGTTCAATTTTTTATTTCAGATTGCAAAAAAAACTATTGACACTATTGTTCAGTGTATATATACTGTATATAGTGTACATGAAAATGCAAAGTGAAAGGGGCTTCAAATGCGCATAATCGTATCAAACCGCTCGGGCGTGCCAATATACGAGCAAATAAAAGAACAGATAAAAACTGCTATTTTCAGCGGCGAGCTAAAAGAAGACGACTTGCTGCCGTCTATCCGCCAGCTTGCACGAGAGCTGAAGATTAGCGTAATCACCACCACCCGTGCCTATAGCGACCTAGAGCAAGAGGGCTTTGTGGTTAGCGTGCAGGGCAAGGGATGCTACGTACTGCCACGCAACAAAGAGCTGGCAATAGAAAACGCTTGGCACAAAATAGAAGACGGACTAAGCAACGCTATTTCTGCCGCAAGGGCAGACAGCATAGCACTGGAAGAAGTGGCCGAAAGGCTAAACATATTGTGGGAGGTAGAACATGACTAATGCAATCGAGGTAAGGGATGTAACAAAAAATTATGACCTATTTAAGCTGGATGGCGTAACATTTGACGTGCCAAGCGGCTATATCATGGGCTTTATTGGGCCAAATGGCGCAGGCAAAACCACCACTATAAAAGCGATGCTAAGCGTAATAAAAGCCGATAGCGGCAGCATAAGCGTGCTTGGCCAGCCCGCAAGCGAGGCCGCAAACCAGCGCATTGGCGTGGTAATGGACGCCCCGCTGTATGTAGAAGACTGGACACTTGCCGATGTGCAAACTGCCATCAGCCCATTTTACAAGCAGTGGGACAAGCAGAAATATGCAGAGTTGCTAACCCGCTTTGGGCTGGACACCCGCAAAAAGGTAAAGGAACTTTCCCGTGGCATGAAGGTGAAGCTGCAAATTGCGGTAGCACTTTCGCACAATGCAGATTTGCTTATACTGGACGAACCCACCAGCGGCTTAGACCCTGCCGCCCGTGACGAAATTTGCGACATACTGCGTGAGTTTGTTACAGACGAAAGCAAAACCGTGCTGTTTTCTACCCACATTACCAGCGACTTGGAAAAGACTGCGGATTTTATAACATTTATAATGAACGGCCGCATAGTTTTTACCGGTACAAAAGACGAAATGCTGGAGAAATACGCCAGAGTTAGCGGCGGGGTAGGGGATTTGGACGCCGACCGGCGCAAATATGTAATTGGCTACCGTGAACATGGGGCAGGTTTTGAAGGGCTGATTGAAACAGTAAATGTAGGGCAAATACCCAAAGATGTGCTGGCAGAACCGGCAAGTTTGGAAGAGATTATTATCTTTGTGAACAGGGAGGAGAAAGCCGATGCCTAAACTAAAATCGTTCTTGAAGTTGGACATAATGACAGTTAAACCAAGCCTAACTTGGAGAGAGCTTTTGTTCCCGGTGGTGGGTATGCTACTTATGTCTGTAGTAATGGGCAGTGCATCAAATGCGCTTATGTTTGGCCGTGTCATGGGTACTATGATAGTAATGGCAACGTTTATAGCAGCAGATAAATGCAACCTGGATTCTCTTTATTCTATCCTTGCAATAGACCGTAAAACGGTGGTACTGGGCAGATACATGTTTGGGATATTGTTTAACTTTTTATATATTGCCCTCTCGCTGGTTCTTTTACTTGTAACTTCCTGCACAGCAGAAGCCTTTAGCGTAACAGTACACCTTGGCGGCGTGTATTGGATGGCTTTCAGCACTTTTATAATGTTTGTTATTGTACAGGCGATAGAGCTGCCTATCATGTTCAAATACGGGTATGGCAAAGCCAGAATAGTAGCAATGATGCCCTTGATGATTTTGGGTATAGCGGCAATGGGTGCGAGTTTTGTCAACCACCAAGACATTTTTGACATAGATACCTACGATCCGGAACTAATTGTTAGCCTTTTTAGCGGCAACGTGGTTGCTATTATGGCAGTAGTCGCTGTAGTGAGTTTGGTAATATCATATTTACTGTCAGTACGTTTCTACAATCAACGTGAGTTTTAACATATAGTTTGAGGCTACGTAAAACCATATTGCTATACCAAAGGAGGAAAACGCAATGAGCAAACTAAAGGCATTTTTGAAGCTGGACTTTATGACAATTAGGCCATACATCAAAAAGAAAGATATTATCTTACCTGCACTTTACATCCTGTTTGTGCTGTTTGGTATGGGTACTGTAAGCGCAATGACAGTTGTATTTATGGGAAGATTCGTATGTACAGTCATTACAGGTAAAGCATTTAATGCAACCGAAAAGGTGAACATGGACACACTGTATTCCAGCCTTGCCATTGATAGAAAAACAGCAGTGCTGGGCAGATATATTTCAACTTTATTGCTAAACGTTGCCGTTACCACTGTCATAATTGCCTTAACTGTAATAAGCGTTTTTGCTGCCGGCATGTTCGGCAATGACATGGATATTGCAAACCTTCACTGGATGGCCATTTTCTTAGTGCCACTATTCATGGTAGTGCAGGCTATTGAACTTCCGATACTTTTCAGAGTTGGCTACTCTAAGGCAAGTATTGTAACCATGATGCCAATGATGCTTTTGGGCATGGGGGTATTAGCGGCTGTAGCTTTTGGGAATATGGGTGCAATACGTGAGTTCGACTTTGCAGAGTCATATGCTTTTACGTCGTTATTTAATGTCAGTACAATGCTGGTAATACTGGCTGTTGGTGTGGTTGTTACGGCGGTGTCGTATATGCTGTCGGTAAAATTTTACAAACAGCGTGAGTTTTAGCCATGTGCTATATGGCTCTGATATTATAATTGTAGTTGACACCTTAGATTGCCATGGTTATAATTTTAACATGAAAAATAAGACAAGGTGGTGAGAAGATTGGCAGAATCTAACAAAGACAGAGTTGACTCTGAAAAGGAACTAATACACTCTATGGAAACGGTACTAGAGTTAAAACCAGAAATCTCTCTTGCGGAATACCTTGAGTTTAGGCGTAAGTTGTTGGTAAAACTTGAAAGCAAGTAATATGTTTAGCAGTTGGTGGCAAAATGCCACCAACTGCTTTTTACTACCCGCTACTTCACCCCACTTGCCACCAGCACCGTACTGCATGCCACATCCCACAATTTTTCACCCTTCATATACATATCCGCTCGTGCGTCATACCGTTGGTTGATAAGTTCTGCAAGCCGTGCGGCTTCTTGCTCCGTCAGCGCATTTGGCGCAATATTCAACGCCTTTGTCATACTGGACAGGGTGTGCAGGCGGTTGACATTTATCATTTCAATTGCAAGCTCACTGCTAACATTTGTATTATCCGGCGCATACCACCCTGTGGAAATAAACTTCACATTCACATTCTTGAACCCTGCGGTTTCCAGTGCGGCGGCAATTTCGTTAGGCTTTAGGCCATATGCGCCAACGCCATGCTCTTTGTCAAAATCCCCGGCCGTAGCCCAAGCCTTGTTTAGCAGGTCGTTTTCTTCCGATTTCGTAGGCCGCCAATTCTCCGGCGCAATGGTCATGCTGGTTTGCACACACATGACGGATATTGTGCCGCCGGGCTTTAGCACACGATACTGCTCCGACAAAAATGGCTGCGCAGGTACATGCTCCAGTACAGTGTGAGATGTGGTTGCGTCAAAGGTATCGTTTGCAAAAGGCAATGCCGTTGCGTCGCCTACTACAAATTTGCAATCCAGCCCAAGTTCTGCTGTTTTGGATGTTGCGTATTCTATGTGCCCTGCGTCCATATCCATGCCCGTCACGGTGCAGGTTGGCAAAAATTCTTTTATCCTATGGCAAAAAATTCCGCCGCCACAACCCAACTCCAGCACATTCATACCGTCGGTTATACCCATGGCGTCAAGCCACAAGTCTTTGTTTTCGGCACGAAAGCGCAATGCCCGTGACCTGTAAAGCTCTTCCGAAGATTGTACAAATTGCGACCAGATTTTGTTCTTGTCCATGTGAAATACCTCCTGATAAAGTTTATAAAACATACTGCCCTATCTGCTTCTGTGTGCATTTGTTATACCTCCAAACGTGGGCTTTGCGCAACCGTTACAACTGTAGAAAAATGCTCTTAGTAGGTGTTCTTATTTTTCTAATTCTAAAACCATTTTATATACTTCTTCGATATATGGAAAACTATTTTCAAATTGATGATTTCGCTCCTGCGCAAGAGCTGCTTCTAAATTTCCGCCATGCTGAACTTTATATAAGACATCATACGCCCTTGTTACGTATTCGCCCGCCATAGTACGACCATCACCGTAAAAGTCCATTTTTTCCATATTCACAGAATCATCACACCATTTTTTAAATTCAAGATTTTTTGCGTACCATTTGTGTGCAAGCGGAGTGCCGAAACTGTGACAAAATTCGTGAACAATCGCACTACCATCACCGCACACTAAACAATAAAAAATTGTATCATTTACTATTGCACAATATGCACATGGTTCGCTTGAGGGTGAGAATATACACCGCAAATTCGATGGGTTAACATATTTTTTGAACCATTCAAAGTCAATATCACCGTATGTTTCATCGACGAATTTTTGCGTAACTTCCTCAAAATACAGTATATGTGAACTGTAAAACTCTGCATAATTTGTATCAATATAAAAATCGTTAAATAGCTTTAGGAAATCTCTTGCATTTGTTTCACCCCAAGAAATAAACGGAATAATATCCTCGATAAAAATAAATTTGCCATCTTTCTTTTCAATATAGACAGAAAATAGAAATACATCGCTATACCCAAAAAGCCCTTTAACGTGTTCTACTGCTTCGTGATTAACAAAATTTGCGAAAGTTTCCGCAACTTCTTTTTGATAATCATTCCTGATAAAGCCATATTCATAGTGCCCCGCAAGCCTAAAAATCAATGCCGCAAGCTCAAATCTTTCATCAACCATATTTTTTATATTACTCATTACTCCTCCTGAATATAAAGTAAATTCATTCAATTACTTTCTGTTATCAAAATTATATCACGGGTGCAACCATACTCAAAACAATTATTTTCGCAAGCGGGAGTGCACTTATCCCCTGCCCTTTACAACCATCAATGGAATTGAAACCAATACAACTATTGGTAAGACCAGAGCAGCCAATGCCAAGTTATCTCCAACTGCATTAAATAACCTACTTATTGTAAATTGAGCTATCGCACCTCCCAGTGTCATGACTATAACTGCGAACGACATTACCTTGCCAACAATTTCTTCCGGTGTATCTGTTCCTATAAAGGTGAAATAAATAAGCGAAAACATCATGATAAAGATATTCATGAAAGTTATACCAATAATCACTAAAACATATGCCAATGTACTTGAAGTTAGCATGAACAGAACGGACGTAACAATTGACACTACGGATATTATTGATAGCATCATTGGAAATTTTGACAAATCAATTTTCTTGCCAAGCCTACTTTGTATAAGGATACCCAATATACCGCCTAAAGCAATTATGCCTTGGGCTAAACCCAGGCTCGATTCGTCCATGCCCAACCCATTGATAATAAAAACTGACGGCACGAGGGTAAGCATGGGGGTAACAATCAATGCGTACAAAAATATCCCAATGGTTGCACGTTTAAGGTTGATATTTTCTTTCATAACATATCGAAACCCTGCATTAAAATCGGCTAATACTACCTTGAAAAAACCTGTTTTGGTTTCTTCCGGTTTTTCAAACTTTACTTCCATTGACATATTAGTAACTGCTGAAAGAAAGAAAAGTAAGAGGCTGGTATAAATAATGAAATCCAACCCCATGTTACGCAATAAAAATCCAGATAATATTGGAATAATAACGCCTGAACCAATCATCATGATATACGTAACAGAGTTAGCTCTCATTAAATCATCCATTGGAATGATAGAATAAAGTACCGTTTCAAAGCTAGAACCTTGGATAGCTTGCAACGCTGTTATCAAAAACAACAGACCTACTGCAATAAAGTGCGTATTAAAACTTCCGGTCAGCAAGACATAAACTCCAATTGCAAAAGCGATTAAGAATTGGCTTACTACAATAACCAACTTCTTATTTGCTCTGTCTGCCAGTAGGCCGCCGATTGGTGTAATCAATACGTGAGGCAACAAATTTAATGTAAATATAGTCCCCAGTAATGCAGGATTATTTGTTGCGATTAAAATATAAATTGGGATTACAAATGTTAATAATGCTGTTGCAATTTCTGCTAATTCATATCCAAAGATATATTTTATAAAGTTTTTGTTCCATAGTTTTGTTGGTGTTGTCATTTTTTAAGCCCTCTTTTTTTTATTTTATTACTTTTGGTTATTGAGCATAACACTTCATTGAAATAAAAAAGCCACGGAGATACCCGTGGCAAACAAATGACCTTTAGAGGTACTAAAAAGTGTTAGGCATCTTATCAATAAGAAGCGTACACCAAAAAAGAGTTAAATAAACCCAGTCGTTTTCCGCTTCAATTATTATTTAATTCAGATAAGTCCT
>Ga0209755_10007286_pt1 | contig 12005 bp, 8 predicted proteins | sample TergutCo191P1_FD_187301 | JGI IMG/M metagenome (GOLD analysis project Ga0209755, IMG submission 187301) | Cornitermes sp. P1 segment gut microbial communities from Petit-Saut dam, French Guiana - Co191P1 (SPAdes) (version 2) | ecosystem: Host-associated > Arthropoda: Insects > Digestive system >...
TCTGTCACGCGCACGGGGTTGTCCTCGCCGACGTAGTCCTCAAGGCTGTCGGGCAGAAGCAGTGTCTGCCCGCGGTCTTCTCCGCTTATGAAATCCATGTGTTATTATATCACGGTCGTTGTCATTTTTTGTGCTTTTGACACAGTCTGGGGAGTTCCGCCGGGTTTCTGTCTCTGCTTCCGTATGCCCCCACAGCCTTAAATCAGACACCCCTGGTTTTCGGTAAGTCCAACGGTACAAGTTCGATTTCGAATGATTGCCAGCCCTTACGCGGGGCTAAAACATCAAGCGGCTTTTTAAACGAAAGGCAATTCCGGGCGGCGCAAGTTTCCCGCCGCCCGTTCGCTTTTCACGCGCCCTCAAAATGGTTATCTTATACCCAGTGGCATACAAGGCGGGAGTTGCGGGTCCGGTCCGGACGCTCCCCGCCGGCTTTGAGAAGCGTCGGCTGAACCCGGGGTGGGTTGCCGGCGTTTCACCGCAAGGGAATTCACCCGCGGGCCGGAACCGGTTTGCGGGTTTTACGCGGCTTGCCGCACGGAGTTTCAGTATGAAAGGTTTGCTCATTTCCGACGACGTTTATTGCCTTCACGCGGACGCGGGGCCAGACGAGCTTTTCGAGGGAATCTGGCCCATTCCAAACGGCGTTTCAATGAACGCCTATGTCGTAAAGGCGGAAAAAACGGCGCTTATCGATCTTGTGGGAAACCGCCGGGCAGTTTCGTCGCAGCTTCAGGACGGACTTTCCGCTGTCGGCCTTTCCTTTCCCCGGATTGACTTTCTTGTGCTGAACCACCTGGAGCCGGATCACACGGGTTGGCTGGGCGAATTCCGGCGGCTGAATCCGGACGCGGAAATTGTTTCCACGCAAAAGGGGTGCAATCTCATACGGAGTTTTTACAAAATAGAGGACGGGCTGCGTCCGGTGAAGGACGGCGACACGCTGGATTTGGGCGGCGGCAGGGTGTTGACCTTTGTGGAGGCCCCGAACCTCCACTGGCCGGAAACCATGATGACCTGGGACGCCGTTTCCGGAACGCTGTTTTCCTGCGACGCATTCGGTTCCTTCGGCGCGTTGGGGGAGCGGGTTTTCGACGACGAGTTCGACGAAACGGAACACGCTTTTTTCGAGAGGGAAAGTCTGCGCTATTACGCCAACATCGTTTCATCTTTTTCCGGTTTTGTCGAAAAGGCGGTCCGGAAACTGGAGGGCCTTGACGTAAAGTGTGTCGCTCCGGGCCACGGCATGGTGTGGCGGCGCGAACCGCGAAAAATAATCGACCGTTACCTAAAGTACGCTTCCTGGGCGAAGGGCCCGGCGGAAAAATCCGTAACAGTAATCTGGGGTTCGATGTACGGCAACACCGAAGCCGGCGTGCGCGCGGTGGTGGAGGGCGTTGAACTGGAGGGCGTTCCCTGCACAACGTTCCGCGTTCCGGACGACAACGTTTCCTGGATTCTCGCGGACGCGTACCGCAGTTCCGGTCTGGTAATCGCCATGCCCACTTACGAGTACGCCATGTTTCCGCCCATGTCGTACGTGCTGGACGTTTTCCGCCGGAAGCACGTTCACGGGAAAAAGGCGCTTCGCGTTGGCTCGTGGGGCTGGATCGGCGGAGCCAAAAAGGACTACGAGGCCGCCATCGAAAAACTGAACTGGGAAAGCGTGGAGTCCTGCGAGTGGCCCGGCCACCCCACGGCGGAGGACCTGAACACGCTCCGGGAGCGCGGACGGGAACTTGCGCGGGCGGTGCGCTCCTCCGGAAACTGAAATCCGGTTTCCGGAACCGGTTCCGGCCTGCCGCAAACGTCCGCTAAAGTGCAATAATCCGTCGCGATTTTCCCCCGGCGAATGATTACCCTTTTAATGGGGGTAGTCTATGAAAGATGGCGTTTGTAAACTTGCGTGGCTGTGCGTTCCTGTTCTGGCGGCTTTCTTGACGGGCTGTCCTCAAGACACCGGGAACACGATTCGGGCCGAAACCGTGGCGATCCTTTACGATGGCCTTGAACTTAGAGTAGGCGATGAAAAAGAGCTTGGCGTTCGGGTGTTGCCGCTCGGGGCATCGGATTACAAGCTGCTCTGGACGGCGGAGCCTTCAAGCAGGGTCTCGGTGGATCCAGACGGTACGATAAAGGTGCTGGAAGCCGGGGATATCACGGTTACTGTCGGCCTTTACGTCGAAGGCCTTCTGGTGGATTCCGACAATATTGATTTTACAGCTTTGGCCCGGACGGAAACCGTTAGGATACTTAACGGGGGCGTAAGGCTTGATGTAGGCCAGGAAAGGCAACTTGAGGCCATGGTCTTGCCCGACAGAGCCGCTGACTACGAGCTGGTCTGGACGGCATATCCTTCAGGTGTTGTCGATGTGAATTTGCAGGACGGCACGGTAAAAGGGTTGCAGCAAGGTTCCGCCACAGTCGCCGTTGCCCTTTACATTTCAGGTGTCCTTATCGACTACGACGAAACCAGCATTGCCGTCATCGATCCCGTTGCGTTGTTCAAAGCGCTAAGGGGGCAGAGCGTGCGCACCGGCGGCTGGGCGGACAACGCAAACGGCGGCGCGGGAATTCGTTACGCCAATCCCGACGCGCCAATCATCATCTGCGATTGCGATGCTCCAAATCCGGCGGCCAAACTGGGCACCTTTACAGCGGCTCTGGATTTGCGTAATCAGCCCGTTTTTATCATTGTTTGCGGGGACGTAGATTTTTCCGGGGGAACCATAACCGACGAGCCAGGACACTTTCCAGGGATAACGGACTATCGCGTTACCCAGGACAGAAGGTTCGACATACGATCGCCCGACACCACGATTATAGGGATAAACAACGCCCGACTGATGTTTGGCGGACTGCGGATTAACGGCAACATGAACAGCGGCACCATGAACGTCATTATCAGAAACGTTACCTTTTGGGATGCCCGGGACACCAGGCCCAGCCCCGGACTCGACGGCTTGCTGCTTACCGGAAACTCCCGCGCGAACGATCACGGCTACGACTGGCCGACCGGCGTTTGGGTGGATCACGTCAAGTTTTCGTCCGGCGCAACCGGTTTCCTTCTTGGCGGCGACTGGCATGATACCCTGCTTAACGTTACCCTTGGGGAGATTACCGTTTCCCGCAGCAGATTCACCAACGCCAACGAAGTACTGCTGGTCGGCGGCGGCGATGGCGGCGAATTTCCGGCGGGCGCTACCGAGGACGAATTGCTCTGGCTTAGATCGCGCCGGAGGGTAACCCTGCACAACAACTACTTTCACGATGCGCGTACCCGCATGCCCAGAACGCGGGGAACCCAGACGCACATGTACAACAACTTCTTCCGGGCCATTGGTGCCACCGGCGGCATTTTTGGCGGGGGTTACGTAATGGGCCCGGGGTACAACGCGCACTTTGTCGTCCAGAACAACCTTTTCGACGCTCCCATACACCAAAACCGGATTTTGAACACCGGTTTTCCCGGTTTCCATACCACCGTGGTCTGGTCCGAGAACAACGTCGGGGTGGGAGTGCTTGCCGGCGGCAAGGTGAGCAACCGCGACCGGGACAGCGTAAAACCCTGGGAGCCGTCAAGCTTCTACGATTACGCCGTTACCGCGGACGTGCAGGGCCTGCGCGCGTCAATCCTGGAACGCGCCGGGCCAACGCTTACCACAATCGCCGACTTTCTGGTAACGCCGGAGGGAGCCGCTGATTAATTAACGCGGGTTCGACGGAGAAAAAGAAACCCCAACCGGCAGTATAATGTTGTGGAAAGCGATTGCCCTTATTTTTTCGGCATTTCCTTATCCGGTTCGTTACAATGCCGGTGCCGGAGCTTTCGTTCTGTTGATGTATTCGTAGGTCAGCAGTTCCAGAATCATTAGCATGGGGACACTGGAAGTCAAATCCACGCCGTGGAGACGGATGTTTTCGGCGAACACGTAGAAGTTTGCGTTGGACAGGCTTTCCAGCGTGTTGTTGTCGGCGCGTGTAATGGACAGAAGGTAGGGGCGGCCCCGAAGAAAAACCCGCTGGATAAAGTCGATTAGCACCGGGTCCTGGCCGGAATACGAAAGAGCGATTATCATGTCCTGACTGCTGATATGGTTGGCCAGATTTTGCATCTGGTAGGCGGCTTCCGGAAAATAGGCGTGGAAACCCAAACCTATAAACAGTCTTTCGCAATACTGGCCTATGGAATGCGTGTTGTTGTCCGTTAGAACGTAGATATCCGGCTGGCGTTCCAGTATGGACATAACACCTTCCACGTGCTGCGGCGACATAACGCGCACGGCTTCCATGGCGTTTTTTAGGTACTCTTCGCTGTAGCCCCGGGCTACAACCACATCGGGTAGAACAGCGTTTTGCTTGTTGTGGGAAGTAACCAAAAGGCTGTTAATAAAATCCGCATATCCGGAGAACCCCAGTTTTTGCGTAAAGCGAAAAATCGTGGTGGCGGACACAAGCCAGCTTGCCGCAAATTTCTGTATGGTCATTTCTTTGACCTCGTCCATGTTTTTGACAACATAGTCAAAAAGTTGGCGTTCGGTCTGGTTCAGTTTGCGTACGGTTTCCTTGGTTGCGTCAAAAAAATCCATACTCAACCGGCTTGGTTCGCCGCGTCTTCCTTGGGCAGGGCGTGCATACGGCCACCCGGCAGGGAAAACATTTTTATGCCTTCGTTGGGGAATTTTTCCTTTACCGAAAACACCGCGCGCTCTATGGCACCGACTTCCTCATCCTCGCACCAAAATACGAAAATGAAGTTTTCTTCCGGCCATATCGAGTCGCCCATTCTGGGGCCGGAGTTTCCAACCCCCAGAATGTTGGGATACTTTGTGTAGTGCTTTCCGGCGTTCTCATGTCTTAGCGCGTCCAGAATGTTTTCCTCAACGGACCGGTTTGCGATTACTTCAATGCGGACCATCATTCAGCCTCCGAATTAGCGAGTGTACCAACAGCGTCCGTAATGGCGATTCCGGCCACGGCAACCTGATCCAGCGGAGCTTTCTTTTTGCGTTTTTCGCCGGACGCTATTCTTTCGCGCCGTGCCGCATACTTGGCGGCGCGCTCGTCGGATTTCCTGTTAACGATGTAGTAAATAGTGGGCATCAAAAACAGCGTCATAATAGTGCCAACGGAAAGCCCGCCAAGAACGGTTTTGCCAATGGGCGCAACCAGTTCCGACCCCTCGCCGGGGAAGAAAGCCATGGGAACCAGACCGACAACGGTGGTAAGCGTGGTCATCAAAATGGGGCGAAGCCTGGTGCGGGCGGCTTCCACGCAGGCGTCGTGCAGCGACAGCCCGCGTTTGCGCAACAGATTGGTGTAGTCAACCAACACGATCCCGTTGTTTGTTATAATGCCGAACAACACCAGCAAACCCACCGCAGTAAGCACGTTGAAAATGGTGCCGGTAATAAGGTAAATCCCCACAATGCCAATCATCGAAAGCGGTATCGTAAAGATTATGATAAACGGATCGCGGAACGACTCGAAAAGACAGGCCATGACCCCAAACACCAGAAAAATCGCCACGATGCAGATCAGAATAAAACGTGTGAACATTCTTATCATCGCGGCATTGTCGCCGCCAAAGTCGATAATGATTTCATCGTCAAGTGGAATTTCCGTGCGGATAAGGTGTTCGACCTGTTCCTGCACAAGGTTCATCCTTGCCCCCGGCCTGGCCCCGGCGGTAATCCGGATAACGCGGCCCTGGTTTTCGCGGTTGATGGTAAGCGGCCCGGTGCCTTCCCGGAAACTTACAAAGCTGGAAAGCGGAACCCTGCCGGCAAGTTGACTGTTGACGAAAAGGTTGTCCAGCGCGGGCCGGTTGTTGCGATCCGCCTCGGCCAGAATCAGAACCACGTCGTAGTCGTTGCCGCCGGTTCTGAATCTGGTTGCGGTAACGCCGTCCACCGCAGCCCGGATTTCGTTGCCGACAACCATGGTGTTCAAACCCAACGCGTACATTCTGTCGCGATCAATAACAAGCTCAAGCTGGGGCAGTCCGTCGGTCAGGTCAACCTGCGGCTCGGTAATGTAGGGAATCCGTTCGCCCAAAAGACCGGCGATGCGGTTCGCCATTTCAAGGCCTCTTACCATGTTGTCGGTGCGGAGAATAACTTCCACCGCGCTGCCGCCGAACCCGCCCATGCCGCCGCCAAAAGCAAACTCGACGTCCGGGAACTGGCCAAAGAAGGGCCGCAGTATGTCCTGCATCTCGCTTGCGGTTTCCACGCGGTCCGCAAACGGCGGCAGACTAATCCGCAGAGTACCGGAGTTGCTTCCGGAGCCTCCCCCCCCCATCATCATGCCGGCCATGCCGCCGCCGGCACCGGCCTGGACAAGCAGCGTTTCGAAGCCCACGATTTCCCGTTCAACGATTGCCTGGAACTGTTTCAGTACCGCCTCGGTGTATTGCAGGGGGGTTCCCACCGGAAGGGTCGCCCGTACCACCACGTTGTCCTGTTCCTGCTGCGGCATGAACTCCCAGCCTATTCTGGGAATCATGAGAAGACTGCCGACAAAAATCGCCAGCACCGAAATAACGACAATGGTTTTTTTTCGAAGTATTTTGTCAACAAGCCAGCGGTAGCCGTTGTCCAGCGCGGTAAAAAAGCCTTCAAACTTTGCGTCAACTTTCGCCAGAATACCTTTAAGCGGTTTCTGCTTTCTGGTAACCAGCGGCAGGTAATGGCTTGCGAGAACCGGAACCAGAAACACCGCGGTAAAAAGCGAAATGCCCAGCGAAATGGCGATGGTAAACGCCAGCCCCGCGAAAAGCTCGCCGGCAAGCTCCAGAAGCCCCTGGAACATTATCAAGGGCAGAAACACGCACAAAGTGGTAAGCGTGGCGACGGTAATCGCCTTGATCATTTCCGTGGTGCCAAGTATCGCCGCCGGTTTCAGCTTTGCGCCTTTTTCGCGATAGCGGTAAATGTTCTCCAGAATTACAATGGAGTTGTCAATCAACAGGCCAATCCCCAAAACCAGACCGGCCATGGTCATAAGGTTCAGCGTAAGCCCCGAAAAGTACATCAACATAAACGTAATCAGGACGGAAATGGGAATGGCCACGCCGATAATCGCCGTGGATTTAAACGACCGCAAAAACAGAAACAGGAAGAAAATGGCAAAAAGCGCCCCGGAAACGGCGGTGTTCGTAACCTGCGAAAGCGAATTTTCGATAATGTCGGTAGTGTTAAACAGTTCCGCTATGCTGATATCCCCGGGAAGTTCCCGCTCTATTCTAACAAGCCTTTCGCGAAGCTCGGCCGCCGCCTGGATGGAGTTTGCCCCGCCCTGCCTTTGCACGCTAAGCAACACCGCCGGCTGACCGTTTACGAAAACCGAGTTCGTTTCGTCGCGGTAGCATTCAAACACGTCGGCAATGTCGCGAAGGAACACCCGGCGCGGCGGCTCGAACTGGTGCCCAACAAGACCGCCGCCCCGGAAAGAAACCACCGTGTTTCTAAGCTCGTCCAGCGACACGAATTCGCCCATCGTGGTCAGAATGTAGGACAGACCGCCTTCGGTAATGGTTCCAACGTTGGTCTGCATGTTTTGTATAAAAATCATTTGCTGGATTTCCGTTACGGTAAGGCCGTAAGCCTCCAGCCTGTTCTGCGGAATCTCCACGCGAATAATTCTTTCCCTGCCGCCGCTTATCGACGCGGTGGCAATGCCCGGCGTCTGCTCTATGCGCGGAACAATCGTGTTTTCCGCAATCTCCCGCAGTTCCTCCGGACTCCGGTTTCCCGTTACCATAAGGCCCATAATCGGGATCATCGCCGGGTCAAACTGGAAGATCATCGGCGTTTCCGCGCCGGTGGGCAGAAAGCGCCTTACCCGGTCCAGCACGTCCCGGACGGCAAGCGAAGTGTCGGACAGGTTAATGCCGTAAGTAAATTCCATGAAAACTATACTCACACCTATCGCCGACGACGAAGTCATGGTTTCCAGATTCGAGGTTCCGGACAGCGCCGCTTCCAAAGGCCTGGTAACCGAGCGTTCCACTTCCTCCGGCCCGGCCCCGGGGTAAATAGTGGCGACCACCAAAAACGGCGGTTCAATTTCCGGATAAAGATCGACGGCAAGATTCGCCATCGAGAACAGACCCAGCCCAACAAGCAGGGTGAAAATAATGAACACGGTGGTTGGACGCGAGACGACTGTTTTTACCATTCTGCCTTTCCTTTACTTTGCTGCATTTGACGCATTGCCGGAGCCGTTAACTGCCAATCGGCGGAAGCCGTTCGATAACGTTTACGCGAACGCCGTCTTCCAGAAGCGTTTGCCCCCTGGCGACAACTTCGTCGTTTGGCTCAAGCCCGTTCTGGACTTCCAGCATTCCGTCAACAAGAATTCCGGGGGTAATGCTGCGCCTTCGCGCGACGTTGAACTCCGGGCTTTCCGCGTCCGGTTCCACGACGTAAACGTACTGGTTTCCAAAGCGCGTAATCATGGCGGACGCTGGAATCCTGACAACGTCTTCCCTGCGCTCCGTGATAAGCCGCACGTTGGCGAACATTCCGGCCCTAAGTTTGTCGCCGGGGTTGTTCACCCTTACGCGTATTTCCATGGTGCGCGAGATAGGATCGACAGTCGGCGCAATCTCCGCAATCCGGCCGTGGAAAACCTCCCCCGGCCACGCGGCAAGGGTAATTTCGGCGGGAAGGTTCAGCGCCATTCTGGAAATGAAACGTTCCGCCACAAAAAGCCGGACTTCCAGCGTGTTTCCGCTGGCAACCCTGGCGAGCGGCACGGCCTGGTTTATCGTCATGCCAACCTGAACCGGAAGCGCGACTATCGTTCCGGTTACGGGGGCGGTTACGGTGCTCAACTGGAAGGTCAAACCGGGGCGGGAAGGATCCACCGTGGCGATAGCCTGGCCCCTGGTTACCCGCTGGCCCGTGGTAACAAAAACCTGTTCCACCCTGCCCGCGGCCTCGGAAAAAGCGTCAACCGTGGAACTGGCCACAACGTCCCCGGAAAGGCCGATAAAATCCTGTATCGGGCCCTGCGCCGCGGTGGTAGTGTTCACCGCGAAAACCGGAATCACAATTTCCGGCTCCTCCCCCCCTCCCAGGAGGCCCCCGCCTTCACCATTACAGGCGAAAAACAAAAAACCGGCCAACAACGCGCCCAAAACCGGAAACAATGCGTTTGCTTTCATACTCTACTCCTTATTGGTTGGCGTTTCCCGCGGAAGTCAAACTGCCGAAGGGAACCCCCAATGCGTACTCTAAATCCAAAAGACTGTTGAGATAATTGAACTGCTGTTCGTGCAACTGCACGCGGGCCTGCCTAAGCGACAGTTCCGCGTTCTGCACCTGAAAAAGATCGATTAAACCGGCGGCATACGCCTGCTCGGTAAGCGCAAAGGAACGCTCCGCCAAAGCCACCGTTTGCTCCAGCGCCTCCATGGTCAGCTTTATTCTTTCCAGCGTCAGCACCAGGTTGTGGATTTGGATTTCCGTTCCGCGAACCATCTGCGCCAGCCCGATGTTGGCCAGCCTGATTTGATCCTCCAGAGTCTGAAGGTTCTGGCGTTCCGCGCCAAAAGGCAAAAGCCCGTTTAGCCTGAAACCCACGGTAAACCTGAACGCCCCGGACTGCTGGTTCCAGAAATCGCTGTTGGTCAGGTTTTCGCCCCAAAGCCCGGTAAAGGTGGGGTCGGCGTTCCAGCCCAGCGAAAGAAACGGCGTGAACAGCCCCAGCCTCATCGCCTGTCTGCCGCTGTCCATAATCAGAATGGTCTGCCTTAGCTCCTGAATGTCCAGATTCCCCGAAGCCGCCGTGCTGATAAGTTCGGCCATGTCGAAGGAAAGCGGAGTCAGCACGGTTTCCACCGGAATAAGCTCGAACTCGATTTCGTGCGGCAGCCCCAGAAGCATGGAAAACTGCATCATCAAAAGCCGAAGTCCGCCTTCGGCCTGATCGATAACCGGCCGCAGGTTGTCCCTTCCAACCTGCGCCTGAAGCAGAGTGAGCTCCGGGGCAAGCCCGGCGTTGAAGTTCGCCTGGGCAATCTGCACCTGCCGGTCCGCGTTTTCCAAACTGCCGTGAAGCAGGGCGATATTCTCCTGCAAAAGCAGTATGTTGTGGTAGGCCCGGCGAATGTCCCGCTCAAGCTGCGCCCTTGCGTTTACGTAGGAAATAAGCCCCCTTTCGTAATCCAGCCTAAGCCTGTTCATGTCCTCGATCATCGCAAAGCTGAAGTTGAGAGTTGCCGAAAGAGTGGCGTTCAGCATCCACTGCGGCGGGGCGGGGATATCAATTGGAGGTAGAGGTATTGGAAGGGCACCCAGTATAGCATCAAGCATTCCGCCCATTCCCGCAGGAGGCGTATTCAAACGAAGCAGCGAACCGGACACGGTAACTTCCGGAAGAAACTGGTTCCACGACTGATCCGCCGCGCGTCTGGCAATTCCGGTGGTTATGCGCGTGGACTCCAGGGCAAGGTTGTTTCTAATCGCCAGATCAACCGCCTCGGCCGGGCTAAGGCGCATGGGGTCGGCCTGTTCCTGCCCCGTATCCGCCTGGGCAAGCAGCGGAACGCCTAAAACCGGAGCGCAGAACAGCATCCCGGCAATGAGCAGCGCTTTTGGGTACCGTATATTTATCCCAAAACCCCAAGAAAAGCTCATGCCCTAAAACCCCCGGCGTACCGCCGTTCGACACCGCTCACAGCATTATGATACATAGATTTCTCCCTTTCAAAACAACGTTGACACAGGCCGGAGCACGCCGAAAAGCAAAGATTGCGTGAAGTTCACGCCGGTTCTGTATCTAAAAGGTAAAGCGGTGTGCTAAACATGAGTTAAACCAGTGGTTAAATCTTGGTAAACATACCCCCCTGCCAAAATTCCTTCCGGCAAAGGTGCCGCTCAACGGTTCTTTAAAACCGGCCCCATGCCGACTTTCAATCAATAAACAAACCGCGGCGGAAAAGGCAACATGCGGGCAAATTGATGCCGGCCGCCATGCCAGGTGAATCTAATTTCGTGAGTATGGAAAAACTGCGTTGCCATACCCGTCACCCTGGCGTGACCGCGGAAATAACGCAAATCGGGGCGTTTTTCCTCTTGACTTTCCAATACCGACCGTAGTACAAGTATAACCATGCGACCAACCGTTGAAACACGGCGAAACCTTCCCGAAACCGCGCGTTTTACGCTTTGCGCCGTTTTGGGTTCCGGTTTCCCGCCCGGCGGTAAACTGGGGGCGTTTTTGGAAAAATTGCAGTATTTACCCCCCCCCGAACGTAAACCAATCGACTTCATTCGAAAAGCATATAACCGCAACAAAACCCCGTCGTGCAATATCTGCGCCCGGAACATAACACAGGAGAATATATTTATGAAAACATCAGGAATATTTATCAGAGTAGGAGCTGCTTTAGTTGCTACTTTAGTGTCTTTTTCCATATATTGGCTGTCCCCAAACAAACAACGTTATCGAAGAGCCGGATGATGAAAACGGCGACAATAACTACGGCCCGATAGTAGAGACGGAAACAATCATCGATAACGGTGAGATTCGTTTCACGATTCCGGCTGGCCTTGTGAGACAAGAACAGCTCGCCGCGATTACCGCATTGATAAACGGCCTAGACGTTTCTGATTTTGAAGACTATGTCACCGGCGTGTCGTTTGGTAACATTCCGACACCGTTTGTAATTGACTTGGTAGGCGGCGAAGAAGCCCCGCAGGAAACGAAGTCAACGATTACATTGCGCCCGAACATAACTGCACAACAGATGCAAGATGCGTTTGACAGCGCCCGTGACTTTGTCCGTGATGCCCGCGAAGGAAACATAGAGCCTGCGCCAATTCCTGTTCATACTACCGAAGTTGGCAATATACAGTTCTTTATCCATGGAAATGCTACCGAAGCAGAAATAGAAGCATACAGAGCCGAGATACTGGGTCTGGATGTTGGTCATTTGTACTGGATCGCGCCATATATCAAAAGCTGGACACTTGTGCCCGAGATTTTGATTAATG
>Ga0209755_10007288_pt1 | contig 12005 bp, 5 predicted proteins | sample TergutCo191P1_FD_187301 | JGI IMG/M metagenome (GOLD analysis project Ga0209755, IMG submission 187301) | Cornitermes sp. P1 segment gut microbial communities from Petit-Saut dam, French Guiana - Co191P1 (SPAdes) (version 2) | ecosystem: Host-associated > Arthropoda: Insects > Digestive system >...
CACTCGTGACATTGTGTACAGCTCAAACAATCCTCTCCACAAGCCTGTTGCAACATCTGAAAAGTCTCCGTGAAAGTTTTTCCCTATTTAAAACAGAATTTGATGCCAACGCATTGCTCCTCAAGATCCTTCATTTATCAACTTGCAAAAAAATCGCTGAGTGTACTTAACACACATCCATTCAAACGCATGCAACTCGATGACTAATTGATATGGCATGATACTGCTAGTGTCAGAATGAAGCTTAAAGTCCCTGCTACACAACCCCACCATCGTGAGCGTGCTGCGCATGTTCACTGGCTTGCTATTTCACAAGTTCGGTTTCTTTATGGACTGCCTACATATGCCCTGCCCACCTCATCCTAATCACATTTTGTGAAAAGTAGGAAGACTATATTTCAGTTTCAAATCTACCAATGTGAAGCCAAGAATTAATTTTGCACATGTTGGGAGCAATTGACTACTGTCATCTTCTAGTTTAGCGCTAACCAGTCACTCTCATATGTTCTCCACATGACAGTGCAAATGGCCACTTGCCACTCTTTCTTTATGACACACAATGACAAATAACTACACTTATCAGGTGCATCTGATACCAGTATAGCCACCCTTGCTCTTTATGGCTTCACACTTCATGGTTTCACAAATATGCAAAGTTGCCCCAAAAATAAAAATACATTAACCCTTCACAGGATAAGGGCAAACAAAACTGTCCAACAACCCAAACAAGCCTTCAAGCCATACCTCATGATGTTCAATGAGCTGGGTGGGGAAAGGGGGGTTAAAAGAAAGACAGCGCAGCTCTCCATCATAATATCTCTGCACAGAAAAGGAAAACACTTAAAAAAAATAGTAAAACACTGTGTGGGGGGGGGGCAATCAAGTATTTGCAAAATTTCACTTTTCATGGGACTTCTGGGGACCTAAGCTCGGGATATGCAAGGGATGACTCAGTATGAACCATCTGTCAGATTTCGCCCAAACACTGTGATGTATCAACAAGAAATGCTGTACTTTCAATTGTGCTAGCACACTGTGGAATAATATGATATTTACACAGGGGAGTCATCTTCACTGTCAGATGGACACAGACGTAAAATATACAGAAAATTGACTACAAGGGTTAATACTGACTGCAGTGTCTTTATATACTGTTCATGACAAAACCACTTCACATATACAGAAATGCATCCCACAAAATCACAAGTGAGGCATTCCTCGACTCATCACCAAATATCTCCCTTAAAAACAGATTTTATCAGTCTCCCAAAAACCTCTTATTACTGCAGTACAAGACATTTCTGCAGAAGGGCTCCCTAATGTGGACTAATTCAGGTTACATATAAAATAAAAACACTTGTTTCCTACATTTATGTAACTTCTCAGAAGTACATACCTCCCTTAGGCACTACTGGTGGTGACTACTAGCATTACTGTCCTCTGGAATGTGATGTCATTTACAATGGAAGTCTATTACAATGGGATTTCCAACCTTTATCATCCTATAAGATCATATGCTGGTCTCTAACATGTACTGGTGAATCACTTAGCATGCTTCATGCAGTCTGTGTGTGTTTACTTAGTAGCGTAGCAATTTAAATGTCCATGCTAAGTCAGAACAACTCAGGCCATCATGAGATACAACTGGCATTTAAATCCATCACATAAACATTAAATAATGTAAAAAAAAAAACTGTCATTACAGCAAATACTCATCACGGCCATACCTGCCCTTAGCATCACATCACATGCAAAATCAAATGCATATTTCTACAGACGTCTCACAACTAGTGTGCCGGACCTTGGTTCTCATGCAACATGTTTCTGCACAGTGCAAGTCTGGTTCAGGTAGCCTTACCCCTCCACTTCCTACAAGCAGAACCTGCCTCAACAGTGATCTGGCTAATTACTTCTGGTTCATGGGTGAATCAAACAACTTCTATTCTAAATTCTGGCTTGGTATGGGATTTATAAACTTCATTTTTGGCAGGATAAGCATATAGCCAGAATTAATAATTAACACATCAACCAATAAAATTATGGCCAGAGTCCTTGAACACCAATGTAACGTAACAGAATTTCATTTTTTTTTAAGGTCATAAAAGTTTTCTTTCCTTTTGTGCTTTGTCATGGGGCAAAGTGTGTCAACAGCATTCATGGACGAAAAAAGTGTATTTTCTATGCCAGTAAGTAATGACTGTTCATCTCCTAATATTAATAAACTGTTATTTTTTGTTAGTTATTAAAATGACTATTGTAGTAAGTAACATGTTTTGCTCGCACCCTCAACCACCTTCCACAGTCTCCCTGGAAGATGCTGATTTTTGGTATGGTTTCCAAAGAAGACAGCAGGTGATGGTGCACTAGTAACAACATGGGAGTCTATGAAGCAATCATCACTCGACATAACTAATGAACTACTATACTGATTGGATGGCATATTTCCTACATGGGAAATCACACACACAACAGAGGAAACTGACTTAAGACAATGCTGAGGCAGACCTGGCTCAGAGGAAGAATTTCCCATGGCAATGTACTAGCCATACTGTACAGTGGACCCCATTCATACATGAAAGAGAAGGGTGCTGGTAGACATATGCAGAAATAAAAAGGGAGGTATAAGAACCTCTTGTTCCAACCTCAGAATGTAGTGTGGCACCAGTCTGCTATGGGAATGAGTCAGTGTCACTTGATGTGAAGAGTTAACAAACACTTTTGATTGAGGCAGCATATAATAAACCCCAGTGGTGGAGGTGATGTCAGAATGGGTGTGTGAATAAAACAGACCAAGATACATCACGGCCATGGATGGTGAGATGTGTGACAAGTTTGTGGACTGCCAAAGACCTTGCCCCCCCCCCATGTCTACCACAGTAATAATGTTGAGTTCATATTAGGACACACTGTAGTTGGTAGACTACTGTGAAATGTAGAACAGAGGCAATTACACTACTGCTTGCTGTGTAGTAGTGGTGTTCACAGAAGAAGCGCCATAGTTCGGTAGACTGTGGCGAAGTGTGGAACAGGGACCACAATGTTGTTGTTGTTAGTCAAGGACTTGATACAACATAACTTGTAGTCTGATAAAATATTGAGATGGTACAATAATTAGTACAGTTGCAAGGAAGAAGTAAGTCGTACAAGATAACTCATAGTTTGGAAAGGTTAAGAGGTGATGGACAGAATATTGAGTTGTAAAACAATGCTCTGTAGTGGACAGAAAGTAGAATAATGAGTAGTGTTCAAAGGAAATAGTAAGTTGCACAGAAGTTTTTTGTAATTGGTGAAAGTTAAGAGGAGTTGGACATGACACAGTGACTTCTAAAATAAAACCCTGCAACTGGTAACAAAATGCCTGATGTTCCTTCATAGTGTTTGGAGTTTATAAGAGATATTGTGTGGTGTTTGTAGTTCTTGTAGTATTTCTTTAGATTATATACATGTAACCAGTAGTGTCTGTGTTAGCTGATAGCTGTTTTACAACCAAGTACCTATAGCCAGAAAAAAGGTCAAGAGCTGCAAGCAGATGAAGTGCAAGGCTCAGTGTTATAGCAGTATGTCAATGAACAAACATGGTGGCTGTAAGGATGTACCAAGATCTTTCAAAACACAGTAATAATACTGTAGTGGAAATGGTGTGATAATTTGCTATGCAGCAATTTATGCCTCTACAGCATGCAGAATAAGTAATGCAGAGTGGGCAGTGCTTATGGTTACTATACAGCAATGCAGCTATGAACAAGTCTGTGGATTCCAAAGAGATTCTCCTATATGCTGTACACCGTGTATGCATGAATATATTGCTGCTGCCAAGTGGCACATCAGCTGCCAGATACACTTGCAAAATCTCAAAATTAGAAACAACACATTACAAATGGCAGCCTTCAAGTTCCACACCAATTAACAAGAATTCTGATTGGTCTAAGCCACTCATATGTGATAACACCATTAAACCTCCCTCTGCCATTTACACAATCTTTGGAGTGGCCTGGAGGTGGGAGGGAGGAAGCAAGGGTGTGGTGCTGTGCCAACAAATGTTACAAGCCAACAGTAAATCAGCAGACTCTGGCATGACATAAGAGACACTGTAGCATATGGGTAGTAGTGAACCCATACACAGGAAAGGCTTTACATCTCTGGGAAGAAATGTGATACCAGTGACAGTGGATACATAAGTCATGTAGTGACAATGCCTTACCTTCCACCAATTTCTTTTTACTATGTAACCTTGAGAAAGAGAAACTGCAGCAAACATATGGCCATGAAGCTTGACCAACAGTACTTAAAGATAAACAAGGACTTTTTTTGTATCATTCACAATAGTGGAGGAGGAAAAAGGTACAAGACAGAAACGCCTTACTGCTGCCCTACACTCTCTACAAAAAGCAAGAGAAATTTATGATGATGAAATGGGCACTTGCTGTTACTGAGTAACTCTAATACGTAACATATGAAACTTAATTCTTCAATGTTCCAACTTTCATTACAATGGACTTCTTGCATTGTTCACTTTTCTCAAACATACTGGTACCACACTACACAAAATCAGATATTAGAACACAACACTCTTGGTTCATCAGAGCATTCACAAAAAACAGTCTCTTTACCCTTCAGTGAATTGCGTGCATCCAGTCCACCCTTATTTCACTTACATCCACCTTAATATTATTCCCACCTACAATGTGGTCTCCCAATTTCTCTCCACTTAGGGTCCAGCTGTCCAAATATGTACACATTTCCTATCTATCTCACAATTTCTACTTATCACAAAACATTATGTGCAGAATACAAATTACAAGACTAATTAAGTAATTTTTTCCAGTCCTCTTTTAAGTACAAATATCCTACCCAGCAATTTTTCTTACCCTTGATTCACAGTTCTCTGATAAATTATGTTCCACACACATAAAAAACAGCTCTAATTATAAATCAATGCATTTTAATCTTCACGTTTTTATAGCTGGCACAGAAGACAAAAATTCTGACCTGAATAATAGAAAGCATTTGCAAAGAATAGCATTCTCTTAACTCCTTTGTAGCTGTCACTTCCATTTGTTACTGTTGCTCCCACGGGAGAAAATCTGTATCACAGAGCCAAACTAAAAACCCATTATCATGCAGTGTGAGCTTGTGCCGTACAGTCACAGCAGCCTCTTCACTAAATTAAAAGTGTCTGTATATTTTTAAAAAAACCTATTTGGTACTTGCAATTTAATCAATCAATAACAGCACATACAGCAGGAACAGCTATCTGCTACATCACACTAAATAGAACTCGTACCATAGACACACAATGACCGTGTTCAAAATAGCACAGCGGGGAGCATTATGACAAAGAATGTAAATTATAAGTCATATTAGATTCCTGGAAGAGGCACTGGGAACTTCATATTTCAGCATCATGTCTGTAACAAGTGCCAGCTTCCTAAGTAACAACACTAACTGAATTTACTTTTAATTATTCTAAACTGTTTGTACACAATTATTTTAAAATCTAATTGTATCAGGAATAGTTTTTAAATTTTCCTACCATACTTTCTTGTCTCTACCACAAGGGGTAGTTGCATAACAAACACAAAATGACAGACATCACTTATAAACATTAGTAAATCTACATAATATTAACCTGATATTTGGACACAATAAAACTGCAAGCAAGTGGCTTAAAGCTACTCACTCATTGAGAAACTCATCTAGTGAACTCTGGATGTTTGGCAGAATTAAGTGTTTGACTCCTGCCAATACCTCCTCTTCCGTCTCACTTTCTGTTCCACTGGGACGCTGTCGGCTGATACATCAACAAGAGCAAGCAACTCAAAAACATGCAGCAAGACAAAACTGAAGTATCAAAATAGGAAAAGGAATACGTAATCACAGAATTTCAAATTTTTAGATTTTGTACAGTAAACATTTGACACCCACATGAGATAAGCTTGGGCCAATGCAATGCCTTAGGCACCTACATGCAGGATTCTCACTGCAAAGCCTCAGATTTAATTCTGGGCAACTTCAAGAGAGATGCACAATGAATAACTGGACCAGGTTTTACACAGATTTTCTTTTGTTTTCCTTGGTAATCATCATTCCACCACTGCTCCATACACATCTATCAGTGGCCTCTACAGTATGCAACAGTCCTGACCAGGCAGCATGTTGTCACATCCTTGGTCTTTTAAGTAGGTGGCATAATCTCCCTCCCCAGCACTTGGCCGGCCACAAAGTAAGTATTTTATGACTCACTGAGGCTAATACTGATAATTCCACAACTGAAATGGTGTTTACTTAACCCAATTCAGTAATCCTTACTCTTCTAACAACAAATATATTATCAATATGTGTTTCTGCGAATGAAATTATTAACCAGTTAAGCAGATGCCTGAGGCTTCCGTCTTCTGAGGGCCACCTGACAGTAGGGCACCATTAAATAGAAGAGCTGTGGTCAGTAGTACAAAGTGTGTTATGAAAATGGCATTCTCAAGACATTCATGTAATTGTATGCAGCAAAACCTGAATTTAATGGATACAGATGTGGGGAACTCTGAAACTGAGAAATAATGAACAGGGCTTCCACTGCCTGAAACAAAAGCAAAGTCAGTGCCTGTCAGCCTAAAGTATTTTGTTGTTTCTGTGCAACACAGTCACTAGCATAAAAATAACAAGCAAAACTGCAAGTAGACACACATCTATAAGCACAGAACACCATGTTTTAACAAAACGCTGTGCTGCAGAACACAGAAAATATTCTTATGACTCCAAGCACACACACTATAATCAAGCTGAATGTTCATGCTGTTTATATTGTACACATATGCTATATCAGTAAATATCAGTGTCTTCTGGGATGTGAGAGTGTGTAGTTTATACACAACTAACACATCAAGAAAAAGATCCCTCTGAAACAATGATGCATATGAGGATGTTCAGTACAGTAGGTTCCCTTGGTAATAGGAAATGTACATAAAATGTACAAATGGGGCAGATTCATATCCTAGCATTCTAACACTTCCCAGACGGTCATACCATTGAATCCCCTGTGGTCACACTCTTTGTTCTGTTAACGGTTGTGCACATATTATACAATGTTATTACTGTAAATAGAGAAAACTTATTATTTATATGTCTATGATTATCTTGTCTACATTACTTTCCTCATATACAGTGGAATCTTGCATGTCTTGAGAGAAAGTTCCTCAAGTTAATTTACACCAATATAACCAAACAAATGTATATCCAAAGTTGAACAGCTACAGATGTGAGAAAAATGTTAACATCTTGCAGTTCCATGCACAGTATTTGTTCAACATAATTTTATTCATACACTGTGCAGGTTCATTGTTGAGCTCATAATCAAGCCAAGTCATCTGCAGGCCCATTCAAGCTACAACCTTATAATCAAGAGTTGTCTTTGTTACACTTAATTTTGAGGTGTGATAGTAACACATTTCATACTTTCCCACAGTGCATATTCTGACATGTATGTCATGTGCACAATCTGCAATAGCAATGCACATGCTGCCACATAGAAATACTAAAGGCATTTTCCTGACCAGAGGATTCTGTCTAAGGGCATATTTTCAAAACTTGTCTATACTATGTGTAAAACTGATTCTCTTCCAAGTGATTTTGTGTGCTCTGAGAGGGAATAGGACCTTACATGATCATATAAGAGAAAATTCTCAATATGATTCTAGGAAGTAAACATATGTACACTCAGAGAACTGCATCTCACACTGTGTGACAAAAATGCAGGTGTGAAATGTACATGGGGAAGACATATATCTATAGCCATTTTGACACGTGTTCAGTAATCCAACATTCAACAAAATAAAAGTAAAAAAGCAATGAATTTATGAAACATAAGAAATATTTATATCAGATTTGAAGTTCTAACAGCACTGCAGATACATAATGTGATCTTCCGTGTAATTAGATGGCACAATCCAGTAGGTGGGTACTAGTACTCCATGGCACACAGCACACAGTGGACAATATAACTTAAGTTTTCAGAATTTGCTAAGTCCCAAATTAAGTGATCTAGCAAACAATTTTTCGTAATTTTCTTGTATGTGTTCATATGTGGCTGCCCTCTTCTTCCACTAATTACAGTTATTTATGCTGCATATCTACTCAGCAAAGACACTGATATCACTGCCTAGGGAGGAAAAAAAAGTTGTTAAATTCTCCAAATTAGATTCCACAGCAAATCCAAACTAAAAACTACACCTTAGTTAAATATGCCTGCTTGCTGGTAAGTAAGTAGGTAGCAGAACTGGCACTATGGAGGAGGACAAAGGTAGTATTGTCAAAATGACAACAATCTGTATGTTTTGACTCACCCATAAAAGAGCCATCATCAGACAGTAAGATACAAAGGGGAAAATTATACACTGTACACTTTACCTAGTTTTAGTATGAATCGCATTGAAATCTCACCTTGCATATATATACATATATATATATTTATGTGATGAGCTGAAAATTATTGGGTACAAGATAAATGTATACATCAGCAATCAGTTATGGGTTAAGACTGACTGCAGTTACATTACTCAGTTCAATGTATCTCATAAACATATATATTATTATACAAAAGTTGAAATATCAACACAATTAATACTAAAATTAGCCTGTTTTATCTTACAGCTGATGGTGGTTCTTTGATATGTGAGCTGAAACATGAAGTGTAATGAACTTCAACTTATTACATTTAGTTTGTTGTGAGTGACAACACTCTCCTTACCTTTGTGTATTTGTATCACAAACAGGAGGTCACATATAAAAATACTTTGAAGATGAACTATGCCAGTATGAGTCATGGTACTGGCAAAGTTCATTTGTATACATTTTGTAATTGCACAAATATGCATTTAAACTGTGCAGTTATATTCTTCACCTATATATCTGGGAAGGCCATGTTAGAAGTGCAATGGATACAGGCAATTCCACTCCCGTCCCATGTTACATTTATTTTTGAAATTCTGGCTTAAAGGGCAATGCCTGAATGTGAAAAACAGACACAAAATTTCATTTACAAGAAAAATACTTGCTAACAAGCATTACTGTTTCTTAAATTACACTGCAACAACACATTTATCAGTGAACATAAAATATACCACCTAGCATTTGCAGAAAGCAGTGTGTATTGGTGGAGGGGCAGTAATATTCTCTGATTAAGCTACATTTTAAGTAAATGAAGGGCCAATTTTAATGCACAGATCACATGCAAAATGTCATGACACACACACGCACGCACGCACGCACACACACACACACAGACATCATGTCTCTACTGTGGGGTTGTACCTCCCACAAATGGGCTGGACTACTCATCATATAGATCAGCACCCGAATGGCTTTGATCACACGTACATCTTAATCCTTATATTATATGCGGGCTATATGTTAGTCACACACATAAAGATCCTGTGGTACCTGCAGGCTATATAAATTCTCCCCAAATTTAAATGCAGTAATTTCCTTCACTGCATACAACTTGAAATCATGTAGCGGAATAGAGGTATAGCTACATTCATTCCTAACCCCGCATTAGATGAAGTTTAGTACTCAGTGTCATACTCTAACCACTTTATCCTAGGAAAGAAGCCAGGTACCCATTCAATAGGAGGAAATGTGGTCTCCAGGGCCAGTTTGGACAATGTGGTTATGCTGTATTCTTTATTTTTCATCTGCCAGTATAATGTGGCATGTGTTCTACTGCCAGCTGAAGTGCTGTGTAAGTTGATGGGTGCAAAGGAGAGTGGCTAAATTTGCATATAATACAAATTCCCTGGTGTCTGAATTCAGATGCCAGGGAATTACCCAGAAGAAAGCATACAACATTCAGAACATGGTGAAAGTTTGAAATCAAGAATAACACATTACTTGGCCACTAGTTTCTGTCCCGAATATGGGCCATCATCGGGTCATTATACAAGAACATGAAAATGTATACAGAATTTCTCTTTTTTGTCATGCTTGCTGCAGATGGCATACTATGTAGATAGTTTACATTTCTTCTGTGTGGGAGATATTCTTATTGGAAAATGGCATACTATTAGCTTCTGTATGGTGTTGTCACCACCATGGTGACCTGACATTTTACAGTGCACTGAATATTATACTAGAAAACCCTTAACCAAATCTACCCCAAGTTTTCAATAGTAAGTCCCGTCCTACATTTTTCCTATATGTGACCACAGAACCAAGAAAAATTGCATGTTATCAATTGTTCATTCTGTGTCTCTCCACTAGACACGTGTGTTGATTATGACTCATGCACACAACCTTCTGTTTCTCCGTCCCCTTCCATACTACTGTCTGGACTTCAACTGGTTGGTAAGTTTCGATCATTGTCGCGTGGTTCATTACTCCATCTGACAACATACACAGGTTCATGGTGCTGCCCAGTGACCTCACCCTTCTGCAGCTTGCTTTCTGTTTATTTTTATGGTCTCCATACAATCAGCATTTCATGATTTCAGGAACACTACCAAAGCTGAAGTATTTTCATTATATGTCAGAGAGAGAGTTTAAGAATTGCATCTAATGCTTTTGGTGTGTCTTTTGAAATAAGGGATGACTCCAAGAGTATCTGTTGTACAGTGCGATATGAAGCACATAAGATGACCAGAATCTTAAATGCACAATCCAAATGTCTTCATTCTGAACTGTGACAATTTCAGTGGAAGGTACTATTCAAAGGATAAGCAGCACTCCCATAAGGTGAGAAAGTTATTAGCTGAAATATCTTTTTGGGGTACATACTAAGGTATGGAATGTTGAATTTGGGTGTCTGCTACTTGGAGTCCTGTTTGAACACTGATATTCCCACCTATCTTCACAGCAAAATATTGTTCTTCCCCAGATGTATAGAGGCAGGTCTCTTTTTACACGATTTCCTTTTACACGATTTCGCTTTAACACAACTTCAAAATTTACACCACTTTTCGAACCTGTTACTTCAAGTTTGGTTTAATGTGGTTTGGTATAGATGATATGTGATAATTTCAGTTTAATGCAATGTGACATACAAGATCCATGGTTGCTCTTGCTTTGTGTTGGAGGCTAGCAGAAACTGACATCACTCTCACACTATCAGTGACATGTATGGATTGATTATGTTAGTGATAAAAACCCGTGGGATCTAGTTTCCTCTTCTATAGCATTGGCTTTTCTTACCATGAGTGAGAAACACAAATCTACATCACCAAGTGCAATCCAAGTGAAAAAATGGCACACAACAATCAGTACTGAAGAGAAATTGGATGTAATTAGGTAATCTGAAAATCTGGAAAAGGTGAACGAATTGTTGACATATGGTGTAATGTCAGAACTCACTCATAGTAGTGTACATACAATACGTGATAATGCTGACAGATATCCAGAAAGTGCTAAGTCAGGACCTAAAGCATTGTGTACCAAGCCTACAACCGTACTTATCAGAATGAACCATACCAAAAACTATGTATGTGAGTCCCTTACAATTTTAATGCATTAGAAATAAAAATATTGTACACTCAGTCCAACAAAAATCCATTGGTCTGAAATTTTCTGAGTCCCGAACTGGAGGTCACGTGACGTACAGTTGCCATCATAATTCGAGTCGTTTTACTTTCCCCATATTTGTGCATTCGTGGTGTGTCTCCGTCTTCCATTCAATACAATCAATTACACCCCGTATATATTAACAGAAGACAACAATACACTTGCTTAATTTGAAATTAAAACATTAATTAAACTTCACTAACTTTCCAGGCACAAGGCTAGCTAGCTGTGCTGCTAGGGTATGGATGGATGAGTCGACTAGACTGTTCCGTTCTTATAGACAGCAGGCGTAGCCCAGACAGTCGAACGTGTGCTAGCAGTAGCCTTTAGAAACAAACTATGTTGGTTCGAGTCCCACTATCGGCATATTTCTTTATGTAGCCCAGACAGTTGAACGCGTGCTAGCAGTAGCCTTAGGAAACAAACTAAGTTGGTTCGAGTCCCACTATTGGCATATT
>Ga0209755_10007289_pt1 | contig 12004 bp, 12 predicted proteins | sample TergutCo191P1_FD_187301 | JGI IMG/M metagenome (GOLD analysis project Ga0209755, IMG submission 187301) | Cornitermes sp. P1 segment gut microbial communities from Petit-Saut dam, French Guiana - Co191P1 (SPAdes) (version 2) | ecosystem: Host-associated > Arthropoda: Insects > Digestive system...
TCCACCATCACAAGATGCATGCCAAAGTATAGCTGTTTACAAGTTTGTTGTCAATCTATCAACCTGAAGATGGCCATAAGAGCCGAAACATGTAGTTGATACCTATGTAATAACATATATCTAACCACCAGATAGTTGTGTTCGATAGTTGATTAATCCAGTTATACTTGTTTGTGGTGTCAAACAATGATATGAACACCATATTTATGTTGATTCTGCTTTGGGGTGGTGGTGCAGTGAAGTTTTGGGCTGTATTGCATTTGTTTCACATAGTAAGGACACCTAACATGTTGGCTGTATTGTGCACATCCACTCGATGCCAACACTGAAGAACGGGATTGTCATTAGCATGGAAGCATTGTGTAAACCTCCACTTAACCATATCATATTCTGTTGTAATCCTTTCATTTGGTGAATGGGCCATATGAGACAGATGCGAAGCAATAATAAATGGATTAATTTCTGAACACTGAAGTTTCTTGAAGCAGTGATATAGAACTGGACCAAGTCAAAAAAGTATGATTTTCAGGTATGGTGAACACTGGGAAGTAAATGCTTATTACTGTCACTGTAAGGACAGACTACTTAATACCTGCAATTAAGACCTGGTGTGACCTCTTGATCACAAGTGTATATTTGTCTAGCTTTCCATATGAATGGGATTGAAATGAGAAGTATGCTGACGGACTGTACTTCATGTAGTAGTGAGTATGTCAATGGATACTCATTAATACACCACATTCTCCACAAAGGATGGTTTTCTGGCTGAGATTTGAACCTAGGACCTCACAAAACACAAGTACTAATCACAAATTCATAGCCTACATGCAACACATTTCAGGTGTTCAGTAACTCCGTGTTTGCTACAGAAGGCAATTTAAATTTTAGGTGACGGTGTTATTTGCAGACCTACATGCCTACTTGGACAATATGAAAGCACCGTGGGAATTGCTGGCACTGCGAACTGAGTACTATGAGCAGGTCATTAAGGCTATGTTGCAATCTATTGGTGTTCCATTGGAAAAGTTGAAGTTTGTAAAGGGAACAGACTATCAACTCTCCAGGTAATTTACCTGCATAGAATATCATATAACCACATTTGCCATGAAGTTGTGTCTTCAGACATTTCTTGAAAATAAATTCTTGTAATTAGAGTGTGGCCTTGTCATAGCAGTAAACATGGAGAAAACTGTATACCCTGTGTACTGATGTTAATAATCCTTTAAAAAAAAAAAAAAAACCAACCACCAGTAAAGTTAAATTAATGTGGAATTGAGAATGAGAATGGTGATGGTGACGATGGTAGAGATAAGAGAATGTACCTGTCTTTTGTGCATTTGGGAAGTTGTAGTTTGTATAGCCACTAACTACAGACTGGCTGGTCCAGGGTTTAAATCCTGGCAGAGGAAGAGATTTTTTTCTTCTCCAAAACCATCCAGAATGGCTCTGGGGCCCACCCAGCCTACTTTTTAGTGGGTACAAAGTCTGTTTCCCAAGGAAAAAGTGGCCAGGTCATGATGTTGATAACTCATCTTCATCTATCACTGAAGCTGAGATTGGTCAGAGCTATACTTCTACTACCTCTATATGCCTTCTTGTTGTGTATAGAGACGACTTTACCCATTACCTTTCCTTGTCTTTTGCAGGGAGTATACTTTGGATGTATACAGACTAAGCTCTCTTGTCACAGAGCATGATGCTAAGAAAGCAGGTGCTGAAGTGGTGAAACAAGTTGAACATCCACTGTTATCTGGACTTCTGTATCCAGGTAATAAGGTTTAAGTTATTATCAGCAGGCATACAAAGATAGTGGTAATGCACTTTGCAATGTTAGCAAAGTGACCATAGAAGTTGACCGGGACATTTTGGAGATTTTTTTTGCAACTTTGTTCTTATTTTCTTTTCTTTCACAGTTTATAAGAGGTATACCTCTTGTGAACACATTTGAAGTATTTTGTGAGTAACATCAAAGTTTCTTTTTATTCACCAACTAATGCAAAAGTGAATTGTTTTAAAAACAATTTTAAAATTTACATTAAAACATTAAATCATCTCCGACCTGTTACGCATTATTCATGCTTGCTGAAGCAAACATGAATAATGTGCTCCCTGATGATGGCGTGCCTACACCAAAACGTATCGGGGCTGTTTTAGTGTTAATTTTAATGTAAATTTTAAAATTGTTTTTAAAACAATTCACTTGTGCATCAGGTGGTGAATAAAAAAAACTTCGATTAGTATCAAGCTGCACGGTAAGTATGTGAAAATTTGTGAATAATATTTAATTTTGCAGTGGGTGAACAATAATAAATACAGTGAATATCTTTCGCTGTTTCTGCAAGAAGATTATAAGCTGTGGAAGTTGTTGCCAGTTAAAGGAATACATATAAATTCTGCATGTTCTGGTGAGATGGTGAATAAACAGACAAGATGGTTGATGGGTTTGCAAAGGCTAGAGTGAATGCTGGTACTGTAGCATAATGAATGGCTAACAGTATGGTGTGCCATTTTGGTATACAACTGTAAGGACTGCTATCAGAAGCATTACCAGACTCTTATTGACACGTTGTTTCATGCTGGCGTTTTCAGCAACATGTAGTGCGAGTTCCTGTTAGCATTTTGTAATAAACCACAAATAATGTCGATGACATGAGGTTATTCTGTCACTTCAGAAACTTGTGTATCTCAGAATACAGCAGCTTCATCCATGCTGGTGGTTTATGTCACCAGGGCAACACTGTACCTACTGTAGTAGGATGTTCCAGGGTGCTTCATTTCTAGAGGAACCAAATCACCCAACCCTTCACATATCCACATATTTTACTGTCAGATACATACCAGTGCAGACATTTTAGAAGGATTATTTTTCACATTCTTGTACTGAGAAATCTTAAGTCCTTTGGGTGAATATCACACATACTGCACGTCACACCATGTGACACTGTTGAAACGATGCTTAAAAATCTTCACCATTAACTTAAAGTACATTTTCAGTATGATGATTTGCACTTTGAGTTTCATTTTGTAGTGTAGAAATTATTTGTTGGTGTAATGAAGTACTTAAGGTTACTTTGTGCAGAATTGTACCGTACATTTTATTGCATGTGGTTGGAATTGCCTAATACAGGGTGTGTTGAGAATACAGTATTTAGAAAGACATTTGTACAATTTGTACCTTAATGATTCAACTTACGCAGTATTTTTTTGGGGGGGAGGGAGGGGGGTGGTGGGGGTGAATGAAGAACTTTGAACTATATCTGTTTTCCCATATGTGGGTTTCAATTCCAGCCTCTATACCATATTTTGTATGAACGTCTGAACGTCATATTTAGTTGTAAATAATTTTTTGTTATTGCATGCATGAATTTACTTTTCAGGCTTCTGATTCATTCTAAAAATAACTTCTGTTTGTGTACAGTAAATGTCATTGTAGTGGAGTTTTAATTTTCGTAGATATCAGACGGAATTTTTCTTGAATGCCACTGAAATAAAAACAGTTTTTATGGCAATTATTTGTTTCTTTTCACAAAATGTGGCTTATTAATTCTTGACATATATTTGGTGTGCTAGGACTGCAAGCACTAGACGAAGAGTATTTACATGTGGATGCTCAATTCGGGGGAGTGGACCAACGGAAAATATTTACATTTGGAGAGAAATACCTACCTCAGCTGGGATATGCAAAGAGGATACATCTTATGAACCCAATGGGTATGCACATTACAGATTGATGGTTGCATAAGCTAGTTTATCACTCAAAGAGTCTTTTATAAACATCTAAGCTGCACGTACAGCTCATATATTATCCTCGTGCCTCATTTGTCCTCCAGTTTTCCTTCAAATTCTGGGCTTACCAGCTTTCTGGTGAGCAATTTGAAGTCCTGCAGAGAGCCAAATAATCACTGGATTCATCTGGCAAAACAGTAAAATGTGCTGATTGGCTTAAATACGGTAATTTTAAAAGTATGATGTAGTAATTACGTGATACATGTTGGTTGTATTTTGACTGTTTGGTCAGTGGAAATGGCATGAGTCATTCCAACAGTTGATATTCTCTGTGTTGGACATAATTATATTTATTTATAAATTTTGTGCAGATTGTATTTAAAACGCATTGTGCATGTGTATCAACCATAAACAACAGTAATTTAGAGTTGAAACATGTTGCCTTAAAATTACTACAATAAAGTTGTTTTAACGGTGGATACTTATTAATTAACAGTAACCATGTTATTTTTCCTTTCTATGAACAGTCATTAACATGAAAAGCATTTGTTAGATTTTTGTTCTTGAAATATGTACTTGCGTTCCATCAGACCTCCTAGCACTGTGCAAGTTTCATGGCACAAGCATTGTGAAGTGGAGGGTAGACAGCATGTATCAACAGTGAAAATTTGACTTGTTATTTTAGCTGTGAGAATATTTTACCTGTTGTGAGAAGTGTTTACAACTGAGAGATGCAAACTTTATTGACTATTTGTCAAAGTGGATGTCAGTTGTGTAATGGTGTGTGAAAAAAGAGTGTAGTATATAGTTGGAATTAATTTGATGTTATATTATTCTTGTGGCTGAAACAGTAACAAAAAATAACTGAAGGAATAATAATTCACTATTGAAGATCACCATCATATCTTACTGGCAATGCATACTCTCAGTAGTTGTCAGAGAATCATTTTAAACTGTTATACTTAACAGGGAATTTACAGCAAATTTAAGAACAGGATTTTTTATACAGGACATTATTTTCTACAGAGAACACTGCTGAGCAAGGGTATTTTATGTTCTCTGGAGGCAGACTCTTAAGTTAAGTATGACTTTGTTTTTAGTGCCAGGACTTGCAGGAGGCAAAATGTCATCCTCAGAAGAAGACAGTAAAATAGATCTTCTGGACACCCCAGCAGCTGTTAAGAAAAAACTGAAGAAAGCTTTCTGTGAACCGGGCAATGTGACAGAAAATGGTGTGCTAGCATTTGTCAAGCATGTCTTATTTAATCTTTTTAATGAAGGTAATAATAATCATTATACATATGTTATTAAACAGCAGAATGTTCCCAAATTTGAATTCTTCTCTTCACTCCAACTTTCTGCTGTGTTTTCTGCTTGCATGTTCGAATAATTGTCACATAAAATTTTCACTGTGACTATGGCAAGTGATATAAAGTTAGTAAAATACTGGCTTAGTTTTTCCTTCAAAATTTAACATCAGTTATTATTTTGTATAATTTGCTATTGCATGCATGCTAGATGTGTGAATACAGAAATAGCACTTACTTATCAGAGAAGGAACATGGTGCCATATTATAGGAAAGAAGATTATTTTGTTTAAAACTGTGTAATTATCAATGAAGGTGTGGTGGCATATAGAAATGTTTTGCTGTACAGGATTCACAGTACACCGTAACCTTGAGAATGGGGGTGATAGAACATATTCAGCATATGAAGAATTGGAGTTGGCTTTCAGCAAAGAAGAACTACATCCCGGAGATCTGAAAGCTGCTGTTGAGATCTATATTAACAAATTGCTGGAACCAATAAGGAAAAAGTTTGAAGACCCTAAACTTAAGAAGCTAACTGAGAGAGCTTACCCATCACCAAGCAAACAGAGTAAGCTCTCTTTGCATGTAGAATATCATATACCATTCATAAAGCAATCTTGGCTTCTGACTTGCATTTAGAAGGTCCTTGAATTGATTTCATTAAATTATATCCTATTATATACTATATACTATTATATACTATTTTTTGTGAATTTGAAACTAATTTTCCTGACACCTACCTGAAAGATTTTCAGCTTCAAAGTTTTCATTAGTCATATCCAATGTGTGAGGATGGATCATGTTTCCAAAAATGGATGCATTTAATTTTTTGGCATTTCTAAAAGTAAGTATCATTTTTTTTGTATAGTGTAACACTGTTTAAGATTTTAATCTCATCTATGATTTGTGTACTTAGAAGCACCTGTTGATGAGATATCTCCACATCGCTTGGATATTCGAGTAGGAAAAATTGTGGAGGTTATGAAACATCCTGATGCAGATGCTCTGTATGTTGAGAAGATAGATGTTGGTAAGTTGAAAGCTGAAATTATTACTTATTTCTCATAGTCTAAGCTGTTTTTTGTAAGATATTTACTTCTTACACTGAATTTTTCTTTGGCTATGCATCATGTAGATGTGGGATTGCTGTACAGGGTTTTGGAGACAATGTCTGCATTCTCAGTGATAGTGCGATGTTGCAGACAGATGGTCTTGGTCTCCAAAATATTTGATACTAATTCCATTTTCACATGACTTATCTCTGAGAAGATTTCACATCATTTTAGTGAACGTTTCAGATTACAGTCGAACTCGGTTATAAGTCTTGAAAGGGACTGAATATTTTGTGTTGTTATAAATGAGTTTTTTTCTAACTGAGGGGTATAATGTTACAGTGAAAAGTGAGAAATTATTTGGTACAACAGAATATCTGACACTATAGATGAGGACTTGGATAATCAGTGTTGTTATAAACAGGTTTGACTGCATTACTTCTTCTCTGTAATGTGTTGACATTATAGAAGTTGCCTGCAGGGTGTATTCTGTTTTGATATAATGCTTCATTGTTGCAGGTGAGTCCTCGCCGCGCACAATAGTGAGTGGATTGGTTAATTATGTTCCGATAGAGGAGATGCAGAACCGCATGGTAGTGGTTCTGTGTAATCTAAAGCCTGCCAAGATGAGGGGATTTGAGTCCAATGGTATGGTCCTCTGTGCATCTGTGTAAGTACACAAATATGAAAAGTGTCCGTAGTAGAACATTTGAAAGGTAGAATTGTCATGTACGTTTATATTCTTGGTATCAACAATGTTGTGGAGGTACCTTTACATTATTTACTTACTTACTCCATGGTGCAGAGTCCTTCTTGAGAAGCTAACTGGTTTGCAGCTAATCAAGAAATTCCCCACATTTCACGAAACCCGAAGGTTCATTACCGCACTCACAAGCATCGGCCACCTGTCTCTATCCTGGGCCAGCCCAATCCAGTCCATATACCCACATCCCACCTCCTGGAGTTCCATCCTAATATTATCCACCCATCTACGCCTAGGTCTCCCCAGTGGTCTTATCACCCGCACAATATTGGGTGAGGAGTACAAATCATTTAGCTCCTCGTTATGCAATCTTCTCCATTTCCCTGTTACCTCGTCCCTCCTAGGTCCATCATTACTTTATGTATTAGTGGTATCACACATCTTATTTCAAGCCAGAATAATTTGGTTTTATTGTTCACAAATTACACCTGTGTGGGATCATGGTAATGACTTGTCATTTGCTCGTTATAAAGCACATGGCTTAACCCTTTGGTGACAAATGACAAATGTGGACATTTAAATTTTATTACACCATTGTGTAAAATGTGAATATTTTATGAACCAAAAAAAAAAGATAACATTACACAAAACACGTCACTTTAGGGAGAAAGTACTGAGATTGTGTGATGTGTCTCAAAAATTTAGTAAGTATATTTATTGACTGGATATATAAAATGCGGTTGTTGAGGGGTAGTGGTACACCCGTCCTGTATTTAGAATGCACAGAGGCTTCTTTAAATCAGGTATGTAGTGTTCTTCTTTTGTGTGTGTCTATTGTGAAACAATCTGGTACATGCTGTCCTTACTGCAGCAGACCAAGTTCACATAATTCATTTATTATAACATATATATAAGGAATTTGTTTTCTATCCACCCACTGATGGATCATCTGTATATAATCTTTTATTTGGCTGGCAGGTGGCATCCCACGTACCATTATGTGAGTAAACAAAATTAGTTATGTGTTCTGTTAAATTTGATGTGGAGCTAAACATGATAAAGTGTAAAACAGCTTTGTCTTAATACTTTGAAGTATTCTTATATTAGTTTAGTTTCATTATTTTGTGCAAATGAGATTATTGGAATCTCTTAGACTTGTCTCTCTGTCACATTGCAGGGATGAACCACGAGCTGTAGAACCGCTCATTCCAGCAACAGGAAGTTCCCCTGGTGAGCGAGTGCTTGTAGAAGGCTATGAGGCAGGTACTCCAGATGAGGTACTGAACCCTAAAAAAAAGATTTGGGAGAAGTTACAGGTAGGTGATATATTGTGCTGTTGAGCCTGTAAAATACTATTGCAAATGCTGTCAGATTAATCATTATATTAGTGTTACTCTTCTTCTCCTCCTCCTCCCTTTCCTACTCCTCTTTCTCCTCCTCCACATTTTCCTCCTCCTACTCCTCCATTACAGTCTTTGGTGAACCTCAGCATCATACAAAATTGTCCTCCACTGTTCTTGGCCCTGCGACTTATGTCTCCCATGTTCTTAAGATTTTCAACTGATTGAAGCCACCTCAACATAGGTTTTCCTACATGTTGAGTGCCTTCTGGTTTAAAAAGAGTAGCTTACTGCAAGGGTCCAGTTCTTGCTTTCGAAAGAGGTGTCCCAGCCACCTCAATCTTCTGTTTTTATCAATTAACTATATCTAGTTCACTGTAGGGCATATAAAGCTCATTACTGTATATAATATTACCTTTAGTGTGTTTTCATTTACTTTTCTGCCATAAGTTAAAGAATTAGACATATGATATCATGCAGTCTGTGTTCTCCATTTCAACTTTTGAACCAGTCTGCTGATTTTCATGATATTTTGTCTGAATGAAAATGAACATTATAACAATGGAGGTGTGTAAACTCAGCCTAGAGTGAGATTTTCTTTCAGAACAGATTGCATGCTGCAAAACCTGTTAATGAACCATACAAACACTCCAGTATTAAAAACTTGCAGTGTATTTAGGAACTCATCTGCCTGGACTGTAAATGTATCTTTTTAGTTCAAAGAGTCAAAACGCTTGCAGTACACTATGTACAAAGGCCATATCTGCAACATTGAACATAACAAAGATGCATCAGAGTATTCCACACTTATTTTCAACAGTAGCCGCGCCTTTACCGAAATTAAAGTTGTAGGGAGTAAACTTAGGATATTGTAATAAGGTAGAAGTAAATATTCTGGAAAGCTGTGTGTCTACACTGTAAAAGAGAGAGCTAAACTGATTTTAGAACACAAACCAGAAGATGATAATCAATTTTTTCATCTTGCCTGGTCACTGTAAAAGAAAGACCTCTGTCTTTCCCAGTTCAAACCAGTTTACTCAGCTGCATGCTACCATTCGGTACTGCAGTACGTTTATACTAGATAGGAGCGACGGTTACTGATTGTGTTGTATAAATGTTAGTGCAACAAATATTACAAACCAATATGCCATTACTGTATTACTGCTACATTCAAGGATTGCATGCAGTGGTTTATAATATCTACGAACACCAGATTGGGGCCGCGGTGGCACAGTGGTTAAGGTGCTGTGCTACAAATCGGAAGCTCGCTGGTTTGATCCCAGATGGTGTCACTGGAATTTTTCATTGACATAATCCTTCTGATCACACTATGACCCTGGGGTTGACTCATCCTCTAACAGAAATGAGTACCAGGAGCATTGCCTGGGGGGTAAAGGCGGCCCATGCGTAAGGCTGACAACCTTACCACCATCCTGTGCTGTTGTCATGTAATCTGGGAACCTTAACTTTCTGGAACCCTCTGGGCCACTTCAGGCCTGTAACGGGACTGCTTTACCTTTTACTAATGCCAGAATACCATTGGTACAAAAGCAGATGTAGATAACACGGATGTGATAGCAAAATAATAGGACTGTTTCATGAATTGGACTGCTTCCATCCTGCTGTGTATATATGGCAAATTTTATTGAATTAAACCGTCTTTGCGCAACACAATTGACAGTTGTATTCTACAGTTGGTTATATCAGCTGATGTAACCAATTGTAGAGTACATCTGTCAATTGTGTTGTGCAAAGATGGTTTAATCCAATAAAAAAAAAAGGATTGTGTCAGCATACCCACACTCCATTGCTTGTGGTACACTTATACTGCCATATGAATGGTAGAGGTTATTTTTCTGTTTTATTTTATGTTGTATTTTATTATTCTGCTTTACATAATACAACAATGTATGGACACAAGGCATTAATGGGCTGACTGTTTAACTTCTTGAGAAGGAGAATCCTCATCATGATGATGATGATGTAATGGAAGTTGAAACATGTAGAGGTGTGTAAGTGTGTTGCTCACTGCATATAAAGTTGTGTTTTGGTGGTTTTAATGCTGCTTGTATGTTGGAAGTATATAGGAATGGCATGAAGCTTGTACGCAATATGCATTATTCATTTGTGCTCACCCATACTTTTTATCTACATGACAAGAGGTCAGCCACTGGTATTTAAAGTTATTTTCTTTTTCAGGTGGATTTAAGGACTACTGCAAATTGCGAGGCTCAGTGGCAAGGCAATGCTTTGTCTACAAGATCTGGCAAGATTATATGCAAATCTCTTAAGAATGCTCAAATTAAATAAGGCATCACTTCATAAACTGCAGTTTAAAATTGGTTCTTGAGTAATATACCAAAGTAATTTTGTGAATTATAGTGTATGTGTTGTTCTTTATAAAAACCAGGCGGCCATGAAGTGATTGAAAGGACACATTATACCAGGGCTGGCGAACCTTTTTGAGGATGTGTACCCAAATAGTCTATAAATTTCGAAGAAGTTCGTTCATGTGCCCATGGGAATTTTGAAGAGCAAAATAAGGTCTTGGACTGGTCCATTATTATTATATTATTATCATCATCATCATCAATTACCGCATTCATTAATGCATATTATAATTATTTATTAATGCATAGTATAATTCTTATATTTCTAATGAAGACCTTGTGGAGTGCGACAAGGAAGAAAATTTGGAAGTAACTGGGGCTGCTGCCATTTCCTGTTTGAAAAGGAGATTGTAAAACCTTTCATCCAATGCCACTTATTCACCCAGTTACTGCCAGGCTGGTGCCGCAACAATAAATATCCAGTTGACACTTCACACTGCTCCCAATTTGTGTAAAAATGTTTCACTCGCAGTGTTACTTGGTAGCAACAATAATTCATATACAGTCTCTGCACAGTCAGATACATGTGTGTGTGTGTGTGTGTGTATATATATATATATATATACACACACATTCTTTCCAATGTAGACTGTGGTGGGGCAAAAGAAATTAAAAAAAAAAAAAAAAAGAGGACACCATTGAATGCTGTGTGCCTAAGGAAATCTTTCTGCATCCCATAGGTTCGCCAACCCTGCGTTATGCCATTGTATACATTACATTTTTGTACTTTAATCTTTAGATTCTTTCTTTAGGATGAGGAACAAAAGACATTTCAAATAAAGTGTTCTTATTTAATCTAGTATGTAGCACTTAAGTTTACTGGATACACTCATCAAAAACAAGTTTGAAATAATTGCAGTGCCGTTGTTTGGTCTTCTCTGTGTTCCATCAGAAATTTGTGATTGTTTAGAAAGTTGTTGGGCAGGCTGATTTTTATTGGTCTTTGACATGTATTTATTATCAGTCACAAAAAATGTGAATTGATTGCTGGCAGTATTGCAAAATACTTTCTGTTTTTTACATGATGTGTTGGGTAGGGGGGGAAGGAGGTGCTGGGAAGTGGGATACTGGAAATGGTTAAATCTTTCTGGTGAAAGATTCTTCCTGTCTTTTGGACAGAGCCCAGATCACAGTGTGTGGTGGAAGTGCTTTCTGCTCTTATGTGTGTATTTCTGTCACCATGATAGAAAGTTTATTGTCCTAAATTAAGTTTTTCTTGGGAAACTCGAAACTCCCCTGCAAGGTGCATGGGCCACATCGTCATCTGAAGTCTGTTCAGCAGTGCAGAATTTTTCCACATCTTATAAATCGCACAAACTTCAGACAAAATGATATTGAACATAAAATGTGTTTTTTATTCCCCTGCAACTTTTGTCTGAGACATTTTTTATTCTAAGAAGAACTGAGTGAGGTATGATCATAAATATTTATTGTTCTTCGTGTAAAGTACATGTTATTCTTGTCAGATTGTTATGGAACTTGA
>Ga0209755_10007290_pt1 | contig 12003 bp, 9 predicted proteins | sample TergutCo191P1_FD_187301 | JGI IMG/M metagenome (GOLD analysis project Ga0209755, IMG submission 187301) | Cornitermes sp. P1 segment gut microbial communities from Petit-Saut dam, French Guiana - Co191P1 (SPAdes) (version 2) | ecosystem: Host-associated > Arthropoda: Insects > Digestive system >...
TTCCTTACTATCCATAATTTATAGTTATCCTGTATTGAACGATGGAAAATAGCACTTTTAGGATACAGGATTAAGAGATAGAGCGGAGCCTATCGCCGCAAGCAATTAATGAGTACGTGGTATTATCCATGGTGTATAAATATTTACGCCATCGGAGGTTATAGTAAGCGTAACTGGTTTAGATTCAGCGTAATTACCGCCCGCAGATGCCGCTGTGGGTTTGGTAGCGGTTGTTGCTGGCGTGTCCGGCATAGGCGTTTCTGGTTCCGGCATTGATTCAATACATGCCTTTATTGTCAGTGGTAAAAAACAGTTATCATACCCAGGAACAAACTTCGTTTAAATTTCATAAAAAACTCCTTTCCATCATTAAAACAATCCTATCTTCCTATAGCTCAATCTTTTAAACTTATAGACTTTGGTCGGGACGTCAGTCCTTATGGTTTGATAAGGGATTGATATATCGGGGCAAAAATACCCCTCTTCAGGCACCCTATATCGGGTATTGCCACGGTCTAACGGCAGAAGTATACGAGTTATTTCGTCACGATCCTTCGCCTTCAGAAACCAAATCTCTTCTTGAACAGGTTAAAACAGGCATTAAAAGATGTGCCGGAGACTCATTAAGCGGTCTAAAAAATATAAGAAAAATTACATATTAAAAAAAAACAAATTTTTTATTTTTTTTGTTTACATATTTTAAAAAAAATGTTAATATGATCAGTATCAAACTAATAAGGAGTTAATTATGCCAGCAGCAAAAAAACCGGCAGCGAAGAAAGCCGCGCCGAAGAAAACCGCAACAAAGAAGACAGCAAAGAAAAAATAACTAAGGTTTTAAAAAGCCCCTTAATCGGGGCTTTTTTTTTAATCAAATCAAATTTTTTACATTCAAGTCTGATATTTAAAGCGGGGCTCTACCACAGCCTCAATTCAGCTCTGAACGCCGCCTGCCCGTTTGCTTTTTTTCTGCCTTCAAAAGCAAAGGCGTTGGATGCGCTTTCGCCGTCAATTCCGGCTGAAAAGATATCAATTTCTTCGTTTTCAAGGATTTCATTCAGGTAATTGATGTCCATCCGCATTTTTTCGGCGTTTTCCAGAATTTTTATGTCCAGCGTGTCTTCGATCCACTTGACGTAACTTGCGTTATTTACATGACCGTTAAAGTCAAGATCGCTGTACAGCGCTTTTCTTTCCGCAATTTTAACCAAATTGTCTCTTTCTGCGACAGCGGCGGCGCCGTTTTCTTCGGGGGTAAGCGAGATAAGATCTTTATTTTGCGGCATATTGTCCATTATCGCCTGAGGTCTTAAGGGACGCCTCTTTTCCATGTCTACGATTAACCATGCGCTGCGCGCGGAAACAACGGCAGAATCATCTTTATCTTTGATTTCATAATTACGAATGGCAAAAAGCTTTTCCCACCCCTGCGGCCAGCTGCGAATAGTAACGGTTTCGCCGTATTTAGGACGTTTTTTAATGAATACAGTAATGCGCGAAAGAATCCAGCCCTGACCGGTTCTTGCCATATCTTCGCGCCCTACTCCAAGGTTTTCCGCGTGACTGATTGCCGCTTCCTGAAAAAACTGAAAAACCGCGTCTAACGTCAATTTGTCCGATCTGTCTATCGCGCCGAAACGTAAAACGACAGGTTCCTGCCAGACATCAATAATCCCGGAACCTTTTGGATTTGAAGGGTCACAATTCATATAATTCCCGCCTTTATTGTATTTTATCTCAAATTATGGTGTCAGTCACCTACGCTACTACACTATTGGTAGTGTGCTGCGGAAGGCAACAGGCTGCTCTTTTTGCATAAGAATGTGAAATATGATAGACTCTACGGTAGGATGTACACTAGGGAAATACTATCTCCTAGAGCCTCACCCATCGAAGATGGAAATCCGGTTATTGGGACTTGGAACAGCGCTTTTGAGAAGGTAGATCTTCAGGAAATAAAAAAACCTTATAAATTTCCCATTCCGCGCTGGGCAAAGGACTGGAGAATCAAAGAATGGCAGTGTTTTAGCGCAAATAATGATTTTTTTCTGCTCGAAGCGATATTTTGTAACGTAAAACTTTACAGAATGGCGCAGGTACTGCTTTATGACAAGGTAAACGAGCAGAAATTTCTTTTCAGGAAGATAAAGCCGGGCACAGGCTGGCGTCTTCCGGTCAGTCTGGCGAATTCATCGGTGGACAGCCGGTCTTCGCAGTTCTTTTTTCGTATCCATAACTGGCTTGACGCCGATACAGTGAAACTCGACATCAATATTGAACCAAAACGAAAGCAGCCTCCGCTAACCGTCCATCTTTCCTATAAAATCAACAGTCAGGATGTTACGCCGATGGCGGCGTCTCTTTGCTTGTCGGAGCGAAAGATTATCTACGCTTACAAAGCGTTCGCGCCTGTCAGCGGAGACATAGTCTTTGACGGAAAGCGCGTTCATCTGAAGCATGAAAACAGTTCCGGGGTTTTCTTTGATTGTAAGGGATTTTTTCCCTACAGAATGAATACGACTTTTTGCAGCGCGGCGGGTTTTGACGAGGAAAACAGGCGTTTTGGCTTTCATATTGCCGAAAATCAAGCTAGAGAAACAAACAAGAATAATGAGAACGCATTGTGGGTAAACGGCAAATTAACGCCGCTTCCGCCGGTTCTTATAACAATGCCCAAAGGCAAGGACAACGACTGGATTATTCAGGATCTTGAAGGAATGGTTGATTTGACATTTACTCCGAAAGTAGCAAACAAGAGCGGCGCAAAATTGTTAATCACAAATGTCGATTTTAACGCGCCTTTAGGTTATTATAACGGTGTACTGGTTAACTCCGACGGTGAAAAGATTCAGATAAAGAATCTTTTCGGATTGGGAGAAAAACTTTATTTACGGGTGTGAGTATGGCAAAGAAGAATAACGCGATTTATGCGCCTGGCGAACTAAGCAATGTCAGGAACAGGCTGGGTGTAAATGACGAGAACGAAGCTAAACGCATGGCTCAGCTTCTCGGCGGTGAAGTAGGCACTGAACGCGCCGCAGAAGATAGTAAAAAGAAAAATGACACTTTCACCGGCAAAACAAAACGCCGCAGAATTGATCTTGCGCCGGATGAAGAACCGGGCAGCGCCGGCAAATCCAAGCAAAAAAAATCGGGACCGTATCCCGGTGATGATCCTTCCGTTCCGGCAAAATTGAGTTATTCTGAAAGAGTAAAGATTGATCAATACGCGGGACAGGTTATTTTTGAGATTAAAACTTCCTTACAGGTTCTTACTTCGATTTTTTCCTTTTTCAAAGAACCTATTGATTATGTAAACCCAAGATTTGTATTAATTCGTTTGAATGAATATTACTCAAAACTGGAAAGGCTTGTGAATGCCGCAAGAGGTTTATTCCCAAAAAATAACACTAAACGAAATAATCAATTAAAAAGAACATCGATATTTGTTTACAAATTAATTGACACAATCCGCAGCTGGGATATAGAAACTCTTTCAAAAAACATTTCCGAACTGCAAGCCCATCCGCGCTCAATTAGAGTAACGGATTTTTCCGATGTTTTAAGAGGGATATACAGACCATTGTTTGTATTTGACGATCTGTCAACAGAAAATATAAAATCCGCTTTTAAATTAATATATAAAATTCTTTATATAGAAAGCCCCATGGAAGCAAAAGAAAAATATCAGGATATTATCCGCAACATAATCGCTTCGCTTGTTGACATCCGCAAGAACGTTCATTTCGGACTTTATCCCCTGTTAATGAAGCTGATATCTGATCGCTATATCGTGTACGAACGCTTCTTTATCGAAAGACGCAGGCGTTTTATCGCATTTCTTAACATTGCCGAAACAGAGCAGTTAAACTCTTCGGATTTAAGTCCGCAGCAGCTTGAAAGCATCGACACGGATTCCATTCAGAAAAACGCTCAGGAAGAGGAAACAAGCGAAGAGGAAATATCTGACGACGATTCTGAAGCGGACGAGGAATCGGCAGAACCTCAGGAAGACCCGAACGATCCAAAAGTTATTGCCAGAAAAGCAAAAGAAGAAGCTGAGAAATCCGAGCGCAAAGCGATGGATCAGGGACGCGCGGCAATGGAAGTGCTGTTCCCAAAAGCCGGATGGAGTAAAATGGAAGATATTCCTGATTTTTATCCCTACTTCGCAAATGTCTACAGTATGAAACACGGGTTTGAACTGATCGCACCTCACGATCCGCTTCAGCAAGTCGCCGTATTGCTGCACATTCTGGACGATCTTTTTATCGGCATGCGTTATGTGAACTTCGGAATGATTACCGGTCCAGACGGAGTCGCGACAAAGGTAAATGATGAAATCGGAGACACTCTCAACAACTGGCGCAGTTTTATAGAAGACAGTTTTTCAAGAGATTATCTTCCGCGTCTTAATGAATACTGCCGTCTGCTGGAAAATTCAGGAGACGCAAGATCGTCTCCTTACGCGAAAAAAACATTGAATGAACTTCACTGGATAAAAAGACTTTATTTCCTTCCCTACTATAAATTCGATTCCATCGGTCCTCCTCCGTTCCCGAAAAGCGACATTGTGCCGATTTACAGCGAAGCGAGAAAACTGCGGAAAATTTTAACAGCGGTTGCGCTTGGCATTGAACAGGGAACACGCGCGGGAGGAGCTGCGGCAAAAGCTGTGTGCAGAGGGATCAACAATCCCTGGGAGCAATATAATTTCCAGGTTCCCAATCCGATATCAAAACGGCTCGATTTGATGCTGCCGTCTGAAAAACGAATTAACACCGCTTTGATTTTCTTCTCGCTGTCGGCTGTTACTCTTTTAGATTATCTTGTAAACAACGAAAATAGCTGGGCATACGGCGACAGCAGACCGGGACCGCTTTTCAGAAGCGTGAATAATGACGGCATAAAACCGCTGTTCGGCGTTGACGAAAAGCTTGACGCGGATCAGCTGTTCAAGGAATCTTTGAAGAAGCAATCGGCGCAGTAGCTCACACAGGCAGCATTATTACATCAACACCGAGCGTTTTTGCCGCTTCTTCCGCCGTTTTAATGCCCGCAATGACAACAGGTTTCGATGCCGGTCTTGACCCCAGAGAAGCGAAAGCGTTTTTAATATCTTCCGTTGAAACGGAAATTAATCTTTCCATTTTATGTTTGCGGTAAATGTCTTCTATGCCGTAAAGGAAACGGTAGAAATCTACAAGTCCGTTTTCGGCGTTTGTCCTGGGACGCACTTCTTTCGCGTAACAGCCGATGATGCTTTTTACAAGATAATCTTCATCTCCGCCTCCGCAATATTTCAGCGCTTCTTCGTTCTGGCTGTTTTTAAGAATCGAAGAAATGACATCCAGCGAGCGCAGAGGATTTGGATCGCGGTAAGTGGCGAAAGACACGCAGTTTTCAAGGCTGTCGCTGTTTATAAAAGCGCCGTAAGCGCCGCCCTTCATGCGGATATCTTCCCATAACGCACCGGTGCTTAACTGATGAGTTAAAATAATTTCCGCTATTTGTTCCACAGAGTCAAAAGGAGCGGCATTGAGCGATAATGCTGCGAAACCAACCTGCAGCGATTTAGAAGCGAAAACTTCCGCCTTGTCCGAGTTTTCCGCCGTCTCTTTGTTAAGCCGCTGCACCGGCGCGCCGAAATTACAGAATCTTTTTGCTATTTCCGCGCTTGCGGTTTCAAGTCCTTTAGCGCCGCCTGTAATGTTTACAATTAATCCCGCGAATTTTATTTTTTCCTGAATGTATTTTAATTTTTTGATTATTTCCGCCGTTTCCATTTTTGTCAGGCGGTAAACAAAATCAATCTGCGATAAACCGCACCATTTTTCTTCCACATATTTTGAACGGGATCTGGATTTCCCCGCTCTGCCGGATGAATAAATGTGTCCCATTGGAGCAAGACTGGAATTGATTTCATTTTTCATTTCTAAAACAAGATCGTTTATCCGGCGGCTGTCTGAAAAATCGGCTTCGTTGATCATGCGAAGAGCCAAATCAAGAGAAGAGGCAATTTTTTCGTCAAGGCATTTTAACCTGAAAAAGAGCCAGTCTCTGCCCGCCAAATCGAAATTGCCGGATGCGGTTTTTAAAAACGCGGGAGTACCTTTAACGGCTGACCCTGTGTGAAGCTGCGTAATAAAACCGCCGACTGTGCGCGCCATTAAACTGGAAACTTCTCCGTAATCCATGCCGGGAAGACCGACAGACACAACAGTTCTTGCGAATAATTGAAGCCACGGATAATCGTCAAACGTGAAAATATCAACCGGAAAGGAAAGATCGATGTATGTAATTCCATTAGTGTAAAGTTCATGGCAAAGAGCGGGAACGCCTTTTAAATCTTCTTCCCTTCGGTGAATTACTTCATGTTCCGCAGAAAGGTCGTTACGTGAAAGATGAGGAATTGAGGCAAGCGCCTGAGGGGTGTCGGCTTCGCTTTGTATTTTTTCCAGAGCAAGAGATTTTTCAAATATTTCCTGACGATCCGCTTCGCTTAAATTTTTGTCTTTTTCTTCAAGTTTTTTAACAAGGCGGTCTTCCTGTTTTTGAAGGAAATCGTCTTTCGGCTCAAGTATAACGAGAGCGCGGTGAGGATTATCAAGAAAATATTTTTTTATTAGATTTTCAAAATATCTTTTATTTTTTGCGATATTCTCTTTTATTTTATTTAAAGCGTCTTCGATTAAAAGACTTTCCCACGGCTTACAGCCGTGCAGCCATCCGCGAAGAGAGCGGCGCATCCATACAAGAGAGAACGGACCTCCTGAACGGCGGATTTCCCTCTGTGAAAACTCAAGCGCGAGGAGAGCGGCCTCAATTTCTTCTTCGGGGATTCCTTCGGTTACAAGTTTTTGAAACTCGCCCGTTATTAATTCTTCTACAGCCTTGCTCATTTTTTCAAGGTTATCTTTGGCTGCCGGGTCGCCGCTTACGCCTCTTAGTCCCGCAACAAACAATGTTTCGCGTATTTCGCCTTCAAGCCCCGAAACGGGCGTTATGTCTTCTCCAAGTCCTGATTCTATCAATGTTCTTGTTAACGGCGAGCCGTCGTGTCCTAAAAGTATTTCTGTTAACGCGGCTAACGCGATATTTTCATATACATTGGTAATATCGGAACAGAGCCACGAAAGAAAAATTGTGGACTTGCGTTCGCTTCCCGCGGGACATGGTATATGCATTTTCCTGGGATTATTCCAGCGCTGTGTTTTTTGAATCGGTTCGCAGGCTTTGCCGCCCGGAATTTTCGAGAAAAATTCTTCATTTAAAAAATTAAGCTGCTTTTCCGTGGGAATATTACCTGCAAGAAATATTCTGCAATTCGCGGGCGAATACCTGCTGCGATGAAAATCTTTTAAACCTTTCCATGTTAACTCAGGAATATCCTGCGGATCTCCGCCTGATTCAAAATCATAGGGGGTGCCGGGCATAACAGCTTTCACAGACCAATGACCGGCGTAAGTATCCAAAGACGAATACGCGCCTTTCATTTCGTTATACACAACGCCCGTAATTGTAAGTTTTGTGTCCTGATATTCCAGCCTGTGTCCTTCCTGCATAAATGTCCACTCTGGAAGCAAAGGACAGAAAACAGCGTCTCCGTATACGGACATCAAATTAAAATAATCATGTTCGTTCGTGGAACTCGCGGGATACACGGTTTTATCGGGGAAAGTAATCGCGTTTAAAAAAGTTTGAAGGCTTCCCTGCGCAAGAACAATAAACGCGTCTTTTAGCGGATAACGCCCGGAGCCGCAAAGAACAGAATGTTCAAGAATATGAGCGACGCCTGTGTTGTCCTGGGGAAAAGTCGCGAAAGAAAACGAAAAAAGATTTTCCGAATCTTCATTTAACACATGAAAGACTTCCGCGCCTGTCTCATGTTTTACCCAAATGCCTTCCGCTTTTAATTCGTCAAGCGGAACAACATCCAAAACAGTAAATCCGCTGTTTAAAACCTGCCCTTTCTTCAAATTTGTTTTTGTCATACAAGCACATCCTCGTCAGTGTAGAGTATAATATCTCCGTTTTCACGGGCGGTTCTGAACCATGAAAGAAAAGATTTCGCGGCTTCGTCACATTCTCTTTTCGGAACGGCGCCGATAATTACCATTTCTTCACGGATAGTTTTTCTGCGCCCTGCGGAAACACAGGAAAGAATCTTTTCGCAGAATTCATCGCTTCTGCCCTTAAGCAGAATCGCGATATCATAATCGGTCATGGTTTTTAATTTTTCCTGAATGGGGCGATCCACCGCGCCGATTATATCATTCAATGTATACAATTTTTCTTTCAGGTTTTGCCCGATTTCGGGATCTTCGTCTTCTATCTCGCTGATTAACCTGTCGCCGAATGAATAATCGCCCTGTTTTAAAATTGCGGCTAACGTCTGCATGCCGTCAATTTCTATGTCTTTGGAATCGCTGCCGATTAACCTTGCTTTTTCTTTTAACGCCGCAGACACCTGTTCAAGCACTTCGGGCGCAACTTCGCTCTGACGCGCCATGCGAAGAAGAACTTCGGCTTTTCGATCCGGCGCTAATTTGCTTATTGTACCAGCGGAAATCTTAGGCGGCATTCTGCTCAGAATAAGCGCGGCGGTTTGCGCGCTTTCTTCTTTTAAAAGCATAACAAGCTGCTCGCAGGAAAAATCTTCCAGAAAGCTGAAAATATTTTCTTTCGATTCGGGAACTGCCCTGTTTAAAATCTCTTCGCCTTTTTCAGCTCCTTTAACAGCATACAAAATTCGGCGCGCGGTTTCGATGCCGCCGTGCGAAGAGCCTGAATAAACAAAAGGTCTGGAAAACAACTCGTGAAACTCGGCAAAAATCGAGTCTCTTTCTTCAGGCTTAATTACTTTTATAAACGCGATTTCCCTTGATATTTCAGCCACCTGCTGCGGATCAAGTTCCGCAAGAATATCAGCGGCATTTTCACTGCCGATTAAAATCAGGAATTTCGCCACTCTTCTGTATTTTGATTCTTTTGGAATTTTACCGTCGTCAGCGGGCTTTGGAATATAAACAGGTCTTTTTGTTTTTTGAGTTTCTTTTAAAAGAACCGGAGAGTCCTTTTTTGGGTTCATTGTCTGTTTATACATATTTACGCCGTGTTTCAGTATGTTCCCCATATCCCGATATTATATTATAATAAGGAACTTATTAATAGGGTACCAATAAATGACCAAGAGCAGGTTTAACGTATTATTTTTTATTTTTTCTACAGTAAATATCTTTGCCTTCGGCGGCAATGACAAATCTCCTGAGCAGGAAATACAGCCGCCTTTACCGCCGCAATCCGCCGCTCAGCCGACAAGAGCGGAGCAGGTAGTAAAATCTCTTGTGCGGGCATATCCCGACAGAATTGAAAAAGCGGAGTTCCGCAAAAATGACTGGGCTTTGTTGATGAATAACACATGGTTCTACTTCGCGAACGGAAGACTGCTTCCCGAAAATATGCTGGAAAATACGGAAAATTACAGACCGAATCAATTTTATCAATATCCCGCGGAACTGCCGCCGTGGAAAGCCCCCACTCCCAATGAAATTGAAAGATACAATAGCTGGACTGCCAGCAGAATTCAAAATCCTCCGAGGCGATCATCATTTTTTCTTGACGAACTTTGGCAGTCTCCTAACCGCGCGGAAACGGAAAAAAACCTTGTAAGAGTAAATTTCCTCGGAAAATCCACAAGGATTCATCAGGCAATTCAAAAAAAACTTGCAACGGTTGAATCGACCATTCTGGATTTGGCGAAAGTTGATCCACAGATTCAAACATGGATAAACGGCATTGGCAGTCTGGAAGGCTACGGCTGGCGAAACATCGCGGAGACTCAATCCCGTTCTTATCATTCATACGGGCTGGCTGTCGATCTTCTTCCGCGTAACATGGGAAGCAAACAGACATACTGGCTTTGGACATCGCAATACAGAGATGACTGGTATAATGTGTCGTATAACGAAAGATACCATCCGCCCGCGTCCGTTATTAAAACATTTGAAGTCTACGGTTTTGTCTGGGGAGGCAAGTGGCCCATGTTCGACACGATGCACTTTGAATACCGTCCCGAAGTAATGCTGCTGAACGGACTGCCTTATCTGGCTAATTAGAAACCGTAAAACATAAAAATCATAATAACTGACAGCGACAATAAATATGCCTTAAGTTATTTGCAAATAACTATATAAAAAATGAAAATGTAATAATGGCAAAGAAAATAGAAATAAATGAAATTTACATTTACAGATTGATCAGCAGTAACATGAAACGTCTTCGAGTGTTACACAACATGTCACAATTAAGTCTCGCGCAAAACACGGGTCTTACACATAACTTTATAAATGATATCGAAAACTGCAAAAAAGGCGTCTCGGCAAAGACGCTGGCAAAACTATCGGTCGCTTTAAACGCGGAACCGCATCAGTTCTTTCTTCCTGAAGGCATGGCGAATAATGAAGTATCGGTCTATGTGAAGGATTTTAACGATTCGCTGCAGAAGATGGTTAATGAGCTGACGCAGCAATACCTTACGGGACCGAAAAAGTAACTAATCTTTTTCACAAAGGTATCGTCCACGCAGATTAAATAGGGTATAATTAAATTATGGAAATTGAATTGCGGTTGGAGGAAGAAAAGGATTATTTTGCTGTTGAAAATATTACAAGGGAAGCGTTTTGGAATCATCATGCTCCCGGCTGTGACGAACATTTATTGATTCATAATTTGAGAAAATCCAGTGAATTTATTAAAGAACTGGATTTTGTGGCAGTAAGAAATAATGAAGTTATTGGAAATATTGTTTATGTAAAGGCAAAAGTTAAAAATAATGGTTTTGAACATAATATATTAACATTCGGACCTATAAGCGTATTACCGGAGTACCAAAATAAAGGCGTTGGCGGCAAATTAATAAACCATACTGTTGGTTTGTCAAAAGAAATGGGTTATAGAGGAATAATAATATACGGAGATCCGGAATATTATAAAAGATTTGGTTTTAAGGAATCGAAAAAATATAGTATAACAAACAAAGACAAAAAATATCCTGCGGCATTACTCGTTTTAGAATTATATCCCAATGCATTAAATGGAATAGAAGGCATTTTCGACGAAGGCAAAGCATACGAAGTAGACGAAAATGAAACGGAAGAATTTGATAAAAAATTTGTTAGAAAGGAAAAAGGCTATTCCAAAACACAAGAAAGATTTAATGAGATATCGGGGAAATATTTGTAAGAACTTTTCATTTTTTAATTACTTTTCCAATAGCTGAATACTCATAATTATTATTGGAAGCATCACCTTTCCCAATAGCCCATGTAATATCCCGTATATCTACAATAATTCCAGAATACTGTCTTTGAGCTTCAGCCATTAAAGAAATGTAAGCATGTCTATTAATAGTACTCCTGTATCTAAAAGCGCCGGTAACATTAAAAGTTGTTTGGACTATACCAAGCACTTCAATATTTTCTGATGGTTTCATTGCCATGTAATCACCAGTAACACATGAAACTAACAATCCAGTTATTATTAAACCTACTAAAATTCCAAACTTTGCTTTCATACAATTAATCTCCTTTATAATTTATTTGATAAAAATCCATGTTTATAGCCTATATTTACGGTGAATGTACTCCTTATAGATGATTCCCATTTATTCCATTTTTCTGCTCCTTCAGAAATGCTTGACGATAAAGTTAATACATGATATAAATTAACACAGTGTATACAATTTTACATGATGAAATATACAAAACACCACGTTTATGTATATTTGGAGATAAAATTCCATAAAGTGTAAACAAAAAGGAGCGTAAAAATGCCCGTTAATAAAAACAAACAAATAAAAGAGAGCCGTAAAACTCGTTATACAAAGATGGTGCTGCGTGACAGCCTTATGGAATTGATGAAATCAAAACCAATTTCAGCCATTTATATCAAAGAAATATGCGCCCTTGCCGACATTAGCAGGGCAACATTTTACAAATATTA
>Ga0209755_10007291_pt1 | contig 12003 bp, 12 predicted proteins | sample TergutCo191P1_FD_187301 | JGI IMG/M metagenome (GOLD analysis project Ga0209755, IMG submission 187301) | Cornitermes sp. P1 segment gut microbial communities from Petit-Saut dam, French Guiana - Co191P1 (SPAdes) (version 2) | ecosystem: Host-associated > Arthropoda: Insects > Digestive system...
AAAAAGCGCTAAACGAAATGTGGCGAACAATCAAACGAGCCGCCATTACGGAACAAATTTCAGAAGAAAATGACATGCATGTGATAAATACGCTGGGAAACGCACTAAGAAATCTGGAAAAACAGTATATAACGATAACGAATGGTTAGAATAAAAAACGAATGTACGAGAGGACTGACAGTCTTGAAATCCATAGATGACGCTCTGTTACTTAATCGGCTTAACGATTTGGTAGCACTTAGCAAAAAGAAAAAGAACATTTTGGAACACAAAGACATCATGAATTTTCTGGGTGATATAGACCTTGATCCTGACCAAATGGACAAGGTTTATGAGTATTTGGAAACTCAGGGTGTTGATGTGCTGAGCGCAATGGAGATTGAAGAAGAAGTCGATAAAGAAGATGTAAACCTGCCCGCGGTAGAGGGCGCCATCAATATAGACGATCATGTGCGCATGTATTTGAAGGAAATCGGTAAGGTGCCGCTACTTACCGCCGAAGAGGAAATTGCCCTGGCTCAGCGCATGGAGGACGGGGACGAGCTGGCCAAGCGTAGGCTGGCAGAGGCTAATTTACGGCTGGTGGTAAGTATCGCCAAGCGCTATGTAGGGCGCGGAATGCTGTTTTTGGATCTTATTCAAGAGGGCAACTTGGGCTTGATTAAGGCCGTTGAAAAATTTGACTATCGTAAAGGTTATAAATTCAGCACCTATGCTACCTGGTGGATCCGCCAGGCGATTACAAGAGCTATTGCGGATCAGGCGCGGACTATAAGAATTCCTGTGCATATGGTGGAGACTATAAATAAGTTGATTCGTGTATCCCGGCAGTTACTGCAAGAGCTGGGCCGCGACCCAAGCCCAGACGAGCTTGCCGTGGAAATGCAGATGCCGGTGGAGAAGGTTCGCGAAATTTTAAAAATCGGCCAAGAGCCCGTTTCGCTGGAAACGCCTATCGGCGAGGAAGAGGACAGCCACTTGGGTGATTTTATTCCGGACGATGATATTCCGGCACCGGCAGAGGCCGCCGCTTTTACCCTGCTTAAAGAGCAGTTAATTGACGTGCTGGATACCCTGACCGAACGGGAAGAGAAAGTTTTGCGTTTGCGCTTCGGTTTGGACGATGGCCGGGCCAGAACCTTAGAAGAAGTAGGCCGGGAATTTAACGTAACCAGGGAACGCATACGTCAGATAGAAGCCAAAGCGCTAAGAAAGCTAAGGCACCCAAGCAGAAGTAAGAAGCTTAAGGATTATTTGGACTAATGCGCTTTTCCGCACGTTTGCGGGCGGTGCTGGCCTTTGTAGAGGGCCGTTGTTTGGCTGATATTGGCACAGATCATGGATATTTGCCGATAGCCGCTTGCCTGGAAGGGCTTGTAGAGCAGGCTATAGCCTGCGATGTAAGTGCCGGTTCCTTAGAGAAAGCCAGAGAGAATATAAGGCAGTTTGGCCTGGAGGATCGCATAAAAACCCGATTAGGCTATGGTTTACAAGCACTGCAAGAAGAAGATGCCGACTGTGTGGTAATGTCAGGCATAGGCGGAATGAATATAATCGAAATTTTAAAAGACCCGTATATAAACCAAGTTAAGAGGTTGGTTTTGCAACCGCAAAGAGACATTGAGGCGCTTAGGACGGCGCTTGACGAAAAAGGTTTTTACATTATAAATGAAGCGACAGTGCAAGATAGAGGACGTTCGTACACGGTAATAGCGGCGGGGAGGTGAAGTAATGGGAGCATACGAGACGAAGATTATTGTAGCATCTATGGCGAAAATGGTATTAAGCGCAAAAACCCTTAAAGAGGCCTACGATTCTATAGTAGACGTTGCAAGCGTAGAGGGTTTTAAACTGCCATCATATGAAGAAGCCATGAAGAAACAAGAGGAACAGCATAAGTAAAGGGGGATTTATTTTGTCAAGCACTGCAAGCACCCAATGGATAATAGACACAATGGAAGAATGGGCGCCCGCCCGCTGGGCAATGGAGTCTGACAATGTAGGTCTAATGGTAGGGGACAGAAGCAGACCGGTAAGCCGGGTACTTACCGCGCTTGACCTAACCGAAGATGTTCTGCGTGAGGCAGTGCAAGGCCGTTTCGACTTCATTATAACCCATCACCCTTTGTTCACACGCCACATACAGCCCATCAACAGCATCACCACAGATAACGCACTTGGCAAAAAAATCATGACCCTTATTACTCATGGTATCGGCTTGTTTTCTGCGCATACTAACTTAGACATAGCGCCCGGCGGCGTAAACGATCTTTTTTTTGATTTATTAGGCTTGCAGAATAAGGAAGCGCTTATCCCACCGACTAATCCGGAGATTCCGACGCTTGGTCTTGTAGGAAATCTGCCACAGCCAAGCACCCTAGTAGACTTGGCACAGCGGGTTAGAGCAGTTTTCGCGGTAGAGGTATGCCGCTACGCAGGCAAAGCCGAGCAAATGGTACAAAAAGTAGGTTTTTGCGCGGGTAATGGCACGGCGCTAATACGCGCCGCATTGGAAAAAAAATGTGACGTATACATCACCGGCGACATAGGCTATCACATGGGCATGGACGCTACAGAAGCCGGAATGGCCTTAATAGACGCAACACATTATTCTTCGGAAATTCCTATAGCTGAAGTAATTGCCAATCGCATAAGAAGCGCCGCAAAAAATTATGACTTTGAGCTTACAGTCCAGTCTACAAGAGTTGACGGCCAGGTTTTTAAGGCTACATAATTGGCCAAAAAAACCAAAGCCCCCAATTGTCCCACAGTATTTAATAGACGAATCTGCTTACAATAGAATCGCAAGGCTAAAATATTAGCCTCGCGATTTAATTTTTTTATCATGAGGGGACGAGTCTAATTATGAAGTTTAATTGGAAAAAGATAGTAGTATCCGGCGTAGTAGCCGGTATGGTAATAGTAACAGGTTGTGCCGGCGGGCCAGAAATGAACCACGGCAACCGTAACGGCGAACGTTTAACAAACAACGCTGTAACCCGTAACGTAGACGGAAACGCAGGTACACGCGCAGTGCGTACAACCAGGCGTGTAGCCAACGATGTAACAAATAATGTAACAAACCCAAACACTGGCCGACTTAATAACAGAACCGGCACAAACTTTAGAGATGGTATACACAGCAGGCAAGCATTAAACGATGGCCAAGCGATAGTTCATAATAATGCTCTTTATATTGATGGTCAAACAACAATGACACGCGGCAGTGCAGTAACACCAAGTCCAGCAGCCGGCGAAACTGTTAAGCCAGTTAAGCCTGTTACACCAAACCCTACAGCCAAACCGGCTGTAGAAAAAAAAAACACTGAACGCAAACTGCGCACCCTGCCAGCCCAGCATCGCCCACAGAAGCTAAGCTCTGTTACTCTTATAGCTAAGGGTCAGCAGTTAAACGCAACTCCGCGTGAAGCAGTAGCTCCGCGTGTTGCTAAAACTAGCAGTGTTAAAAGAAGCGCAAAGCCACAAAGAAGCCGCACCGAGCGCACAAGCAGAATGCCAAGCAGGATAAGCGCGCCACGCACCAGCGTAGCCGCCCGTACTACACGTATAGGCGATGCAAGTGATAACGGTGCTTTGGTTCAACAGTCTATAGCTAACAAAAACGCTAATAGGAATAATGGCAAAAGCTCTTTGTTACAAAGAATCACTGATAATGCCGCTAAAAATATTGGGGTTTATAAATAATACTAAATGAGAAAAGCCTGCGGTTGGTTCATTGGGCTGGCCGTGGGTTTTATTTTATTTTAGCCCAACATAAAACCTCACGCGCTCCACAACACAACCCGGCCGCACTTCCTAGACTCCTTAACATCTATAACCCGCTGGTTAGTAGAGCCCCTAAAAGGCAAGGCAATATCCCGGCACTCGTGCAGATATTTACCGTCAATCAAAATATCACTAGCGTCTAATAAAGCCTTGGTATCCTCGTCGCCTTCTTCAAGCAATTGCTCATATGTGAAACCGGTATAGGTTACTACGTCCATATCTATTTCGCGGGCTTCCTTCGCTACCTCAAGTAGCTCGGCAGATTGCAAAAAAGGCTCGCCGCCCGAAAAGGTAACGCCGCGTCTTGTATTCTTCTGTTTCTTCAATAAACGAACTATCTGCCGGGTAGAAAACTCCTTGCCGGCGTTCTTCTTCCAGCTATCGGGATTATGGCAGTTGGGGCATTTATGGGGACAACCTTGCGTGAAAATTACAAATCTAACGCCGGGCCCGTCTACAAAACTTTCCTGTGTTATTCCTGATAAACGCATATTAGCACCTCTAAAACTTTTGGTGAATTTTACGGCTTTGTACCTCTGCAAGCTTGGTATCGTTAAATCTGTCCAGCGTTGATAAATAGCCGGTTATTCTTCTTATGCGGCTTATGTTGCTTCCTTTACATTTCGGGCACTGATTCTCGGCAATAACGCCGGAAAGCCCACAATCACAGCAAGTATCTACCGGGAAATTAACCGAAGCGTAGCCCATGTCAGATTCTGCCATGGCTCTTACCAGGGCTTCAAAAGCCTCTAAATTATGCTCTGGCGAAGAGGGTAGCTCTACATAGGATATATGCCCAGCGTTGCAATATTTATGATAAACGCCTTCTAAGGCGATTTTATCCAGCGCGTTAATATGATACTCCACCGGTACGTGGAAGGAGTTTGTATACCATTCCTTGTTGGTAACACCGGAAATAACTCCATATAGCTCCTTATCGAGCTTTGTAAACTTGCCGCTTAACTGCTCTGCCGGGGTGGCCAGTAGCGAGAAGTTTAGCTTATGCTTTTCGGTGGCCTCGTCGCATCTGCGGCGCATGTGCGATATGATTGATACGCCAAAAGCTTGCGCTTCTGTGCTTTCGCCGTGATGCTTGCCGGTTAGCGCTACAAGGCATTCTGCCAGGCCTATAAAGCCTATGCTTAGCGTTCCGTGGCGAATAGCCGATTCTACCGGGTCGTTGGGACTCAAATCTTCGCTTCCTAAATATAGCTTTTGCCCCATTAGAAACGGAAAATCCTTAACTTTTAGCCTTTTTTGCAGATCGTAGCGGACTAGTAGCTGGTCTATGCAAAATGTCACCATTTCATCAAGATATTTCCAAAATAGAGATAAATCGCCTGCGGCACGTATTCCCAGCCTGGGTAGGTTAATAGTCGTAAAGGATAGATTGCCCCTGGAATTAGTCATGGCGGGGCCGTTACAATTTGAAATAACCCTTGTGCGGCATCCCATATAGGCTACTTCTTCATCGCGGAAAGGCGCGTTAAAGCTGGAATCTTGGAAGGAGAAGCTCGGGAAAAGCCGCTTACAGGCCACCTTCATGCTAAGCTGAAAGAGGTCGTAATTAGGATCGCCCGGCTCAAAGTTTACGTCCTCTTTAATTTTAAAGCAGACGTTTGGGAATAACGGAGTTTCGCCCTTCCCCAGACCGTTTTCGTAGGCCTTTAGGAAGCACTCAGATACCATTCTGCCGGCCTCTGTTGTGTCTGTTCCCAGATTAATGCTTGAGAAAGGGACTTGTGCGCCTGCTCTGGAATGCATGGTGTTTAGATTGTAGATAAAGCCCTCCATGGCTTGTAGGGTTTCTTCTTTGGTTCTCTCGTTTATTAGCTCTATTATTTTTTCTTCGTCTGCGGATACTTCTAGTTTTTCTAAATTTTGACGTATTAGCTTGTCTTGCCGCTTTCTTTCGCGCTCGACATATACGGCCATGTCGCGGTCAAAATAGGCGTAGGACTGCCCGCCGTGCATGTCGTTTTGATTGCCCTGCATTATGATAGCGGCCAATGCGGCGGCTGTTTTTATTCCTTTGGGCGTGCGAATATAGCCGTGGCCGTTGTTGAACCCGTCGCGTAGTAGGCGATCTAAGGGAATCTGCAAGCAGGTAAGGGTCTTGCAGTACCAGGAAAGATCGTGTATATAAATATCGCCGTTTAGATGAGCGCTTGACTCTTTGTCTGAAAGCATACGTTTTAAGTAATAATTTTTGGACGTAGCTTCTGATATTTGCAGAACCTTTGCGGAGGGCGAATTACCCACGTTGGCGTTATCGCGGTTGGTTTCTTGCAAGATGGTATAGACAGCGCTCATAAGCTCGCTACTACGTGCTTCACGTAGGCGAGAGCGTGCTTCCCGATACAGAATATAGGATTTGGCGACCTTGGTGTGGCCGTTTTCTATTAAGACTGTTTCTACAATGTCTTGCACGTTCTCTACGGAAAAGCTGTCGTCCTGATATTGTAGCTTGATTTTTTTGATTACCTCAAGCGTAAGCTCTATTGCGCTTTGTCTGTCTGCTTCCCCTACGGCTTCCAGACATTTAAAGATAGCGTCTGTTATTTTGCTTTCGTGAAATGCTTGCACTCTTCCGTCTCTTTTGATTATTGATGAAAACATTAAGCAGTACCCCCAAAACGGTGATTGATTAGACTTGATTTATTTTATGTGCTGCTTGTCTGAAAAATGACCGTAACCTAGATTACACAATTGCCTTTAAATCGTCAAGCAGGCTGAAATCGCTTTGTCGAATCCACTAAAATGCTGATAAAACGTGGCCTTGACACGGTAGCGATTTTTAAGAAAATAAGAATAATGTAGTAAAATTTCTATTTGCATGTCCTTAGGTTTTAAGTTAGAATGCGCTTAGCGGAATAGGGTGAGATTCCCTGCGAGCGGGTCACTGTGATGCGGCTGCCATGGCGATTCAAGCGCTTGCGCCTTACAGGTCACAGCCGCGGGTTCAGTCTGCAGTAGATGATGCAGTCAACGTGATTTTTAGCAAACAAGACCCAAGCGGCGGTTGGATGAGACCTTGGACACCTGGCACGCTGGATTATAACGCCACCGCGCAGATAATTATAGCTCTTACAACTTTAGGTATTAACCCAAGAACCAACGGAGATTCTATTTCTGTTTTGGTAAACACTTTTAATTCAGCGAGCGGTGCAGTAATTCCAAACTGGTCAGTAACGCTGGACGAATGGAGTACCCGCGACGCAGTACAAGCCCTAATAGCCTACGACCGCTTCATAAGTGGTCGCGCTACTTTCTTCAACATGGCCGCTTCCGAAGCGCGCAACGTAATTCTATCGCCACCACCGGTCATTGTTCCACCACCAGGCGGCGGCGTTGTTGTCCCCTCCCCCAGATTCTGTAGTCGACCGTGCGTTCATCAGCGTAACCGTATACCACCTGGACGAAGAAGGCAATATAAGGGAAATGCAAGACGCCTCCTACACCGGCAGGGCAATGACCTTCACTACCGACCATTTTTCGCTATTCTTCATAAGCGAATGGATTAGCCCAATACCAGGTCTAAGTCGTTCAGAGCTTGTGACTTTGATAGTGCGTTTTATTACCAATTTCCGCTTGTGGCCTTAGGTGTTTTTGTGGTAAAGTGAGCAAAATAAAAGGAGTTGCTTTTTATCTGCGCCATGACGAACAGTTACGAACTATACCAAAACAGCATCAACAGCGGCCCTTATGCAGAAGAGGCCGCCGTTGGTTGCTGTGTAAAAATAGCCTGCGAAATCTTCGATGAGCTAATGAAAACAAAACAATCTGCGCTATTGACCCAGTTTGCACAAGCCTGGGGCGCAAGCTACGATAGCATGAAAAGACCGATAAAAGATCTTAACCTAAAGCATATAAACATAAAAACAGAAGAAAATTTTGAACTATGGGAGGGCTTTTTACTATTCAGCACCGTAGTTATACTGGAAGCGGTAAAACTAAAATTAACTGAAAATATGGACGAGGTAAACGCCAGCTACGAGGCGGCAAAAACGCGCTTTTCCAAGTCAAGCGACTGCCTATTAAACATGAACGAGGAAAAGAAGCCAAAACACAAAGAACTACCGACATTCTCAAACAAGGAATACAGTGCCAAGCTATTTGTTAAACTAGTAACAGAAATTGACGATCTACTAAACAGAAGGCTTGACAAAGAATATAAAATGGAGCAAGCTTTTGGTAAAATACCGTCCATAAGCACTCGCCGCAGAGCTATACGGGAACTAAAAATCATGCACAGCAATCTAAAACAGGCCTCAGACTGCGACATGGCGGTTCTGCAACTGGCGAGCCTGCAAAATAAGATAAGAACCAGCGATTTGGGCGGCCTATACGCCGTGGGCAAAAGGCTGGGCGAGGTCAAGCTATTGAACCCCTCCGCCGAGTCTGTAGATACCGTAAGAAGCCTGGCAGAGCGCTTCGATGAAATTCTCAAGCAAATGTCAGCCGCTAAAACCAGAGAAAACAAAACCAAGCAGACAGGCGATTATGAAGTTTATTCCCAGGAATACGAGAATGTGTACAATTTATTCGATGCGGCTTTGCAAAAAATACGTGTAAGAATATCCGAGCTAGGCAATTTTGGGGCAATGCGCGCCCTGTACGATATGCAGTGGGAGCTTTCCGACCAGGAGCTAACTAACGTTTTGATAATATATCGCGAGCTATGCAAACAGCCGCTATCCGGGCTAGGCAATTTAATAGAAGATTTTGGCTACGAATTCGCAAATTTAGGCATAAGGGAAATAAGACCCGGCGCAGACGATAAATTTGACCCAGAAATGCATCTACGCTCTGGCGCAAAAGCGGGCGTTTCAATCAGCAAAACAAAGCACAGCGGCTATATGAGGCACGAAAGATTACTGCTTGAGGCAGTGGTAGAGATAAAATAACTGGTCAAAAAAAGGGGACAGTATTATGAATAGGCAGTATCGCATCGGCATCGACTTCGGCACATGTTTTTCTTTTGCGGTAACTTGTATGAGCGATAATGATCTTGTCGTTATGCGCGATAAGGTAAATTTAGAGCAATCTGGCGTGCCGTCTATTTTTCTGCAAAATTCTGAGGACGGCAGTTACGTTTGCGGGCACAAAGCCAGCCGCCTGGCGCTTAAATCAGAATATTATCCCGACTATATTATAGAACACGTAAAACAGCATCTACTAAGCGAAAGCTCAAGCAAGGAAAAATACGTAACTCTGCCGGTAAATAACTTCGAGCTACGGCGCGATACGGTCAGCTCACGCTTTGTGGTGGCCGAGCTAATAAAAGAGCTGGTAAGCATAGTATCAGACGAGCTAACCCGCCTAGATCACTTTGCCGCGCCTGTGAAGGAAGCCGTAATAGCCGTGCCGGTATCATTTTCGGAACAAGAGCGCAGTGTTATCTTAGAAGGCGCCCAAGATGCCGGGCTGGACGTAATCGACATGATAGTAGAGCCAGAGGCGGTGGCCGTTGACTATATTCTGCAACATCGCGAAATAACCAAGGAGCCGGTTTTGGTATATGATCTAGGCGGCGGCACAGCGGATGTGGCTTGCGTAAGGCGGCACAGCGACAAAACCTACGAAGTAATGGGCGCGGCCGGCGCCAGAATAGGCGGCCGCGACTGGGACAAGCTGTTGGAAGAAATGGTAATTGAAGAATACGAAAAGCAACACGGCAAGCTAGAGCAATACGAAGAAGATAAAATCGTATTCTCGCGTGATACCATAGTAAAATTTAAGCATAAGCTGTGTAGCCTGGACGATTCAGAGGAAGAAACAATAGCAGTGCCGATAATAGACGAGCGCTTCAAAAACGTATCCCGCGACCCTACCAGCGCTTTAAGCCGGAACGTAACAATTAAAAAAGCAGACTTCGTGGAAAAAACCAAGCCCTTGCTAATTGACACTCTAAAACTGGTACGAAGTGTGGCAAGACGCTGTGGTTTAAAGACTTCGCCGAACGGAATATATTTGGTGCTTTCCGGCGGCGGCTCACGTATGCCCGCGGTGGAATCCGGCATTTTAAAGATTTTAGAACAGTTGGATATAAAGGTAATAAACAAGCACAGCGTCCACTATAAGCACGAGGAGGCCATTGCCCGCGGCGCGGCCAGAATAGCCTACAGCGCGATAGTGCGTAAGCAGACAAACTGTGTATACGGCGTAAGCTTAAAAGGAAGCAAGCCCAACTGGATTATAGATAAGGGCGCCGCTTTACCGGTAGCGCCAATAAACCATACCCTACAAACCACAAACGAAAACGAAGCCGAAATAATAGTCTACGAGCGCATAGATAGCTCCGCTTTTGTTGCCAGAACAAGAAGGGAAGGCCACGTAGGTCAAAGGAACAGAGTAACCGGGATAAAGTTTAAATTTGGGAAAAAAGTAAAGGTAGGTACAAATATAAAAATAAGCCTGGAAATTGATAAAAACGGGGTTTTAAAGCTAATGGCTTTGAATCCGGAGACGGATATGCCGGAGTATAGGTCTTGTGTTGTAAGCCGGGTGGATAGGCATATACAGAGGTAGAAGAAACGGGGCGGCATAAGCCAGCCCCTTTACATTGTCAAAGTGGGCTTATTTTGTTTCTTGTTTAACTCTCACTTCTGTGATTACTTCGTTAAGTATTTCCAACGCTTTTTCACTTTCGCCTTTTTCTAAAAGGGCTTTGAGTGGTAGTAGTGTTAGCAGTAATTCTGGCTTTGTCATTCTATCCATTCCTCTCTCTCCTCTGTAAATATATTTTGGCACGTTTTAACATACTTGTCGAGTGTTTTTTGTAATCAAGAGCCAAAAAACTCGTCACAAAATTTATTCCATTTAATATCATAGTCGTTTTTAGAAAGTATCTCCATATCATGCACGGTATACAAGCCGCGTTTTATTGCCTCGGCTACAAAATCGAAGATGTAATCGTCAAAATCTTCGGTGTAGACATAAACCTTATCAAAGCCCAAATCAACAGCCGCTTTTAGCCGGGTATGGCCGTCTTGGGCGATTGTTTTGCCGTCTTTTATGACTATGGGAATGAGAATATCTTCCGGGCTTTTTATCCACGCTTTGCACTCAGCTAGTTTTTCTTCGCTGATGTAGAATTGGCTGGGCTGGATTTTTGTGATTTCGTGTAGGTAGGGCTTGTTGGGGCTTCTTTCTGCTAAAATGCGGCCGTGGCTATCTTTTATTGTGGTGATGAAGCCTGAGTAGAATATGAATTCGTCGATAGCTTCTTTGATGTATTTATCTGTTTCGGTGAAGAGAATAGCCTCATGACCGTTTATTTTAAAATGGTATTCGTAGGATTTATCTTCGCTGTAGAAGTGACAGGCGTTTGCTCTAATTATTTTCATTAAGGTTGACCCCACAAAGCTCATTATATGTTTTGATAATGTCTGAAAATACAAGGCTTTCGTTACCGCTTTTTACAAGTCTCAAAACCTCATTTGCATGGCGCATAATATCACTCTCCGTATTCTTCGGAATACGGACTGCTTTTTGCGTTAGACGGTTTATGTATATCTCGCTGATATATTTTTGGGTGACGGGAAACATATTTTGTATGAGAAAAGCCTTTTTCACACCCATAACCTTACCGAAACGAATTGTGTTGCATTTGGGTGTTCTTATACCCCTTTCCCGCTGTTTGCCAATCTTGCGATTATATATGCTCATGTACTTATCAACTTGTGAAGAAATAGGTACGCACCATAAAATTAAGGGATTTTTCTTGTCCGCAAAGGCATAAAAACACGGACGGCCGTATTCCTTTCCGTCAACGGCTTCCTTGTTTCTCATCAGCTTGCAGTCTTTGTCGTGGATGGCAAAATATTCATCTGTAATAAAGCAAAACTGACCTGCTTCCATGTACATGCACCCTTCAAAACATAAGGCTCCATCGGAGGACGGAGCCTTAAAACCATTTGTAACCGGCCATTTTATTTAGACTCCGCGTGCCGGTGAGCAGAGAAACATTTGGAATCGGCCTTTTATTTGAACTCCGCGCACCGATTAGCGGAGAAACATTTGCGTACCAAGTGGTACCCCATTATTGTATGCGAAATCAGCAAAAAGTCAACATGGAATTTTGGTAATGTGGTAAACTTGTGATAATGTCACCCTAATAGACTATTTTATGAAAATGTCACCCAAAATCTAGGAGTGAGAAAAAATATGAATAGTCGAGAAGAATTAAAAGCCCACGTGGTAACATGCATGATT